>ERZ780135.1558-NODE-1558-length-9734-cov-4.419671_pt1 | contig 9734 bp, 8 predicted proteins | sample MGYA00511946_ERZ780135 | MGnify/ENA primary metagenome ERZ780135 (study PRJEB29588, sample SAMEA2151034) | human gut metagenome | biome: human gut; feature: human-associated habitat; material: faeces | place: Denmark | collected 2008/2010 ... | reverse complement strand
CCCTCATTTATGATTAATCAGATTACTACATGCTACGCATTCCCGTAATCTGACTCCACCTCGAAATCCGCTAATGCTACAGTTCGCATATGCGAACTGCAACCGAATATGCCTATTTAAAATCGCCTGTAGCGATAGGCATATTCGTCGGCATATTCACAGCTTCATACGAATCAAATCAGCAAGTGATTTGATTCTGTAAACGAATATAGTGAGTAATTTAACTTGTCGTCCACGCAGCAAATTGCTACTTTCTCGGTGTAGTGCGGGGCACTAAGGTATACATCGAATGGCATGCAAGCATGCATCGATGATACCTTTTGACCCTTTAATCACAAAATCGAAAAATTACTTTAGAAAATTTACACAGAACAGAAGAAATATGTTATTATATACTCTGTAAATCAAAATACGGAGGTTAGTTACATGGCAACGAGGAAGAAATCCTCAGCAAAAAGACAGACAAAAAAGGAGAGAATGGCTCAGATAGAGAGGCAGCAGGCCTTTAAAAAGGAAATATTTCTCTGGATAGTAGTAGCTGTTTCAATCCTTTTATTTATAAGCAATTTTGGAATAGGCGGTCATTTGGGAAACGCAGTAAGCGGTTTCCTTTTTGGTGTATTTGGAATGGTGGCATATATTTTTCCGCTTGTGCTTCTGGTGGGCAGCTTTTTTGCTGTGTCCAATAAGGGCAATTCATATGCTATCATGAAGCTTGTTATGACCATAGTTTTCATATGGTTTATATGTGTGTTTATGTACCTGGCAGTGTATGGTGAATTCGCGGTTTCGCCGGTGCAGTCATATATTGACAGTGTTGAAAGGCATTCAGGTGGTGGCTTTATAGGTGCTCTTATAGGCTGCATTTTAGTTCCGGCGGTAGGAATTATAGGTGCATACGTGGTGACAATAGTTGTGATGATTATCTGTCTTGTGCTCATTACCGGTAAATCATTCATGAAGGGCATGAGAAACGGCGGCCGAAAGGTATACGAGTCAGCGCGTGAGAATAATGAGAGATATCAGGAGTATCGGCAGTATAAGTCAAGAGAGCGTCAGACAAGAGAGGGTTTAGCTTCAGATGATACAGACAGCGACATAAAGGAGGCCGCAAAAGGTGGCAGAAGGAATAAGCGTGCCGGCCGAAGGATGGACAATAAGATAACAGGCGTGTCACTTGATACAAAAATTGATGGCAGTGAAAACGCGCTAGATTCAGGCATGGCAGGTAGTGATACAGCGCATGTGGGGATATTTGGACAAGGTGCAGCAGCTACAGATGCGCTTGGTGAGATAACTATAGAGAATTACCCGAGTTCACCTTCAATAAAGGAGAAAAAGACGACAAGCCTTACATCAGGGGATGCAGGGGAAATAGTGCAAACACCGGACTTTGGTGTGGCATCGGAGCCTGTTTCGGTTTTGGGTGGCACAGCTGCAAGCCATGTGTCGCAGATACCTATATCGGGCTGCGTGGAGCCTGATATATCTGATGATTTTGACATACAAAAAGATAATGAGCTGCAATCAAAATTATCAGCTCCGGCTGCAGATGCGGTAATGACAAAACCACCTGCAGCAGAGCCAAGTAAGAAAAAGGTCAAATCAGACAAGGATGAGCTCGCCAAAGAGATTGAAAAAGTCAGTGAGCAGATAGCGATAAATGACGCAGAAAATGCAATCCAGCAGAAGCCGTATGTATTTCCGGCTGTTGATCTGCTTAAGGCTCCTGACAGGGGTAAAACCGGTGATTCGCAGGCTCATCTGCGTGAGACGGCGGCAAAGCTTGAACAGACTCTTAATGTATTTGGGGTGAATGCGAAGGTGAATAATATAAGCTGCGGTCCTGCTGTTACAAGGTTTGAAATCACACCGGAGCTTGGAGTGAAGGTATCAAAGATTGTGAATCTGGCAGATGATATAAAGCTTAATCTGGCAGCCGCGGATATACGAATCGAGGCTCCTATTCCGGGAAAAGCCGCTGTGGGCATCGAAGTGCCAAACAGCCAGAGTGTTGCTGTTTCCTTCAGGGAGCTTGTGGAGTCTGAAGAATTTAAAAATGCCAAATCAAAGATTACCTTTGCAGTGGGAAAAGATATTGCAGGCAAGGTTAAGGTTACGGATATCGCAAAAATGCCACATCTTTTAATTGCAGGTGCTACCGGCTCAGGTAAGTCAGTTTGTATCAATACAATTATCATGAGTATATTATACAAGGCAAAGCCGGATGAGGTAAAGCTGATTATGATTGACCCGAAGGTGGTTGAGCTTAGTGTATACAATGGCATACCTCATCTGATGATTCCGGTTGTTACAGATCCTAAAAAAGCTGCAGGAGCATTAAACTGGGCGGTTTCAGAGATGACAGACCGATACGAGAAGTTTGCAAACAGCGGTGTCAGGGAAATAAACGGTTACAATGCCATGATTGATGCAATGGATGGCAAGGATACAGAAAAACCGCCAAAGATGCCACAGATTGTCATTATAGTGGACGAGCTTGCAGATCTTATGATGGTTGCATCAAAGGATGTAGAGGAGGCAATATGCAGGCTGGCACAGCTTGCGAGAGCAGCCGGTATACATCTGATTATAGCTACACAGAGGCCTTCTGTTAATGTTATTACAGGTCTCATCAAGGCGAATATGCCAAGCCGTATCGCATTTGCGGTTACAAGCGGTGTTGACAGTCGTACCATACTTGATATGAATGGTGCGGAAAAGCTCCTTGGAAAGGGAGATATGTTATTTGACCCACAGGGTGTTCCGAAGCCCCTTCGAGTACAGGGCGCATTCGTTTCAGATAAAGAAGTTTCCGATATTGTGAAATTTATTATTGAAAATAATGAGAATGCACAGTACAGTAATGATGTGGCACAAAAGATGGAGAGCCTGTCGAATGATACGACAAATACAACCGTTACCATTTCAGATGTGGAAAACACGGATGATGGCAGGGACTCTTACTTTGCGGAGGCAGCGTCAATTATCACAGATAAGGAACGGGCTTCAATCGGAATGCTTCAAAGATACCTTAAAATTGGCTTCAACAGGGCGGCTCGCATCATGGATCAGCTCGAAGAGGCCGGTGTAGTGGGACCTGAGGAGGGAACAAAGCCCCGCAAGGTTCTGGTGACTAAAGAGGAATTAGATACTATATTAGAGAATAATTAACACAAAGGAGCAGAGAAAAATGAAAACAGATATTCAGATCGCACAGGAAGCTACAATGCTTCCAATCAAGGATGTAGCAGCATCTATAGGGATTAAAGAGGATGACTTAGAGCTTTATGGAAAGTATAAGGCAAAGATTTCTGATGAGCTCATCAATCGCACAAAGAAAAATCCTGACGGAAAGCTCATACTTGTTACAGCTATAAACCCGACTCCTGCAGGAGAGGGAAAGACAACCACAAGCGTTGGTCTTGGAGAGGCATTTGGACGCCTTGGGAAGAAAGCACTTATCGCACTTCGTGAGCCATCACTTGGACCTTGCTTTGGTATCAAGGGAGGAGCAGCCGGTGGCGGATATGCACAGGTTGTCCCAATGGAGGATTTAAATCTTCATTTTACAGGAGATTTTCATGCAATTACATCTGCGAACAATCTGCTCGCAGCACTTCTTGACAATCATATCCAGCAGGGCAACGAGCTTGGCATCGACCCGCGCCAGATTGTATGGAAGAGATGTATGGATATGAATGACCGTGTCCTTAGAAATATCGTTGTTGGTCTTGGAAGCAAGATGGACGGAATGGTCAGAGAAGATCATTTTGTCATCACTGTAGCATCTGAAATTATGGCAATACTCTGTCTGGCCGATGATATGGCAGATTTAAAGAAGCGACTTGGAAGAATTATTGTGGCATATACCTTTGACGGAAAGCCTGTCACAGCCGATGATCTTCAGGCTACAGGCTCTATGGCAGCTCTCTTAAAGGATGCCTTAAAACCGAACCTTATCCAGACACTTGAGCATACACCGGCAATAGTTCACGGTGGACCTTTTGCCAATATAGCACATGGCTGTAACAGTGTCCGTGCCACAAAGACAGCATTAAAGCTTGCAGACTATGTTATCACTGAGGCAGGCTTTGGCGCAGACCTTGGCGCAGAGAAGTTCTTTGATATCAAGTGCCGTATGGCAGGGCTTAAGCCGGATGCAGTTGTACTTGTTGCAACAATCAGAGCATTAAAATATAATGGCGGCGTGCCGAAGGATGAGCTTTCATCAGAGAATCTTGATACACTTAAGGCTGGAATCGTAAATCTTGAGAAGCATATTGAGAATCTTCACAAGTTTGGTGTGCCTGTAGTTGTCACATTAAATTCATTTGTCACAGACACCAAGGCTGAGACTGATTTTGTAGAGCAGTTCTGTAAGGAAAGAGGCTGTGAATTTGCACTCTCAGAGGTATGGGAGAAGGGTGGCGAAGGCGGAATTGACCTTGCCAACAAGGTACTTGAAACAATCGAGCACAAGGAAAGCAATTTCAAAGTGCTCTATGATGATAGCCTGTCACTTAAGGAAAAGATTGAAACTGTTGCAAAAGAAATATATGGAGCAGATGGTGTTACATATTCTCCGGCAGCAGAGAGAGAACTTAAGAGAATTACAGACCTTGGAATGGGAGATTTTCCAGTATGTATGGCAAAGACACAGTATTCGCTTTCTGATGATGCAAAGAAGCTTGGCAGACCAAGCGGTTTTAAAATCAACGTACGTGAGGTTTATGCGTCAGCAGGTGCAGGCTTTGTTGTAGCAGTAAACGGTTCTATCATGACTATGCCGGGACTTTCAAAGAAGCCGGCTGCATACGGCATTGATGTGGATGACAATGGTGTGATCACAGGATTATTCTAGGAGGGAATATGGCTAATCTAATAGACGGAAAATTGATTTCAACACAGATTAAGGATGAGCTTAAGGAAGAAGTGGCAGAGCTTAAGAAAAAAGGCATCGAGGGCTGCCTTGCGGTGATTCAGGTCGGAAATGACCCTGCATCATCAGTGTATGTTCGCAACAAGAAAAAGGCGTGTGAGTATGTCGGAATTAAATCGCTTTCATATGAACTTGCAGAGGAGACTACACAGGAGGAAATATTAGAGCTTATCGAAAAGCTCAATGCTGATGTTTCTGTAAATGGTATTCTCTGTCAGCTTCCGCTGCCAAAGCATATCGATGAGGACAAGGTTATTGATGCTATTGACCCGAAGAAGGATGTTGATGGCTTTAGTCCACAGAGTGTTGGAGCGATGGTTATAGGAAAGCCTGGTTTTTTGCCGTGTACTCCGGCCGGTATCATTCAGCTTTTAAAGAGAAGCAATATAGATATTGATGGTAAAAGCTGTGTTGTGGTTGGCAGAAGCAATATAGTCGGCAAGCCTATGTCACTTCTCATGCTTAGGGAGAATGCAACTGTTACGGTATGTCATTCACATACAAAGGATTTAAAAGATGTATGTAAAAATGCTGATATACTTATAGTGGCAATAGGAAAGCCTAAGTTTATAGATGCTTCATATGTGAAGGATGGTGCGGTTGTCATTGATGTTGGAATCCACAGAAATGCTGAAAATAAGCTGTGTGGTGATGTGGATTTTGATTCTGTTGTGTCTAAAGCGTCACATATCACACCTGTACCGGGCGGTGTAGGTCCTATGACCATTGCGATGCTCATGAGCAATTGTGTTGAGGCTATGAAGAGATAATTAGACAATAAGTAAGAGGATTAGATGTATGAGATGTGCCAATTGTGGTAATGAATTGAAGGCGGGCAGTCTGTACTGTGATGTCTGTGGGCATCCGGTTCAGATAGTGCCTGATTACAACGAATTTGATGATTATCTTGATAATCTGGTTGGAAATGATGACAGGCGAACTGATGGACAAAAGACTGTAAAGCCTGTGTCTGATAGGACAATCAGGTTTGATGAGCCGGTGAGGGAACAGCTTCATAGTGCCGGTCAGCGGAACGGACAAAAACCGGACAGAATGTCACAGTCTGTAAAGCAGCAGGTGAGACAGGCTCAGACAGGTGAGCAGCAGTCTCAGACGAAACAACCGTGTGAGAAGCCGCAGTCTGACGGACAGAGGGCAAAGAGAGCGCAGCAGAAGAAGATAATTATTATCTCAGCTGTAGTGTGCGTTGTAGCAATTGTAATACTTATTGCAGCTATTACACGTAATGTAAGCAGATCACATGACAATTCATTTGATTATCAGGTGAAGCAGGCAAAGGCAGCTTATTCGGCGGGGAATATAAATTCCGCGGTTTCTTATTATGAGAAGGCTTTGTCGATTGATTCGGATAATACAGATGTCAGATTTGCTTTGGCTGATATATATATGTCGAAGAAGGATTATGATGCCGCTCTTGTGCTGTATCAGGAAATTATCAATATTGATCCAAAGAGCAAAGAGGCTTATAAGCAGCTTATCTCGATTTATGAATCAAAAAAGGATTATGATGCAATTGTTGCGTTGCGTGAGAGTGCTAAGGATACATCTGTTTTAAAGCTTTTTGCGGATTATACTGTATCTAAACCGCAGTTTAGCAAGAGCAGTGGCAAGTATGGAGAGACTATTGAGCTTTCTATAGATGCAGACAGCGATACCAAAATATACTATTCATATGATTCGGATAATCCTTTGACCAGAGGAGAAAGATATTATAGCCCGATCACCCTGGACAAGGAAGGCACATATGAGATAACAGCTGTTGCGGTTGATGACAGAGGAATCAAAAGCGAGGTGGCATCTGCCAAGTATGAAATCGAGTTTGAGGCGCCGGATGCACCGGAGATAGACCCTGACGGAGGTACATTTGGTGCACAGACAGACATTACAATCACAGTACCTGAAAATTGCAAGGTATACTATACTTGGGATTCGTCAGATCCGAGTGCTGCATCAACAGAGTATACAGCTCCAATACCTGTTCCTGAGGGAAATAATGTGCTTTCTGTTATTGCGATAGACCAGAATACCGGAAAGTGCAGTGATATATACAGATCAAGATTTGAATTTTATATGAATTAATAAAAAACACGCATGAGTTGATTAATCATGCGTGTTCTTTTTTCATGTAATTCTCCCGAGGGTATATGAGATTTATGCTTAGATATTAACTAAATGATATCTATATATGATAAATCTTTCAAGGATTACTTGCCTTTCTATAAATTTTGTAATAATATTTTATTATATCTTTTTTAGGAGACAATAATGGAAGATTTAATGAAATTGAGAGAGTCTATCGATGAGATAGACAGTGAAATAGTTAGATTATATAAGGAAAGAATGGATATCTCAAAGCACGTTGCCGAGTATAAGATAACCACCGGCAAAAAGGTCTTTGACAAGGCGAGAGAGGATGAAAAGCTTGAGAAATTATCGTCTCTTGCAGATGATGAGTTTTTGAAGCACGGTATAGTTGAGCTTTTTGAACAGATTATGTCGACCAGTAGAAAGAAGCAGTATCAGCTTATGACTGAGCATGGCATAGTGGAGAAGGAAAACTTTACTGAGGTAGACAGCCTGGATTTTTCCAATGCAAGGATTGTGTTTCAGGGAGTTGAGGGTGCATACTCACAGCTTGCCATGAAGACATACTTTGGCGAGAACTGTAATGGCTACAACGTGGATTCCTGGAAGGATGCCATGGAGGATATCAAATGCGGAAAGGCTGATTATGCAGTGCTTCCGATAGAGAATTCTTCAGCCGGTATTGTATCGGAAAACTATGATCTGCTTGTTGAATACGACAATTATATAGTTGGGGAGCAGATTATACGCATCGACCATAGTCTGATGGGACTTCCGGGTGCAAAGATTTCTGATATCAGGACTGTGTACTCACATCCACAGGCACTTATGCAGTGCTCAGATTTTTTTGATGAGCATAAGGATATTAATCAGGTGGCTGTCAGGAATACAGCTTTTTCTGCAAAGAAGGTAAAGGATGACGGAGATATCACACAGGCTGGCATAGCTAGCCATATCTCGGCTGATATATACGGGCTTCAGGTGCTTGAGAGCCGCATACAGAACAATAAAAACAATGCAACAAGGTTTATAATTGTGTCGGCTAAAAGGGTATGCCGCAGAGATGCGGACAGGATAAGCATATGCTTTGAGACACCTCACAAGAGTGGTGCACTGTATCATATGCTGGCACACTTTATATACAATGGAATCAATATGTTAAATATCCAGTCTCGTCCGATATCTGATAAGGCATGGGAGTACAGGTTCTTTGTTGATTTTGAAGGACGTTTTACGGATACAGCGGTGCAGAATGCGTTAAGAGGCATAAGGGAAGAGGCAATTGCCCTTAAGATTCTTGGTACATATTAGATTATAGAAATTTAGATAAAAGTGTTGACAACAGAAATTGTCTGTGCTATATTCTAGTAGTTGTATGAAAACAAAGTAGAGTATCCACTCTCACCTAAGCGCAATGGAGCGACTTAGCGTTAATATTTTCAAACATTTGTGTTGAAGATTGTATAGTGGATAGTCTGCCTATCCACTATTTTTTATGGAGGTACAAGACCATTAGCGAATTAATGATTAATGAACAGATCAGAGACAGAGAAGTTCGACTGATTGGAGCGGATGGAGAGCAGTTAGGAATTGTTTCTTCAAGAGAAGCTCAAAAAATTGCAGACGAGGCAGGACTTGATTTAGTAAAGATAGCACCAAATGCAAAGCCACCTGTATGTAAGGTGATTGATTATGGTAAGTATCGTTATGAGCAGGCCCGTAAGGAAAAGGATGCAAAGAAAAAGCAGAAGACCGTTGAATTGAAAGAGATTCGTCTCTCACCTAACATTGAGGCTAACGACTTGAATACCAAGATGAATGCTGCAAAGAAATTCCTTGCAAAAGGAAATAAGGTAAAGATCACACTCAGATTCAGGGGACGTGAGATGGCTCATATGAATGCAAGCAAACATATCCTTGATGATATAGCTGAGAATCTTTCAGATGTAGCGGTAGTGGAGAAAGCACCGAAGGTTGAAGGAAGAAGCATCGGTATGGTGCTGGCAGAAAAGAGATAACAATTTAAGGAGGAACACACAATGCCAAAAATGAAAACAAGCAGAGCAGCTGCAAAACGTTTCAAAGTTACAGGAACAGGAAAGTTAAAAAGAAATAAAGCCTACAAGAGACATATCTTAACTAAGAAAACAACAAAGACAAAGAGAAATCTCAGAAAAGCAACAATGACAGATGAGACAAATGTTAAGAATATGAAGAAGATTTTACCATACATGTAATCGGTAGTATTAGTTAAGGAGGAATCAACAAATGGCAAGAGTTAAAGGCGGTTTAGGCGCTAAGAAAAGACATAACAGAACATTAAAGTTAGCAAAGGGTTACAGAGGCGCTAGATCTAAGCAGTATAGAGTAGCAAAGCAGTCAGTTATGAGAGCACTTACAAGCTCATACGCTGGACGTAAAGAGAGAAAGAGACAGTTCCGTCAGTTATGGATTGCTCGTATCAACGCAGCAGCTCGTCTCAACGGACTTTCATACAGCCAGTTCATGCACGGCTTAAAGTTAGCAAACGTTGACCTTAACCGTAAGGTATTAGCTGATATGGCTGTTACAGATGCAGCAGGATTTGCTAAATTAGTAGAGGTTGCTAAATCTAAGCTTGCTTAGTTTAGCATAAAGAGATATATGAAAAAGCTACCGGGCTTCATGTGAAGCCCGGTAGCTTTTT
>ERZ780135.1556-NODE-1556-length-9752-cov-2.032175_pt1 | contig 9752 bp, 4 predicted proteins | sample MGYA00511946_ERZ780135 | MGnify/ENA primary metagenome ERZ780135 (study PRJEB29588, sample SAMEA2151034) | human gut metagenome | biome: human gut; feature: human-associated habitat; material: faeces | place: Denmark | collected 2008/2010 ... | reverse complement strand
TGTAAGAATACTTGTTTTTTTCAAGGTCACCCGGCAAATTGGGATCATCCTTATTCGGACGCACATTGTCATAAAATAAATGGTCGGACTTATCTTGCAATACATCGAGCATATAGTCGTAACATTTGATCGCCCAGTCCAGATATTCCTGTTCCTGAGTTGCCTGATACATCTTACAGCCCATCACAGCAGTAGGTCCGGTAGAGCAAGAGTGCTTGCTGGTAGTATGTTCGTTCAACTCTTTCCAGTGCACGCCTCCTCCACAGGTCTCATCCCAACCGTGATCAATCAGGTAGCGCCACACCACCTTTGCCTGTGTCAGATAACGCATCTCTTTCGTTTCCATGTACCAGTCGACCATATCGAGCCCGATCCATACATTATCATCGTAAAAACGTTCGTTACCGGCAGCCGGGTAGCAGGAATAAGCCAAAATTCCATGATCCAACTGGCAGAAATACTGTATTCCTTTGAACATCATATCATCCATTGCACCGTAAAGATTCTCCACTTCGCTCTCTTTGGTTGCATCACGCATAGCGACAAATGCCGAAAGACCGCCACCTTGTCCCCAAACTAACGCATCACCATCCCAATAACCTTTTCCATCATAAGGATAATTACCACGCCAGCAGCTTCTGGAACTCTTGCCGAAATAATATCCAATGACAGAAGTCATGTAAGAATGTGCACGGTCCAGCATCTCCGGCAGTTTCAGTTCCGGCTCATCCACCTTTTCATGATAAGGCATCATAATACGGCTTTCGGGTACCGATCGCTTGCCGGCTTTACTGATAGCTACGGCAGAAACTTCGTAAGTAGCAAAATAAGGAACTTTCAACAGATATTCCTGTGTAACATCACGTTCTACCTGTATGATGATATGTCCCGGTGAGAAGTCGGTAGCACGAGACAAGCTCGTTTCCACGTCCCTGTAAGAGAGTTCTACCATATCCACGTCGCGATTACTGGGATTGGTCCATTTCACCAGAAGTTCATTCTCGTTATTGGTAGCTTCTACGGAAAATGAACCTACCGGAGAAATATTGCCACTGACCGGATCATTCTGTTCTGAGTTTGACTGATCATCATCACTACAAGATGGAAGTAATGCCAAAGCCAAGAGGTTCAATATAAACAGTTTGAATATTGCTTTCATTTTTCTTCAAATTTAGAGATTACTTAAAAGGTACTTCGATAGGAGCTTCCCCGAATCTGCTCATTGGGAATTCCGTAGCATTCCAACTATCGTACTTAGAGATATGCATTAATAATTCATGGTCGGAATTAGTGCCATCCTCAATATAAGCAACCGGTGCACCGGCTGAGAAATCCCAGCGAGCCAATAATCCTTCCGGATTGACTTCTTCAAGATTCCATGCGTTAGCCTTTAACTGTTCTTCCGTACGACAAACATACCATATACGTGCTTCGAGTATAGCACCATCAAGGAAACGTCTATTGTCACTAGCTTTTCCGATAGATACTCTTCCACCATCATTGCCTGCACAAAGGTCTATCTCAGAGTAATCTATATCCGTTTTATGAGTATCAGTCCACTGAAGTTGTTTACCATTAATATAAAGCTTGTACTTTTCATTATAGTCATCTTTTCCTTTCGAACAATCCACAACCAAGGCTATATGCGTCCATGCTCCAAGTTCGAAAGCTCCATGTCCTGTTCTAAGTTTAAGTTTATCACTTATACCGACAAGTTCCATCTGTCTGCCCTTATTGTTTTCCCAATCGCCACCACGAAGAATGAAATAGCTTTCCTTACCTATGAAAGTCTGTAACCAGTTCGTTCCATCAATACGAGTTACCAACTCCCAGGTCATCTTTTTCAATTTGAAATCATTAGTAGCAGCCTTGATGCTTTCTAATCCATCACCGGTCATCTCACCAAAGTGAGTCCAAGCTGCATAATCTCTGCCTAAATTCATATACCAACGCTTTTCCGGCGCTATTACTACATGAATAGGTTGGGATATCTGTTTCTTGGCATCGATTAAAGTAAACGAAGTTTCTCCTGCCTTTCTTCCGGTAACAGTCACGATATTACCATAAACTTCCAGACGAATTATTTTCGAGTCACCAGCATCGTGAATCTGATATTCTCCATTCCCTGTAAGAATCTTCACTTGCCGAGAACCTTGATTAGCATTAATCAACACACCCTTTTCATCAGCATCAGTCGTTATCTGCTTAGGAGCAATCACATTCAGATTGACAAAAGCTTCTTTTCCTTTCCGATCCGTTATCTTAACTTCTGCATTTCCCTGTGCGATACCTTTCACTATAAATGATTCCGAATCTTCAAGTGTAGACTGATCGACCTCAATACAATTATTTTCGTCGACCACTTCCAATGAATAACCTCCATTTCCTGTATAGATTTTGACTATAGCCTCATCTGCGCCTTCCACTTGCGAATAAAGTGTAAATAATGTCTTATTCAGTTTCAATTCGAACTCTGCTGCCGTATTAACCAAAATTTTAGCACGTTGGTAGTATTTATCTCTCACATACACTACTCCCTGAGCATTATTTTGCCCTTCTACAGCTGTCAGTGTCACCAGATCGCCATCCACTTCCGCCGTTACCACTTCTTCGTTTGCCGAAGTTACCACATATTCGCCATTACCTGACGTTATTTTTACAGTTCTGGTATCCCCCTGTGCAATACTGATTTCACTGGCGTCAACTTTCAATTCCACCAGGTCTTGGGGTATCTCATTATTTTTGTTATCGTTATCATCGCTACATGCACAAAGACAAAGCAATGACGCGAAAACGAAATATTTCATTACTTTCATATATATATTATAACTAAGGTAAATTACTCTTCTACATCTACATTAGGATATTCCACTCTCAACACATCTCTTGACATAGAGAAAGATCCTTCGAATGTCATTCGCAAATCTTCACTCTGAGTTTTATCCAGATACTCATAAGCAAGCTCAACGGTGGTAATCTCAGTATAATATCGCTGGTCGTTATAATTATAAGTATATTTACGACTGAGTTTACTATTATACGACTTAAACTCTAAGCTACCTACCTCACTTGATAATGTAATACCTCCCCATTCATCGCGCTTTATTTCAACCACATAGTTCAAATAGTCTGGGGTATTTGCACGAGTTTTCTCACCAACAAACATATAGCAAATATTATTGTTAATTGCATAAAGCTGTGTACTGGTAATCTCAGTCGTATATGTAGTTCCTTGCTGCGTAATAATACCTTTTCCACTATACGTACCAGAATAATCATTTTTAAACCCGATATGTGCCAGCACTTTGGTATATTTGTTCTGCCCCATAGGTTCACCAGTCGAAGAAGTGATGCGAAGTGGAAGTACATAATCATCATACAAGCTTCCTAATTCCTCTATCTTGTTCAAATCGATTTTAATAGCAGCCGTCGCATTCAGCTCCCCACTCGGAATAGTCCATGAGTCTGCATCAAATGTATAAGTACCTGCCGGCAATATCTTATAGTATAAGTCCGACTGATTTTTATATTTCTCCCAATTATATTTCTGTAATGTATCAGGGTCTATCTCCATGGTCAGACAAATGTCCTTGTCATTAGCAGAAGTGCCATTCACACCAAAATAAATCGGAAGTATAGTCGTATTATCCTCAGCCACTTCTAAAGCATAATCTTGCCATCCATTGTGGACAATATACGAGTTCTTCTGAAACAATTCGTCTTCCAGTCCGTCACATGAGGAGATTCCTAACATCATCGAAATCAGCAGGCATCCCACGATTCCATATATATATCTTTTTTGTTTCATAACATGCTAAATTTAGTAAGTATTACCATCCGGGATTCTGTGTCATATTTACATTGCGTTTCAGTTCATAAGTGGGGAAAGGCCACAAATACATCCTTTGTTCAAACACCTTATGCACCGAAGTGATAATAGTCGGCTTGTAAAAATCAGCTACACGCTTTTCGTCATCACTGATATTTATGTTGCATCCTTGCAACAACTGGTTTTCTTCTGTCATCGCGTCTTTCCAACGTCGTAAATCAAAATAACGCATACTGTTTTCTCCCAATAACTCAATCTGACGCTCTCTCTTCAGTTTCACACGGAAATCATTCGGATTATTATAGGTCTCATCAGTATAGTCAGGTACTCCGGCACGCATACGGATACGCTTTATAGCATACCGCATTTCATCGACATTACGCTGAATTTCAACATCAGCTCCTGTATAAGTCGTCAGATGATATACTTGTCCGGAAGTCAGCTCATTCAAAGCTTCAGCATAAATCAACAGTATTTCACCATAACGTATTGTCATCTCTGTCTTATCAACGAGATATCCGCCTTCCGTTCTCGAATCTTCCGAATTATAAAACTTCTTTAAAGTAATTCCCGTCAAAGGGCATTCTTCCTTAAATCCCTGCTTACCATCGTTCAAACCACGATAATAAAATATTTGTTTATCACGATAATCGGACTCGGAAGCACTGGAAGCTTCCCAAACTGATCCGTTATAAGCAATCGATGCGTAGAAACGAGGTTCACGATTATTATACATCAGATTAACTTTAGCCGGTAAGAATGGATTTTCTGCGGCATAAGCCTGTGTTGTAAAACCTTCTGTCACATAGTCATTCGTACTAGCAGCCTCTGTAATTGAACGTCCATCATTCATTGCATAAGCATTGACTTGCTTTTGTGTAACTGCCAAACGATTATTTCCTCTCAATGTTTTAGGAGTCGACTGATACGCCCAGTCATTAATATGCGCAGTTCCTTCCCTTGTTCTGGTAAATATCAACTCAGGATTTTTCGATCCAAGTATCGTACCATCAAAAATTGATTTATAAGAAAGCAACGGATCGACATCTGCCCAACCTTCCGGATAGTTCTTGTCCGAATAAAGTTCATTATAAGGTGGACGCTGAGAAGGTAAAACCGTAGCTTTCGGAGCTATAACATAAAGTTCATACAAATTGCTCGCCTTAGCCAATTCAATCACATCCTTAGCTGCAGCTTTCGCCCATTTAGTCTCATCATAAGTTTGAGATACCAATTGATTTCCATAGCAATCTTTCACATCAAAAAAGTCGATATTTCCATTGAAAAGCGGACTGGCAGCATAAAGCAAAACTCTGGCACGAAGCCCTAATGCAGCACCACGGGTGGGACGTCCCAAATTGTTGACTGTCCTTTTGATTGGCAGCGAGCGGGCAGTCTCAGCCAATTCTGCGTCTATAAAATCAACCACATTATCAAAAGGTTCACGGGGTAATGACAGTTCCTCATAGGAAAGATTCACATCCAACCCTTCTGTCGGGATTAAAGGCACCGGGCCATAAACACGTATTAATGCCCAGTAACAATAAGCGCGTAGGAAACGTGCCTGTCCCTTCAAATCCGTTTTTTCATCCATCGTCAATTCCGGACAACGATCTACATTATCTATAAAAGTAGACGCTTTACGGATTCCCTCATAATATTTCCACAAGCGTGAGTTATTTCTCTCATCATCACTAAGCTGATGGTCGGCACTGTAATTTCCTTCCACATACTCTTTCATATCCGGATGATAAAGATCATCGCTTGCCCAGCGAAACGGTTCGCGATACTCACCAATATTATCCATTACACTATATGCACTTGACAGCCATCCTTCTACATACACCCGCTTGGAAAAAGCAGAATCTAATGATACCTGATCATAAAAATATTTATCCACATTGATATAATCGGTACATGCAGTAAATAAAAACGTACCTAAGGACAACAATATGGTATATAATAATTTCTTCATAATTCGACATTTTAAAATTAAAAGCTAAATTGGAGATAGCATGAGAATGTTTTATTGATTGGGTAGTTACTTCCATCTTCTCTAGTTCCTTCCGGATCCCACCATTTGAATGGAGCCCAAGTCAATAAGTTCTGTCCGATAAATCCAATACGTAAGTTGTTTACATAGAATTTCCGTGTCCATAACTGAGGAAAATCATAAGATAGTTCTACATTTCTCAAACGCAGATATTTTCTGTCGTGCAACCAGAATGTAGAAGCCCGATTATTCATATTATTATTGCCATACGTCAAACGTGGCCAATCGGCATTCGGATTTTCCGTAGCTTCCGTGCCCGAAATTTCCTTTGGAATCCAACGATTCCCCTCTACCATAACTTGCAGAATATTACCGGTACGACCATCATGGAAAGCATGCGGTCCGTTACCTCCCACAAAAAAGTCACATTTTCCTGTTCCCTGTAATAACATACTGAGATTCCAGTTTTTCCAGTTTGCACTCAGACCAATACCATATTGAAGTCCTGGTTGCTGTCTGTATCCCAAAGGCACAATGTCATCATCATTAATGATTCCGTCTCCGTTTACATCCTTGTACTTTATATCACCCGGAAGGACTGCTTTATTTGCCAATCCTGCCTGTGATGGACTACGGTCTATATCTTCCTGATCCTTAAACAGTCCCAAGGCAATAAAACCGCGACTTTGATTCAACTGAAAACCTTTATCCATTTTATACCACAACTCATTAGCAGCCTCATCCTTATCAAGGATATCAGTAGTCTGATAAGTAAAATTAGCTCGGAGTTGTAGATTTACCTGACCTATTTGCTGAGTGAAAGCTATATTACCATCCCATCCGAAAGATTTCATTTTACCCACATTTGCCATTGGAGTCTGGTCAGCAAGTCCGGTCGTTAATGGCATTTGGTTACGCTGCATAAAAATATCATCACGTTTATCCACAAAATAGTCTACAGCTCCTGTGAATTTCCCATTGAGAACGCTGAAATCAACTCCTATATCATACTTTTTGGCTACCTCCCATGTCAAATTCGGAGTTCCTAAAGTTTTAATACGATAAGCTTGTACTCTATTAGTTCTAAATTCACCAAAATAATAAGAACCTCCATCATCCGTACTTACCAAAGAAATATAGGGAAAACGACGCCCTTGCAATTCATCATTACCCACCTCACCATAAGAAGCTCTGATTTTGAACATATCCAACCAAGGAGCGGCCTTCTTTATAAACGATTCTTCCGAAACGACCCATCCGGCAGATACGGCAGGGAAAAAGCCAAATTGTTTACCACTCTCAAAGTTTTCCGAACCAGTATATCCCCAGTTAAATTCAGCCATGTATCTATCTTTAAAAGCATACGTAAAGCGGCCAGAATAAGCTAAATTACGGTGTGGTATCGACCCTATCAAATCACTCTCATCAAAGTTTATATCTGAAGTTTCCTGTTGATAAACCATGGCAAACGCACCAACACGATGTTTCTGTGCAAACAGTCGACTATAGTCTAATGACGCTTGCAAATAATAGCGTTTGTCCCCACTCACCTCTTTTCTTTGACTCATTGCGGAAGCATTCTGCAATCTTTTCAAAACCAACTGGCCTTTCTCATCCCGATAGGACTCTGCTTCCCAAAGTTCTTCTTCCTTAGAACGAACTATCGTATTTTTGTTATATGTATCAAATGCAAAGACCCCGGAGAATTTCAACCCCTCTGTAATAAACTTTAAGTCTTGTTCCAAAGCCACACTAGTTTCAATCTTATTCTCCCAAATGGTGCGGTACCCCGTTTGCGTCATCCGATATTCTGGAGTTTTTGCCCCATTCACACTTGCCCACTGACCAGAAGACCATTTACGCGGTGACGAAAGCGGAGTAAAAGCAGCAAAAGATTCCCAAATATCTCCCGAACTGCTAGAAGGAGAATTGCGATTTACCAGCCATCCACCGACATTTACTTTCAAAACAGTTGTACGAGTCAGATTCATATCTACATTAGCGCGGTAGTTATAACGTTCGTATGTAGAATTAGTATTATATTTATTTTCTGAACTGGAAGTTCGATAACGTCCGTCTTCACTTGTATATTGCCCCGATACGAAATAACGTACATTATCACTACCTCCTGAAAAACTTATATTCGCATAATAACTCGGTGCGCCACTTTTCAACATCAAATCTCTCCAGTCTATATTCGGATATAAATCTGAATCGAGCCCGTGTTGAATAATAGACATTTCTTCGTCAGTATATAATGGAGACTCATAACGTCCTACTCTCGCTTCATTTGCTAAACGCGCCCAATCATAAGCACTGGCATATTCAGGCACTTTTACAGGAGTATTCCAGTTGAAGCCTGCCTTCACATTTATCTTTACTTTTCCTTTTTCACCGCGCTTGGTAGTAATCAGAACCACTCCATTTGCACCACGCTGTCCGTAAATAGCAGTAGCCGACGCATCTTTCAAAACAGAAAATGATTCAATATCTTCTACCGGAATCTCATTAAAGCTACGTTCAACACCATCTACGAGAATCAAAGCACCCGATTTTGCACCAAACGTACTCATACCACGAATCCAAAACTCAGACATATTTTCACCCGGTTCACCGCTACTCTGCATAGCTATAATACCAGGTACAACACCAGCTAACGCATTGGAAAGATTAGCACCCGGAGCATTCAGCTGTTTGATATCAACATTAGTAATAGCTCCTGTCAGTGTCTTCTTTTTCTGAACACCGCTAGATGTTATCACAACCTCATCGATCTTTGTATTATCTTCTACAATCTTTATCTTTAAATTGTTTCGATCTTTAATGGATAATACAGGAATCTCAACTGTCTGGTAACCAATGAAAGTCACCTGAATCACATCATAGGGCCCCACTTTAATAGAAAACTCTCCATCAAGATTAGTAACCGTACCCACACCCGGCTGATTTTTAGCAATAATCGACGCACCGGCAACAGGACCAAGATTATCTTCTACTACACCCTTGATTACAAATTCTTGCTTGTTCGTTTGTGCCCATGCAGTATTCGGCACAAACAGCATTACCATCAAGAGTAATACGATATATTTTTGAATATTATTCATGGATAATTCTTTTAATAAATTATTTATTCTACTGTCACACGACGAATGACATGGTTATCACGGTCAGCCACATATATTGAGTTATCCGGATACACCGTTACACATTCCGGCTGATTGAATTTTGCCTCTTCTGGCAGTCCGTCTCCAAAACCACTTTGCTCCGGTCGCCCGGCATATAAAGTAGCAGAACCTGCAGGAGTAATTTTCCGAATGATATGGTTATTACGTTCAGGTACAAACATATTGCCATCCTCATCAAATGCCATTTGTTCCGGCTTGTTCAAACGCACAGTAGCTCCTGTCCCATTTACATAACCACTCTCGTCCCATGCTCCGACAAAAAGAACCGGTACACCGAAAGTACGAGTAGAAGCATCATAAGGAACCTGATAGATACAATGACGATTACACACCGCTACATAAAGAATAGTACCTTCGGAGTTAAAAGTCATGCGGGTTTCTATTTCCATTGCATTGTTTATTCTGAAAAGAGGAGTGAAATCCTCATACTCCGGACCATCATAACGATAGATATAACCAGTTCCTTTATTGCAAAAGAATACTTCTCCTGTTTTCGGATGTACGGCAAGCCCTGTAGTTCCGACTTTCTTTGCTCTACAAAGTCCTCTTACATCCACAAAACCACCTTCTCGTGTCACATAAATAATGTTGAAGTCTGTTTTCGTATTTCCCTCATCTGTATATGAATACTGAGAAATATACAGTGTATCCTGATCCGGACTGAAAGCCAAACATGTAGGCGATTGGAACGGACCGCTAGAACACTGCACCAATGTTTCCACTTCACCGTTACGAGCACGGCGCA
>ERZ780135.1553-NODE-1553-length-9759-cov-1.542663_pt1 | contig 9759 bp, 8 predicted proteins | sample MGYA00511946_ERZ780135 | MGnify/ENA primary metagenome ERZ780135 (study PRJEB29588, sample SAMEA2151034) | human gut metagenome | biome: human gut; feature: human-associated habitat; material: faeces | place: Denmark | collected 2008/2010 ... | reverse complement strand
CTTATGAGCGGTTCGGTACTTGCGGAGGCAATTGCCTTGCCAAGCAACGGTGTGTGAATCATATTTTTTTCACGACACGCAAAAATTACTTCATATTCCTTTGAAAGTGCGTCACCGATTCCTGCCCACATAAGCTTTTCGGGTGATTCGGCAATGATTTTTGTGTTGATGAATGTGTGAATTGCAGGGGCTTTGTGGTACGAATATTCCTTGAAAGTACCGTCGGGATTGTACATTACCGAAAGCGAGGTGCATGACGCACAGTTTGATGCAATTGTCGGGAATGAAAACAACGGTTTGTTATATAAAGCACAATAGGTTTTTGCCGTGTCAACAGCTCGTCCGCCTCCGATACCGAACACCATATCAGCCTTTTGCACAGACGGATTGTTCTTTATTTTTTCAACATTTTCATAGCTGGAGTCACCGCCGTACCATACAAAATCAATGATTTCAATGTCAGAGCCTTTGATGCCTTCAAGCAAAGCCTTTTTTGATTTTTCCATAGCTGTCATAAGTACATAAAACGGTATTTTTATAACTGCTGTCCTGTGGAAGATTAGCTGCATTCAAAAGTATCACAATTTCGGGAATCGCCTTGTAGCAATCAACTCCCACGCTGTAACTCGGTAAAAATTCGCTGTATGTGTGTGACATAATTTATCCCTCCGAAAATAATACTTATAAATAAATTATATCACCGCAGTTTGTGCATTTCAATACATTAGCACAATAAATTGTTAAAATTATTATTGTCTGACAGATGAAAATATGCACACATCTTATGCAATTTAGCAAAAAATTGCGAAGAATATTCGTGAAAAATACTTATGGAAATGGTTTTTGCAAAGTGCTATAATCTTGTAAATATATATAAGAAGGGCGGTGCTTTTATGCAGGAAATATACGGACAGAAAACAGACAGACAGCTTGCAGCAAAGCAGAGAATAATTGCAGTTGCGGCAGGCAGGGAAAAGGCAGACCTTGTTTTAAAAAACGCAAAGTATCTTAATGTGTTTTCAAATGAATTTTTGTGCGGTGACATAGCCGTTGCAAACGGACTGATTGCGGGAGTCGGAAAATATGACGGTAAAACAGAGATTGATGTCAGCGGAAAACTCGTTCTCCCGGGTTTTATCGACGCACATATTCACCTTGAAAGTTCAATGGTGACTCCTGCTGAATTTGCAAAGGCAGTTGTTGCCCACGGTACAACCACAGTCATAACCGACCCTCACGAAATCACAAATGTAATGGGCATTGACGGAGTTGAATATATGATTCAGGCATCGCAAAATTTGCCGATTGATGTTCATTTTATGATGCCGTCATGTGTGCCTGCCACAGAAATTGACGAGAGCGGTGCGGAGCTTGACTGCAAGGATATTGACTTGTACTTGGATAATAAAAAGGTACTCGGACTTGCAGAGATGATGAACTATGTCGGGGTTATCAACGGCGATAAAAATGTGCTTTCAAAAATTGTTACCTCGCAGGCTCATCACAAGAAAATTGACGGTCACGCTCCTGAGCTTTCGGGCAATGACCTCAACGCATACATTGCCGCAGGAGTGTATTCCGACCACGAGTGTTCCACCTTTGAAAATGCCCTTGAAAAGCTGAGAAAAGGTCAGTTTATTATGATAAGAGAGGGTACTGCCGCTCATAATCTCAAGGCGCTTATGCCGCTTTTGACTCAGCAGTATTACTCAAGGTGTATGTTTGCAACAGATGATAAGCATCCAAGTGATTTGCTTCACGGCGGTCATATTGACTACATTGTAAAACAGGCGCTGAAAAACGGTGCAGATCCGATTGTTGCTCTCAAAACAGCAACCCACCATGCCGCAAGATACTTTTTGCTCAATAACAAAGGTGCGATTGCTTCGGGTTATCTTGCCGATATTGTTGTTGTCGATAATCTTGAAGATTTCAATGTTGAAACTGTTTTCAAGCGTGGCAAGCTTGTTTTTGACGGCGAAGTTAAGGACTTTTCTGTTCCCACAGTTGATGAAAAGCTTGCCGAAAAATGCTTTGACACTTTTCATCTTGACAGCGTAACTCCGAGCAGTTTCAAGGTTGACGGAAAACTCGGGCTTATCGGTCTTGTCGGCGGTGAATTGCTCACACGCAATCTCGGCACAGCAGATAAAATTGATGTGGAAAACGATATTCTGAAAATTGCCTGCATTGAGCGTCACAAAGGCACAAATCATATCGGTGTCGGCTATGTTAAAGGCTATTCGCTGAAATCGGGTGCAGTCGCAACCTCGGTTGCCCACGATTCGCACAACATTATCACAGTCGGCTGTAATGATGATGATATAGCCGTTGCCGTGAACGCAATCAAGGACAGCAATGGCGGTATCGCAGTTGTTGAAAACGGCAAAATCAAGGCTTTGCTTGAACTCCCGATTGCAGGCTTGATGTCTGATGAACCGCTTACAACCGTAAACGAAAAGCTTGAAAATGCAAAGTCATCTGCATATGAACTCGGTGCGGATAAAAGCATTGATCCGTTTATGACTCTCTCTTTTCTAAGTCTGCCCGTTATCCCAAGCTTGAGAATAACCACCAAAGGTGTGTTTGATGCGGAAAATTGGAAAATGCTCTGATGTGCGGAAGCTTTTAATAATACAATAAAACATAAAATAATTTAAACAGGAAAACAAAATGCGTATTTGTCACTTTGTTTTCCTGTTTTATTTTGTAAAAGGGTTATAGTCATTTTACAGTCACTTTGCATTTGTATAATTTGAATATAAAAGAAATTGGTTGATTTAAAGCATATAGCAATACAATATTAAATAATAGCCATTGTGCAATATTTACAAATTATTGTGTAAATATTTGTCGTAAAAATTACCTGATTTGCTTGAAATATTATTAAAATGTGATATAATAGCATTATAAAGTCAATGTATAAAAAGTATTGCAATAATAATTACAGAGTTAATTGAAGTGTAATCTACTGAATTTTCAGTTGTATGCGACTAAAGATGCAATAACTTAAAATTAAAAACATCAAAATATTATAAATAATTAAAACGGATAAATCATGCATTTGCGTTTGTTTAAATGGTAAATCTGCACAATGGCTTGTGAGGAGGTCTGGATATTAAGAAAAATGAGGTGACGAAATGAAATTCTATAAAAGATTATTAGCAATGGCAATTGTGGCAACCGTTTTTATTTCCGTTTTTGCATTTGGTGCAACGGCATACGGCTCGGATAACGATGTTCCGTTCTTGGTGCAGGTTCCCGGAAATCAGAAAAAAGGGTATTCAAAAGCTGAATACAGAGGTAGTTCAGGAACGGAAGTTCCTTGGAAAGTAGATTTTACTTTCTCAGAAGAAGGTAAAGGTACCATAATGTACTTCTATCTTTCAGGTCCTTGGTATGAAAAAGTGTCAAATGTAAAAGCTGTAAAACAGGGAAGTGGCAATAAATATTTTGCTGCGTATGATTCCGCTCAAAATATGGATGTTGGACTTGCTATTAAGAACAATAACAAGGAAGATAGCAATAAGTATAATGTTGCAGGTTATTGGGATGAAGAAACAGCAAAACACGCATTTTCATACTAATAAGTTTTACTGCTTTTAAAAATTACTGTTAGTTAATTAACTTTTATTCCTCATAAGTCATTTGCAGATTTACCATATAACTATATAACAAATCAGCCTATAAATTGAGGTGAAAAATATGTCATATTATATTACCCGAATATTTAATAACAAACTTAAATTAGGTGTTATACTTTTTATTTTTATAGCTCCGATTTTAGATATATTGATGGCTCTTGTGGATGTGTTCAAAGGAGCATCTGTTCCTGTTCCCGGATTAGTTACTTTTTTGGGATCTTTCATGACGGCAGGATTGATAGGTGTGTTAGAAGGGTATTTACCGTTGTTCTTGGCAATCATTGTTGCGGACGATTGCATTGAAGATTACAGAATAGGATACAAAAATATTCTTATCACAAAAAGAGGTAAGAATAAATATTTTGCATTAAATATGCTAAAAAGTTTTACTGTTTCATTTTTTGTGCTTATAATTCCTCTCTTACTCAATCTTCTTATGGTGCATATTGTTTTTGCGGGAGGTACATATATTCCTGCTGATGTGGAAATGCTGAAATCTGAACCCAATCTACTTCAGTCTTACAGCAATCCGATGTTTTATAACATACTTTATATTCTTGTTTTTTCATTCATTGGCGGTATTGTGGGAAGCGGTGCAACGGCACTTGCAATGGCATTTCCAAACAGATTTATTCTTTATCCGTTAGCTTTCATATTATGGTATATATCGACTGCCATCAAACCGTCTATCATAGGAGCATTAACCCCGTTTACTGTGTATCCTTTATCACATTATACTTTTACAATTATTTTTGTAGTAGCAATAAATATAGTTGCTGTTCTGTTTTCGTTCTTTAAGGTGACTAAGTATGATCAGGTGTAAATTAAGAAAATATGCAATCATACTTCCGCTTTGCGCAGTGTTTTTCACTATGCTTTGCACATACACATATTTACGATTTTATAATTATTTTAATTCGGATTATGCTGAGAAGTTAAGCCCAAAAGGTGTTTTTTGCAGAGTTGCAGGTAACGGAGATTTTAATGCATCAGGTAATGTTGCTTGCATTTTCATAGTAGTGTTTGTTCTGTTTTTGTTTTACATATTTACCGATGATAATGTAAGTTACATTGTAAGACTGAAATCGAGAGTCTCTTTTGTTACAAGAAGAATTGCTGATTGTGCGGTATTTGCTTTTCTGTTTTCATTTTTGATAGAAGCAGTCAGCGTAGTTGCGGCACTCGTCTGCTTTGACATTAACCTGATTTTAGAATCGAATTTTCTGCAATATTCGGCACTTGAACTTTTGACTTTGTTTTTGTTTTATTTCAGAGCAGGACTCGTTATGCTCTCATTCGGAATAATCATTTCTCCGAAAGTTGCTCCAATTATCACCATAGCTCTGATTTTTACAGAGTTTTTTGCAGATGTAGCTTTTATGATAAGCAGGGTATGGCTTCCGTTCAGAGATGCCATAGTGTTGTCAAGACTTATGAACGGCGAAATGGTTCTGTCGGATATGTGGGGCATTATATTAAGAGCATTGCTTATGATGTTTATGCTTATCTTCTCTTCCTACTTTTTGTATCAGAAAAAGGATGTTTTGAGTAATGTTAAAAAGTAAGCTTGTTTTGTCGATAATACTGATTGTTGCGTGCTTTGCTCAATTGTTCAGTTGTGTATTTCAGGGAGATTTTCAAAATGCCTTTATGATTGGTTTAGCTCCAAGCAATTACGGCCTTGAAATTACAAAATTTCTGCCGCTTTTGCTGCCTGTGTGTTTTATTCTCTTCTTTACAAGCGGCTCAATTGAGAACCTTAAACAAGGCTACGGCAAGATGTTGATTGTACGCAATTATTCAAAAACAGTGCTGATTTTAAAGCGTTGTCTTAACAATTTTATAGCATTGATTTGCATTGTTTTGTTCCAGTTCATAATCTTTTTTGTTGCAAGAGAAAGTATGACTCCCGTTGAAAGCGGAACTCTTAAATCTTTGATTATGTACTTTTTGACAATTTTTTCGCTGATAGTTATTCAGTCTTTGCTTGAAATCAGTATTCCTGCACACATTGTGAACATAGGAATTTTCACCTATTGCTTTATTGCGTACTATTTGGTTCAGAATTTCGTTGACGCACCGATTTGGAAAATGCTTCTCTTTCCGAGCTTGATGTTCGGAATGCAGAACGGTGCTGTGTCGGGCGAGAGCATTTACTACGGATACCTGTTATTCATAGTTGCGTTAAACGCTTTGTGCATTTTTATTCTGAATTTGAGATTTAAGAAAACCGATATTTTTTGAGGTGATATTATGGTAGAAATAAAAAATTATTGTAAAAGTATCAAATCAAGACCGATTTTAAATAATGTAAGTTACAATTTTGAGTACGGCAAAATCTACGGAATTTACGGACACAACGGTTCGGGCAAAACTATGCTTTTGAGAGCAATTGCAGGCTTGCTTGTTCCCGACAGCGGCTCTGTTGTGATTGACGGAAAGGTTTTGCACAAGGATATGTCGTTCCCTCCGAGCATAGGCATCGTGATTGAAAATATGAACCTGTTGCCCCAGTACAATGCTTTCGATAATCTGAAAATCCTCGGCAAAATCAAGAAAACCGCCACCGATGAGGATATAAAAACAGCGCTTGAGCGTGTTGGATTAAAGTCCGATTTAAAGGTGAAAAAGTTTTCGCTTGGTATGAAACAGAGGCTGAATATTGCTCAAGCTGTGTTTGAAAAGCAGAAAATAATCCTGCTTGATGAACCGACAAATGCACTTGATAATGACGGTGTACAGCTGATTTACAAGCTTCTTAAAGAAGAAAAAGAAAGAGGTGCGCTCGTGGTTATCACAACTCATCACAAAGAGGATTTGGAAGAAGTTTGTGATGTTGTTTTGAAAATGACAGAAGGTGAGCTGCATGAAAAGTAAACTGTTTACTCATAAATTTTTCGTTGTTCTTTGCATCTCGGTTGTCGCTTTGCTCGGATTGTCTTTCCTTGCCAGAGCGACAATCGTAAATAACAGATTTGAACAAATGGCTGTTGATGAAAAATATAGTCTAAAGGATTCTGCCGACGGTCAGTTTTCAATTCAGTTTCAAGACGATGAAAACGGAAATTTTTATGCCACTGTCGGCTTGTTTCGGGGCGGATATTACGGCTTGGATGATGCGTATATTCCTACTTCATATGATGAAAATACAAAAATAACCGCTATTGAAAAGGAAGCTTTCAGCGAATTTGATTGTCTGAAAAAAGTTGTTATCCCCAACGGCATTTGTGAAATCAAGGATGACGCATTTAAGGATTCAAAAAATATAACGGAAATTTATATTGCGCCCTCCGTAAATAAGATTGCAAAAACCGCTTTTGACGGCATTGACAACCTTACGATATATGCCGAAAAGGGTTCTTATGCCGAAAAATTTGCGGTTGAAAATAAAATCAATTATAAAAACTATACGACCGAGCCTGAAAATCCGGAGGCTAAAAATACCGATTATTCAAAAATCAGAAACGGTGCGTATTACGGCGAATATTATAATTATGATGTTATCTATGATGACGGCAAGCCCGTGTGCGTAATAACTAACTATAACCCAATGTCGTCAGAGGAAAAGCTTGAAATTCCTGCACATATTGACGGCTTGGATGTGATTTCAATTGCAGATGACGCAATAAATTACGGCGGGGCAAAGGAAACAGTCGTTCCCGATACAGTAAAATTCATTGCCGATAATGCGTTCAAAGAATCCTACTCCCTTGAGGATATCTACCTGACCAAAAATGTGTCCTACATAGGAAAATCTGCCTTCAAAGATTCAAAAGACCTAACAATCCACGCCCCGACAGATTCCTATGCACACACCTTTGCGACCGAAAATAAAATAAATTTCAAAGCTACAGACGATTAAATCTGATAAGCAATGAATAAATCTTTAAATTTACAGCCCTGTACCCATTTGCAGGGCTGTTTTTTGCAAGCAAAGGGTAGATAATGGTACAGTGACCTTTGGTATAATGTTGATAACAGGTTGAAAGAATTATAAATTTAAAAATGCAGGAGGATTTTATCATTGCAAAACAGAAAGCATATGGATTACTTGGAATATTTATAATAACATACTGGGATAAAAGTCGAAGAATATTTGATAAAGAAAATTTAGCTTATTATACAGGAGAACATATTGCGAAGATATGTTCTCCTATTTGATTTGTGTAAAAGTATTAATAGCTAATGTAAACAATGAATAAAAAAATTGAAAAGTATTGCAAAATATTGTTATTGGTGGTATTATAAAGGTGAATGATATATATAGCTTACTGTAAATTGAATTGCATACTAAAATAAATTTGTAGGTATTATTTTGTAAGTCAACATTCAAAAAATAACATCTGATTGACGAATCAAAGAAGAATGAGTTTTTATTGTGTGATATATTATCACTCAATAATTTTTAATAAAAACATATAACAATGAAAGTGAGGATTATTAGATGACAACCCAAGAATATCAAAGAAAGCAAAAAGAAGACAAGCCTGTATTGGCGATATGTTATGATTTCGATAAAACGCTATCTCCGGATGATATGCAGGCGCAGGGATATATTCAGTCAGTAAATTACGATGTTAAAAAATTTTGGCTTGAATCTAATGAACTTGCTGAAGAAAACAAAATGGATCAAAATTTAGCCTACATGTATAAGATGATGGTTGAAGCAGAAGGAAACTTTGTGTTTAACAGAAAGAAATTGGAAGAGTATGGTTCCAAAGTGAAATTATTCTCCGGTGTAGCCGAGTGGTTTGAACGAATCAGAGATTATGGAATTAGAAATGGTGTAATAGTTGAACATTATATTATTTCTTCCGGTTTGAAAGAAATGATTGAAGGAACTCAGATAGCCAAGAACGGCGCTTTTGAAAAAATCTATGCAAGCTCATTCTATTTTAATGAAAAAGGAGTAGCAAAGTGGCCTGCTCAGGTTGTAAACTACACCAATAAAACTCAATTTCTCTTTAGAATTGAAAAAGGCGTGTTAGATGTGAATGATCCGTGTGTTAATGATTATTTTGCACCGGAGGATATAAGAGTGCCGTTCAGAAATATGGTGTATATCGGTGACAGCGATACAGATATTCCGTGTATGAAATTGGTGAATACATACGGCGGACATTCAATTGGTGTTTATAATCCGGACACAATTGATAAAAAGAAAGTCTATAAAATGATGAATGATAACAGAATAAAATATTTTGTTCCTGCAGATTATTCTGAAGGAACTGAATTAGATTTACTCATCAAATCCATCATAGACAGAACAGCATATAATGAAAAACTTGAAAACTACCATTATGAATGTAAGAATGAAGCAGAAAATGTTAATAAGAATTGTATTCAGACCGACGAAGAAAAAGCAAAAGAAGATTTGATATAAGCATTGGAAAACAGTTCTGACTTTATCAGTACGCACACGATTGTAAAAAAATTGAGTGCATATAATGAGTGGTCATCCGAACAAATTAAATTATTATTTGAGATTGCTGTTAGTAACAATCAAGTGCTATGGATTTTAAAAGACTATGATATAAAAGCTTTTTATTTAGATTTGTTGCAAAAGGTAGACACACCTGATGACAATGTAAAAAAGGTACAGGATATATTCAAGTTGGAAGATAAAGCATAGAGATGTAGTTCATTAAGAAAAAGAAGGTGTAAACAATATGGATTGGAAAAAATTATTATGTGAAAAGCGTCAAAGCAATCAAAGTAATAAAAATAATAAGAAAAATAATAATGATATGCGTAATGAATTTCAAAAGGACTATCACAGAATAATCGGAAGTGCTTCTTTTAGAAGATTACAGGATAAAACACAGGTTTTTCCTCTTGATAAAAGTGATTTTGTCCGCACAAGGCTTACGCATTCGCTCGAAGTTGCTTCGTTCGCAAAATCTTTGGGGCAGTCGTCTTTTTTGTACATTATAGATCATATAGACAGTTTTAAAAATAAAAGTGGCTTTCGTTCTGAATTTGAACCTTCAAATGAGGATATTAATAAAATTTGCAGTATTCTTGAATGTGCGGGATTGATTCACGATATAGGAAATCCGCCTTTCGGGCATTTTGGCGAATATTCAATAAGAATATGGTTTAAGAATAATCTTGA
>ERZ780135.1536-NODE-1536-length-9867-cov-2.887587_pt1 | contig 9867 bp, 9 predicted proteins | sample MGYA00511946_ERZ780135 | MGnify/ENA primary metagenome ERZ780135 (study PRJEB29588, sample SAMEA2151034) | human gut metagenome | biome: human gut; feature: human-associated habitat; material: faeces | place: Denmark | collected 2008/2010 ... | reverse complement strand
AGAGTTGGATTTTCCTCTTCTTTTTCTGACCCATCTTCTTATATTCCTCCAGTGTTTTGTTCATCACAGGAGAATCTGTAAACTTTTCATTCATTCTCAGTCTTTCCCTGCCTTCCAATACCCAGTTCATAATACCTGGGAGTTCATGAGAGATAATATCCTTTGCCAGATTGGGGTTTATCTTGTTTTTGGGAATTTGGATGTTGAAGGGGGCTATCAAGAATCTTCTGTAAAAACCATTATAAGTACATTTTGAAAGTACAGACGAAATTAGAATAATGCAAGGAGATAGTCGAATTTGTGACTGTCTCCTTTTTTTAACCATAAATCTATAACGGATATGCAGGAAAAGAAATGATTAAAAATTACTAGCAATGATAAAAATGAATTTTATGATAGAGGATATGTCGAGAAATACTATCATTCTAAACTAGAAAAATTTAATAGAAAGAAGTGTTATATGACAGGAAAGAAGGGGAAGTTATATATTAATAACTTTCCACGAAATCACTCTTTGTTGCTGATTTTTTATTATAGAAAATGTCATTTGATTTCCCTGAAATCCTTAGTATTGTAATAATAACATTTTTTTTAATAATAAAAAAACTTAATAGTATGAAAGAAGAAGATAATGACGATTTTTTTTATTATGTAGAAGCCAATGGAAGACTTTACATTATTCTTGATGGTCAGAAATTCTATGTGGATATATTAGTGGCACAAACTTTCTTGTACAATCCTGATCCAACAGTTTATACGGAAGTTGAACATATTGATGGAGATATAACCAACAATGCAGTTTATAATCTACGTTGGACAACAAAGAAATAATATCAAGTAATCCAAAGATTGAGCAAAAAATAATTTGTATTATCTGTAATTGATTGATATAACATAACCAATCCGTACGGGAAGTATATATCATAAGTCAAGTACCATATTTCAGGACATTCGATACCATTGGAGTTTACCTGTATATAATCATTAGTATCCACTAAGAATTAGAGAACACCAATGGTTGCTAAGTGTTGGGGATTAAGAAGTCGTTGTACGTGTGTATGACGGTTTCTTTTTTTGTCATTTAATAAAAATGGGAAATTTAAAGGACCTGAAAACTTTATATCTGAAAAAAACAAAAAAACAGCAAATTATGAAACAAGAGAAAATGTTTACTTTACTGCAAAGAATTAATTACACAAAGTATAATTTGCAGTATATTGACTTTAATGAAGTAGTAGAAGTTATTCGTAATGGGGATTTGGTATTGTATGATAGTGAATATGGGAATTATCCACTAAGACAAGCAATTGAACGCATCAGAACTGTACCGGAAGAGGAAAGGCAATATTGGAAATCCAGATTATTGCCTGCTGTTGCTTGGAATGCCCGATTTTTAAAGGTTAATAGTAAGGGACTGGATGATTATTCGTGTATTACAGCTATGGATTTTGACCATATAGCTACAAGAGATGAAATGATACATCTACGAAATCGCTTGATAATTACTCCATGTGTAGTCTGTGTGTATGTTACTCCCAGTGGAGAAGGACTGAAAGCTCTAGTACTGCATGATAATGAGAATCCGGACTTGCATAGGGACTTGTATGAACAACTATTGAAGAAATTCGATGTAGCAAGTAAAGATGAGAGCTGTAAGGATATAGCCAGAAGAAACTATCTGAGTTATGATCCGGATATTTGGATTAATCATAATCCAGTTGCTTTTCATTATATTCCTACCATAAAAACTCAGAATAATTCAAAACAATACTCTTGTAATAACATAAAGAGTGTTTCAGATAAAAGTATTATTCGCATAATGGATTCTTCATGGAGGAAAAACCATCCTGAATATTGGCAGGAAGGCAACAGAGCTAATAGTATATTTAAACTGGCTTGTCTTATGTGCAAATGGGGAATTGATAAAGATCTAGTTATTGAATATTTCGTTGATGGATGGAAAAACCAGACAATGAATGAAGATGAAATTATGAATCATGTAATAAATGCTTATAAAGCAGAAGCTGATAACTTCGGAACATTACAATTCAAGATGTACTGAAGTATATAATAATATGAGTAAACCGAAGGCAGATATGATAAGTTTATTATACCACTCAAGCGGCGTTAGCCTATAACAAACGAAAGAAAAAATATAGTAATGCACTTTTTTTTAATGAATTTATGAAATTTACTTATAAGTAATAGTGTTTTTAAGAAAAAAAAGTGATGCGTTCCGTTTACTCACCAAAAAGGAAACGGGATGCAGCCAATAACTATAAAATAAAAATAGTATTATATGATGAAAATAATAGATATACCTATGCCACCAAGTTGTAGATATATGAGTGATTATGATAAACTTATAAATGACCTTTTACCTATATATGGTAAGTTTATTCTTAATAAGACACTTACTGGTTGTGGAGGAACATCATTATTTCTTAATTCTGGTCTGATGGTAGTAATCATTTCTCCACGTATTCAGGTATTGAAAAACAAACATAAACAGTTTCCTGATAGTTTTCTGTTTCATATTCCTCAATGTGATAACAGACAAAGTGCTATAAAACAGAAAATGGAAGATTTGAATTCGTATTTATGGTTACATTATGGATTGACACCTTTCGGACAACAACCTCCTCCTGCTAAAATATTGGTTACATTGGACTCGGTAGGTAAGGTGTTTTCTGTTTTGGAATCCTGTGGTATTATAGACAAGTTCTTTTTTGTAGTAGATGAGTTTCAGTGTCTTATGGGGGATGCGACATTTAAGGGAACTGTTGATATGAACTTTCTTGTTAATGTCGATAATAGAGCCAGACGTATATGTTACTTGTCTGCTACACCTATTCCTGAACAATATTTGGATTATATCCCACAATTAGCCAATCTTCCTTATTATAAGTTACAATGGGATCCGGCTGTCATTGAGGAGCCGACATTGAAAAAACGGAAAATGAGAAATGGTGAGAATGCTGTAAAGTTATGTACTGAGTTGATACAGAAATATAGGAATAATGGGTATTTTGAACGTAAAATTATACAGGGAAATGTGGTGTATTCTCGTGAAGCTTGTATCTTTCTTAACGAAGTAAAGTCCATTATAAGGATTATCGAAAAGAATAATTTGCTCCCGGAAGAAGTTACAATTTTATGTTCAGAAAGTAAAAGTTCAGAACTGCCAAAGGGTTTTACAATAGGCGGTTTATGTACCGATCGCAATAATCCGATAAACAAGACCTTTACGTTTTGTACAAAAGCTTCTTTCGAGGGTGTAGATTTTTATTCTACAAATGCCAGTACTTATATTTTTATTGATGGAGGAAAAGAGTGGTTAAGTCTCGATGTTGCAATTGATCTTTCACAGATTCTTGGAAGGCAAAGGCTTGACAGTAATCCATTTCGTCATGATGCTACGTTATACTATAAAACTGTTCCAAATCCTGTAACAGAAGTTGAGTTCAGGCAAAAACAGAGTGAGATGGAACAGACTACAAAAGAGCGTCTTGACATGTATGATGCAAGTCAAGAAAAATCAAAAAAATGGTTAGTTGATCTTCATCTCAAAATATCGCCTGAAGAGAAGTTCGTAAGTGATTATGTTGATGTCATACAAGAAAATGGTCAGTCCACACTTGGTTTCAATTATCTGGTTATGGCTGCCAAGTGGAATCAGTGGTATCAAAGACGTTATTATTATAGTAATTCACATCAATTGATATCAGGTATTCAGTCTGCATTAGGAATTGGACGGAAGCCTGTAGAAGTAAGGGATTTTGAGTCATGGTATAATAACACACCCGATAAGGACAAACTTGCTGGATATGCTGATTTTAGAAATAAATACCATCAATATGATGAGTGGATTTTCCAGAACCCATTTATAGATTTACGTTTTCATCAGTGGTATGCTACCTTGGGTTATTCAACTTTAAAGAGAGTGAATTTTAAAGAGGATAAGGTAATAAATATCTACAATGAGTATTGTGTGCAAGATTTAATAAAGACTGCTTGCATAAATGCTTTTGAAGTTGGAAAAATTTACTCTCTCAAAGACGTAAAAAACATGCTGCAACAAATATATGACTATGCTGGATTTTCTGGGAAAACAGCCAAAGCGACAGATTTAGGGAAGTATCTTTGTTCCCAAAAAGTGCAGTGTACTGATGGACAAGGTAATCGTCTTTGGTATATTGAAATTTTAGGATAGTCATTTATGATGTATTATATTCCAGAACTAGATACCTTAATTTAAACAGTGTAAATCACCAACAGACCTAATCGCCTATAATTATTTATTTTGGTAAACAGTTGATAATCAAGATTATTTAAGTGCCATTAGACTAAAGTAAAGAATAATTAAAGAGGATGATTACCTAGCTCCATAAACAGTTTACACCCCTTACTATAAATAATTTACACCCCTTATCATAAACTTTACACCCCTGATACAGATGCTTAATGCACATCTATATCAGGGGATATTTTTATATCATACCTTTTTCGTACCGTTTAAAAGCATTACGCACGATATTCTTATCTTGCAATCCTAAATGTTTGGCTATGGTTCCATAACCTATCGGTTTCCCATCATCTCCTATTATTCCACGCTTAGGATACCATTGTGTGATTTCTTCCAGAGTAAGATGTCGTTTCTTTTGCGCTGAACATTTGGAGTTCTGCTGAGAATCTGTAATGTTTGCTGAATCCATTCTGTAATCAGGTACAAATCTGGTAAGATACCTTTCCATACAATAGTCTGCAATGTATAAGGTTAATTGTTTAACGTTTTTTTCTAGCCAGTCTTTGTTTTGCATCAGGATTACCTGCAAGCATATGCAGAACGATAGCACAATGAAAAGCTACTGCTGCAATACCGAATCTGATTTCGTTTCTCTTTTCTACTTTATCTTTCAAATAAATTTGGTATTGTGCTTTTATCCAGTCTTCTAAATCTTCATCTACATAATCCAAGTCAACCACATATTCATCACAAGGTATATCTCCCTTAACCGGATCATGATGAAAGCAATACTTACTCCTCCAGTCGTCAATCTTATTGCGTATGATTTCCAGCTCTTCTTCTTCCGGAAACTGTATTTTCTCACTGTGTGCACCAGGCTCGGGAATTACAGTAAAACAGAATCGCCGTGCAGAACCTTCGTTCACTTCTTTAGAATTAAAAGCATTACTAACAGCTGTAGGAGTACCAGTAAGTGTACAGTTTAAATAAACAGGATAACGACCTTGGGTAGACTTTTTACTTTTATTAAATTGTTCTATATCTTCATTGTCAAAAGCCTTTCTAAACTCAATAAAACCAATTCGTCCGCTACGAGAAACTTCCAATAGTCGGGATAATTCAGTTTCTATTGCGTATAAATGGACTTTACCGTTTTCTGCCAGCATATCGATAAACTTTGAATTGGTAATATTAATACCCACAGTCTGCTTAATGTTTCCAGGGATATCTTTCCCTGTTTTTATCCTGTCTTGTTCAATAATGCGACGAAACAGGAGCTTATAAATGAGGTCAAACCTACTTTTGCCACTGCCTTGTTTTCCTTCTACAACAGTCATCAGATTTGGAGCATGAAGATCACCATTATACTTTGCACGTACTTTAGAGAAACACAATGCTCCTGTCATAGTAAGAAGATGGAGTAACATAGCATCTTTAAAACCTTCAGGACAACCATCTAAAACCTGTTTTAATAATGGAATATTGTCATATCCCGGCATTTTAAAAATTAAATGAAAGTTTTTTATCCAACAGCTTATTGACGATTCATTTTGACTTTGCTCGTCAGTTATGGAACCTTTGATACTGTATTCTCTTTGCAACTTCAATAATCCCTCATGTAGTCTAAGTTTTTCATCTGTTTCTACACGTTTATACCGGATCTTATTATCGCATTCGTTGTTAGCAATATCTATTACGTTATTGGTATGATTATTATCTTCTGACATTTTTAAATTACTATTTACACGCATTTTTTAACATCATTTTTCGTGCCGTCTTTCTTCTTTAGTATATATATTATTCCATCTACAATAGCTGGTGTTAAAGCAATTATACATGTGATTATAATCTCTTTTTTTATTTTATCATCCATGATATTTTATTTTTTTGTTCTTTAAAAAGAGGGTAAGAGGTAAGGTATATTTATTACATAACCGGTAGGATGGGAGCCTACATAGCTCCTCATTTAAGAAAGAACAATTCAGCCTAAGCCAACAAAATAAAACCCATCGGTCGTAAGACACTCTCGATTTTAAATACTCGATGATAGATTCCGTGCTACTGCATTTGCAATTATCCATCAACTTTATCATTTCGTTTTCAAATGATTCCCAATATGAATCATTTGAAAATTTAGAATTTTTCATCTCTTTCGTATTTTTAATTATTAATTAATATTCTCCATATCCGTATTGCATACATCTGTGGAGTATGAGCTTAAAATCTTCAATACCCTTGAAAAGGGTGTGTCGACTTCGTTTTCATCCAGACCATTTACATGAGCGAAGAAACCTTTCATCGCTTCATCGTAACTGTGTCTTGTTATTCTTTGCGCATCATGAATTTTAGGAGACAGCAATGCTCGTAAAAAGTCAATTTTTCTGGATAACTTTTTTGTGATATTGCCATTCACTTTTAAATTTTCCAGATTTACGCATTATATGTATAGAATGAAAACAACATCCAATAAATTGATAACAAATATCCTGTAAATCAAAGTTTTATAATCTTATTTTTATTTTCGGTTGTTTTCAGTACTTTCAGTAGATTGGCTCTTGTTTGGTGCAATTTTGTTTCTCATTTGTTTCTCAAATTCGATACTTATTCGTATATTTGCAGTAGAAAAAATGAGAAAGGAATCCCTATGGCACGAGTTAAGAATCATACAAAAGTCAAAGAGCCAATTCGTCTTCGGATGAAGTCGCTGAGCAATGGCAGCAAGAGCCTGTATCTGGATATATACCGCGACGGAAAGCGGACATATGAATACCTCAAGATGTATATTATCCCGGAAACGGATAGCAACTCCCGCAGGCAGAATCAGACGACAATGGACGCCGCCAATGCCATCAAGTCGAAGCGTATTATCGAACTGACCAGTAATGAGGCCGGGATTGTATTCCGTAAGGACAAGACTTTCCTGCTGGATTGGATGCAGGTTTATATGGAGGCTCAAGAGAGTGCCGGTAAGAAAGATGGCAGTCAAATCAAGATTGCCATGCGCATACTGAAAGACTATGCCGGAGAAATGGTCACACTGGATCAGATTGACGGGGACTTTTGTCGTGGCTACATCACTTATCTGCTGACGGAATATCATCCGAAAGGCAAGGACATATCGAACTACACGCTTCACAATTATTACCGTGCGTTGAACGGTGCGTTGAACTCTGCCGTCAGGAAGAAAAAGATGAAGGCCAACCCTTTCAACGAACTTGAGAAGTCGGAGAAAATCCGCAAGCCGGAGAGTATGCGGTCGTACATGACCATCGAAGAGGTACAGGCGTTGATTGACACTCCTATGCCCCACGAGGAATACGAGATTGTAAAATGCGCATATCTGTTCTCCTGCTTTTGCGGATTACGCATCAGCGATATAATCAAGCTGAAATGGAATGACGTGTTCGTTGACAGGGGACAGTACCGTTTGGCCGTGTCCATGAAAAAGACCAAAGAGCCTATTTACCTGCCCCTCTCTCCTGAAGCGTTGAAGTGGATGCCGGAACGTGGGGGCAAATCATCAGAAGATAATGTGTTCGCCCTCCCGTCCGCCAATACAATCAGAATGCAGCTCAAACCTTGGGCGAAAGCAGCCGGAATCTCCAAGCGGTTCTCCTACCACACCAGTCGCCATACGTTTGCCACCATGATGCTGACGCTCGGAGCGGACTTATATACTGTCTCGAAGCTGCTCGGCCATGCCGATGTGAAAATGACACAGGTGTATGCCAAGATTATCAATAAGAAAAAGGACGAGGCTGTGAATCTTGTAAACGGTTTGTTTCACTAATTGAAGGCATTCTGTGGTCCATGTCTAATTTACAAACATATATTTACGGCATTTCTCCGGTTGTAAATGCAACCGAAGTTAATGCTTCCATCACATATTATAAACTCAAAAAGGTAAATCGACATGAAAAGACCTGAAGACGGCCTTCTCTCTTTTTGGAGGGAGCCAACACCTGCAGCACTTCGCTGCGGACAAGGATGTGGCGAATGAACTTTTCGCCCTGCTTACCGAAGCAAAAACAGTTTATCTCCACGATGTTGTGTTGGGTGGTAAACAGTACCACCGCTATGTGGACGATTTCGTAAACGGACACCGGTACATAGACTGTGACCATGCGGCCTGCCGGAACTGCCACGAAATGAACATCCACATTGTCAAGGGGCTGCTGACCGAGTGCGCCAGTTCCGTCCAGCCCTGCTTTGCCGCACCGGATTTCACGTTTAATGAGTGCATGAAGTTGAAACGGATGTATGACACCTCGGAATCGTTGTCTCCGCTTGGTCCGCCCCGTATCAACCGACCTGCGGCTCTCTCTCTTTCTTTTGGTTGTAATTTTACCCCGGAACAGATGAAAAGTATAGTGGCTTGCGCCAATACTTATCATCTGTTCTGTGTTTCTGTACGCATTGAAGACATGGAGGCTCTCTTCGCCTGCAAGAAGGGCTTTTCCATCCGCGTGAACAATATCCGCCGTGTGGTAATCCTGTTCGATGCGCTTCTTGAAAACTCGTTCATCCAATCTCGGTGGCAGAATGTTCTCGGCAAGGGCGCATTCCTGCAGTCCAAGGACGGGACACGCTCCGTTTCGGTGTCAACCCTGTCTTCCGCGCTGTCATCCATCAAGAACAACATGACATCGGTCGCATACAGCATCCGAAAGGTCATTGATCGGCTGAAAGAATGACAGAAAGTGACAAGAAGCGAAGTATGTGAAAGGTAAAAGCATGAGAGTTACAATGACACGTGCATAGTATCATTCCCCAAATCACGGCATCTTCGTTTACAGGACATACCTTTGACCTCCGTTAGCGCGCTGCATAACGGAGGTTTCATCTCCATTGTCAAAAATCAAACTGTGTTATTATGCCGAATAGAATGACATTCATGGAGCGGATGAGCGGACGGCTCGCCGCCATCGAATCGGTACTGAAGAAATTGGAACCGGTCGAAAGTCTCTTGGAGCGTATTACGCTGCTGGAAAATACCATCTTCACGACCAAGAGAGTTTTCACATTTCAGGAAGCCTGCATGTATATCGGGGTTTCTGAAAGTATGCTGTACAAGCTCACATCGAGCAAGGAGATACCGCACTACAAACCGCGCGGTAAAATGGTTTATTTCGCCAAGGAGGAATTGGACGAATGGCTGTTGCAGAATTATGAACCTACCATGAACGAGGCAGTGCGCAGGGTGACGGAAGCCGCCGCCACAGAACCGTTCCTTAACAAGAGACGCTATGGAAAACGAAAGAAGGATTGACCGCACAACCAGCATGGGGATGGATGAACACCGCCTGTCGGACATCCTCCATGCCTCGCAAATCAAGGCGACGGACATTTATGAGACCCCTCCGCAAATCATCTGGATAGATAACTCAACGATTGCCACGCTCGGCAATTTCAGTGCATCGACTGGCAAGGCGAAATCGAAAAAGACGTTCAACGTCTCTGCGCTTGTCGCCGCATCATTGGCGGGGAAACAAGTATTGAACTACCGTGCACATCTGCCCGAAGGCAAACAGCGTATTCTGTACGTCGATACGGAACAGAGCCGTTTCCATTGCCGCTCGGTATTGGAGCGTATATTGCGGCTGGCCGGGTTGCCCACGACG
>ERZ780135.1527-NODE-1527-length-9918-cov-4.903275_pt1 | contig 9918 bp, 3 predicted proteins | sample MGYA00511946_ERZ780135 | MGnify/ENA primary metagenome ERZ780135 (study PRJEB29588, sample SAMEA2151034) | human gut metagenome | biome: human gut; feature: human-associated habitat; material: faeces | place: Denmark | collected 2008/2010 ... | reverse complement strand
ACAACGACCGTCTGCGCTTTGATGAGCAGCTTTTGGTTCACGCACAGCGACCGGACGCCACCGCTGTTCTTCAGATCGACGACTGGAACCAGAAGTTCGGGCGTTGGGTCAATCGTGGAGCACACGGCATTGCCGTTTTTGAGGATGCCGACCAACGCCGCCAGCGGCTTGTCCACTACTTCGATATTTCCGACACGCATCCAAGCCGCTTTTCCCGCAGAGTTCCCATTTGGCAAATGCGGGACGAATACACGGCAGAAGTGATCGACACGCTGGAAAGCACCTTCGGAGAGTTGAACGACAAGGAAACCCTTGCCGTTGCCATCGAGTCGGCGGCAAGAAATGCCGTAGAGGACAACATCCCCGACTATCTTACCGACCTTCTTTACAGCGTGAAAGACAGCTTCTTAGACGGCGTATCCGAAGAAGAAATCACCCACATTTTCAAAACGGCGGTGCGAAACAGCGTCGCCTATATGACGATGACCCGCCTGGGCATTGAAGCCGGAGAATACTTTGAACCCGATGATCTTCGGGATGTGGTGAATTTTACGACGCCTGCCACGCTGAACGCCCTCGGCTATGCCACCAGCGATATTGCGGAGATGGGACTTGCGGAGATTTCCCGCACCATTCTTGCCCTCGACCGTCAAAATCGCATAATTGCAGAGAAAACCAAAGCCGATTACAATGTAGGCAAAGAAAAAACCGAAAGGAGTCCTGACGATGAACGAGATCACTTACACGAGGCAGGGGGATTATCTGCTCCCCGATCTGACAATGCCGGAGCAGCCGGAGCTGTCGATGGGCAGGTACGCCCGGATGCGGAAGAAGTTCCTGAAGGAGCATCACAAGGTACGCTACTACAACCTGCTGACGAGCTGCGCCCTGAACGAGCATCTGAACGACACGGAGCGCAGAGCGAACGAGATGGAACAGATGCTGACGGAGCAGATGGCAGCGTCGGAGGGCGTGACGGAGAATCTGAAAGCGACGGATATGATGAGCTGGGTTCGGAAGATGAACAGTATCCGGAGCCGGGTTCAGGAGATCGTGATGGCGGAGGTAATCTTCGCTTAGACTATTACGACCGAAGTCACGAGGATAAAAGCCTGCCGTTCTTTGGCGGCGATGATACGATTCGTGAAATCCTCGGCACCACGCTGCACCTGAAAGCAAGCAAAGACGAGATACGGGTATTCTTTGAAGCAACCGCTGATGAGAACGCCCGTATTTCTTATATCAAGCGCATTTTCAACAACGACTACACCGAGGTCATTCTGAGAGATGGACGGCGTGTGGGCTACAAAACCTATCAGAATGTGTTGCAGCTTTGGGAGGGCAGTTATCTCTCCCGCATGGCACAGAGTTTCTATGATTGGGGCGTAATTGCCCAGCATTTTGAAGCGATGCGGTTGCTTGGGGAGTTGCAGGACACGATGAAGCCGCTGCCGTCCATTGACGGGCAGTTGAGCTTGATGACAGCAGGAGCAGAGGAACGAAAGCCCTCTGATTTTACTTTCTCTCAGGAGATCATCGACGCTGTTCTCACCCGTGGCAGCGGCATTTCTGAGGGGAAAATGCGAATCTATGAGCAGTTCCAAAAGAGCCTGTCTGCAAAGGAAAACGCAGATTTCCTAAAAAATGAATACGGCTGGGGCGGAGCCTATCCGGCTATTGTCGGAGCCGATATTGATGAGCAGCACGACGGCAAAGGTATCCGTATTTCTAAAGGCATCGGAAGCGATAAACCTCATATCGACCTGAAATGGAGTCAGGTGGAGAAGCGTATTGCCGAGCTGATAAAACTCGACCGTTACTTGAACCCCAAGGAAAAGGCGCAGTACCCTGAGTGGCTGCAAAGGCAGGAAGAACGCCGTGCAGAGCTTGCCGAGGAACGAAGGAACAGAGAAATCTTGTCTACTGCACTTTCCGAAAAGGCAGAGGCAAAAAATGAGCAATATGAGTACCATCTCGGCAGCACCGTCTATCTCGGCGCAAACGAATATGAAATCCTGTCCTTTGATGACGAGCGTGTGATGCTCTATGATACGCAGTTTCCGCTTTTCAACAAGGAAATGACGAGAACTGAGTTCGACAGCAAGGTGCAGGAGAACCCGCTGAATGACCATTTGAAGGTCGCTATTAAACAGCCAGAAGAAAAGGCGGTCGAGTATGACATCGGGATGGGCTATCTCGGCAACGGACTGACCGTTTGGAACCGTGCCGTGGAGGTCAATGGGGACTATCAGAACATTGCCCATATCTCCCCCGAAGGTGAGATCACCTTCTATGTGCAGGACTTGCCGCAGAGCGTTGTGGAGCGTATCAGACAGGCGGCAGAAAGAGAAAAGCCAAAGGATGCTGCTTTGCCGGAGTTCTATCAGGCGTATCTTAAAACCAAAGCAGACAATCCGAGTAGCCTTTTGCTGTATCAGGTGGGTGATTTCTTTGAAGCCTATGCTGATGATGCAGGGGTCGTCGGGTCTGCTCTTGACTTGACGCAGACGACCCGTGCCGTCGATCACAACACCCGTGTCCAAATGGTAGGATTTCCGCAGCACCGCTTGGAAACCTACCTTACAATGCTGACCGACAGAGGGTACGATGTTGAGGTCAACTCTTTGGAGGACGGCGAACGCAGTACCCGTACCGTGGTTTCCACCACAAAGGAAGCTCCAGTCGAGTCCAAACCTATCGGCAGGATCGACTATCTCGGCACGGACGGCAAGGTCGGTGAAAGCATCGAGTACACCAGCCCGTATAGCTTTGAGAAGGACATCAAGGAGGAAAACTACTACGGTGTGCCGATGAGTATTGTTCTGTATAAGGACAAGGACGGCAACACCATTCCGCACAGTTTTATCACCCAGCTTGATCCACCGCCCAAGGGCTTTGAGATCATCGACAGCCCGTATTTGCCGGAAAATCCTCTGGACAAGGCGAAGCATCTCATTGATGATTTTTGCCGTGAGGAGTATCAGCGTGAGGATGGTGCGGACTATACCGACCTTGCTGATGTCGGCGTTGCCTACACCACGACTGAGGACGACAAGCACGAAATACAGGCAAGGGTCAACCTTGTGGATTTCCGCATCGAAACTCTTGCAGACGGCAAGGTCGTCCGCAGTGTGCAGTATTCGTCCATTGAAGAACTGACAGAAAAAGGACTGCAAGCATTGTCCTTTGACGACCTTGTTTATCTCTCCGAGGAAGAATTGGCACAGGTGGAAGCACCCCTTACCCCTGTTTGGGAGCATCCGAAGAAAAGCCGGGTGCAGACCTTTGATATTCATCCTGAAATCCCAATGGAAGACCGTCATACCTTTGACCTTGCTTCTCACGAGGTCGAGGATGTCAACAAGAAGGAGCGTTTCCACCGCAACTATGCGGCGATCACCGTTCTGAAAAGGTGTCAGGAAGAAAACCGCTTCGCCACACCGGACGAGCAGATCATTCTTTCCAAGTATGTTGGCTGGGGCGGTATTCCCGAAGCCTTTGATGAGAGAGCCGGTTCTTGGCAGACAGAGTTCGGGATGCTGAAAAACATCCTGACACCGGAGGAATACGCTTCCGCAAGAGAAAGCACTCTGACCGCTTTCTACACGCCGCCAACGGTTATCAATGCCGTGTATAAGGTGATGAAACAGCTTGGATTCCGTGAGGGCAACATCTTGGAACCGTCCTGCGGCATCGGGCATTTTATCGGTATGCTTCCCGAAGAAATGAAGGAAAGCAAGATTTACGGTGTAGAACTGGACACAATTTCTGCCGGCATCGCACAGCAGTTATATCAAAAGTCCTCTATCGCCGCACAGGGCTTTGAGGAAACCAACCTCCCCGACAGCTTCTTTGATGCCGTTGTGGGGAATGTACCCTTCGGGGATTTCAAGGTTCCTGACAAGCGTTACGACAAGCACAAGTTCCTGATTCACGACTACTTCTTCGCCAAATCCTTGGACAAGCTCCGTCCGGGCGGCGTAATGGCTCTCATCACCAGCAAGGGAACGATGGATAAGGAAAACTCCGCTGTCCGTAAATATATTGCTCAGCGAGCCGACCTGCTTGGTGCTATCCGTTTGCCGAACAACACCTTTAAGGGTAACGCCGGAACGGAGGTCGTTTCGGACATTCTTATTCTGCAAAAGCGTGACCGCATTGTGGATATAGAGCCGGATTGGGTACAGCTCGGCACGGATGAAAACGGTATCCTGATGAACAGGTACTTTGTTGAGCATCCCGAAATGATACTCGGAGAGATGAAAATGGTGTCGGGGCGTTTCGGCCCCGAAGCCACCTGCGTCCCTTACGAGGGGGCAGACCTTGCCGAGCAACTCAGCGAAGCCGTTTCCAATATTCACGGTGAGCTGACCGCATATGAGGTGGAAGATGAGCTTGCAGAGGAGGACAATTCCATTCCCGCAGATCCCACCGTCCGTAACTTCTCCTATACGGTGCTGGACAATAAAATCTACTTCCGAGAAAACAGCCGTATGGCTCCGGTGGAGGTATCCGCTACCGCAGAGAACCGCATAAAGGGTATGATCCGCATCCGTGATTCGGTCAGAACGCTGATTGAATTGCAGACAGAGGATTACCCCGACTCGGAAATTAAAACGGAGCAGGAGCGATTAAACGCTCTTTATGATACCTTTTCCAAGCAGTACGGACTTATCAACAGCCGTGCCAACATCTCCGCCTTTTCACAGGACAGCTCCTTTTCTCTGCTCTCGGCTCTTGAGGTCTTGGGCGATGAAGGGCAGCTTGAACGCAAGGCGGATATTTTCTACAAGCGAACCATCAAGCCACACACCCCGGTCACTTCCGTAGATACCTCCAGCGAAGCACTTGCCGTTTCTATGGGCGAAAAAGCCCGTGTGGATATGGATTATATGTGCGAGCTGACCGGCAAGACCGAGGAAGAAATCTTTGCGGACTTGAAGGGCATTATCTTTCTGAACCCGATGTACGGGTACGGCAATTCCACGCAGGCAAAGTATCTGATGGCAGACGAATACCTCTCCGGCAATGTCCGGGAAAAGCTGGTACTCGCCCGAAAGTCGGCGGAGCTTTACCCTGAAGATTACACCGTAAATGTGGAAGCACTGGAACGGGTACAACCGAAAGACCTGACCGCCAGCGAGATCGCCGTTCGGCTTGGTGCTACTTGGCTGCCGACCGAAATTGTCGAACAGTTTATGTTTGAGTTCTTGGGAACACCGAGGTACGCACAGTGGAACATCAAGGTTCATTTCTCTGCCTACACCGGCGAGTGGAATATTGAGGGCAAGTCCTATGACCGCAGCAATGTGAAGGCATACAGTACCTACGGTACGGGGCGCATCAACGCCTACAAAATCATTGAGGAAACACTGAACCTTAAAGATGTCCGCATCTTCGACTATGTAGAGGACGCAGACGGCAAAAAGAAAGCCATTCTGAACAAGAAGGAAACGGCAATCGCACAGGCAAAGCAGGAGCTGATCAAGCAGGGCTTTCAGGATTGAGTCTGGTCTGACCCTGAGCGCAGAGAACGGCTCTGCCGCCTTTACAACGATAAATTCAACAGCCTGCGTCCCCGTGAGTACGATGGAAGCCACATCGTTTTCAGTGGTATGAACCCGGAAATCGAGCTTCGGGAACACCAAAGAAATGCGGTGGCGCACATCCTATACGGCGGGAATACGCTGCTTGCACACGCCGTGGGCGCGGGCAAGAGTGCGACACGTTCGTAACTGAAAAGGTTACGCACAAGTCAGCTAACAATAGAATCGGGAACTGGAAAGGAGTCCCTGAAAAGACTTGGAGAACTAATATTCCGATAGGTGGAATGAAGGGGTAACGCCCTGAAACGCCTACCTTATAAACTGCGATATGCGGCAGTCCTCTGTAACAAGGATTGCGGTATAACGCTCGCTAAAGTCGGCGGAAATGTACCCAAACAGGTTATGCCGTGGAAAGCATCTCAGCGGTGGGATGTGTGCATGATACGCCGGAGGTCTAAAAACTGCCTATGGTCAGAATGTCACGATGACTGACGAAATCCCGAATGTACGGGTCTAAAAGGCGCAGGAGCAGAAATGTTCCTTTCCGATTACGGAAGTATGTGAGGATGAGTAAGAATTTTTACTATGAAAGTCCTTGCGGTGTTACAGGCACCGCCCAGCATACAGGCTCAGAGGGACACCTAAGGGCAGATATGTACAGATAGGAATATTGGAACGTGGAAAGGCTGGAACACGGAGCCAGTTACAGGCTATGAGGTGTTGGATTGGAAAGCGCATTGCGTATAACAATCCTTTATCCAGCTGAGAGAGATGGCACAGTACCGTTGAAGCCGTAGAAATACGGTGGAGGGATGGCCATTAGTCGTCAGCAATCAATAAATTGAAAACTATACAGACACAAAGGTTCGAGTATGACTAAGAAAAGCGAAATCCCCCATACAAGGAGGAAAGTACCTGACTTTGGCAAACAAGAAGAAACCCTTAAAGAAACAGAAAATCCGCAACTCTGAATACTACGATATGCAGCTTGTTTTTGACGAACTGTATGCCGCAAGTGTCAAGGGGCAGCGGTTCTGCAATCTTGTGGAACTGATAAAACGCCCTGAAAACATCAAGTTGGCATATAGGAATACCCGAAAGAACAGCGGCAGTCGGACGGCGGGTGTGGATAACAAGACAATAAGCGATTTGAATAAGTGGAACCAAAATGCCTTAGTTGCCCATGTTCAGCGCAAGCTGGACTGGTATGTTCCCAACGCTGTCCGTAGAGTGGAAATACCAAAGGATAACGGGAAAACCCGTCCCCTCGGAATACCCACGATTATGGACAGGCTCATTCAGCAATGTATTCTGCAAGTATTAGAACCTATCTGTGAAGCAAAATTCTTCAAGCGAAGCAATGGCTTCAGGCCAAACCACAGTGCGGAAAATGCCATTGCCCAAGCGGAAAGAATGATACAGAACGTCGGTTGTCATTACGTCATTGATATCGATATTAAATCTTTCTTTGACAATGTGAACCACGGCAAGCTGCTGAAGCAGATGTGGACACTTGGTGTCCGGGACAAAAAGCTGTTATCCATCATTTCTACCATGTTAAAGGCAGAAGTGGCTGGAATCGGTTTTCCCGAAAAGGGCACGCCGCAGGGCGGTATCATTTCCCCACTGTTGTCAAACATCGTTCTAAATGAACTGGATTGGTGGATTGTCAGCCAGTGGGAGGAAATGCCCACCCAAAGGAACTATGTACACAGAATCTATGCGAATGGAACTCCCGACAAAAGCAGTACCATCCGTACTCTGCGTAACTACACGAATCTAAAAGAGTGCTATGTTGTCCGTTATGCAGATGATTTCAAAATCTTTTGCAAAAAGCGGTCGGATGCAATCAAGCTGTTCGAGGCTACGAAACAATGGCTTTTAGATCGTCTGGGACTGGAAATCAGCCCGGAGAAATCAAAGATCGTAAATCTGAAACGCCATTACTCTGAATTTCTTGGCTTTAAGCTGAAAGTTCGAACAAAAGGAAAGAAGCCAGATGGACAACCAAGGTATGTAGTAGAAGCGCATATCAAGGATAAAGCATTGCAGAAAATCCGGAAGAAAAGCAAGGAAATCATTGGGCAGATACGGCAGACCTATGACCCAGGAATGGAATATCGTCTGATACAGAAATACAACTCCTATGTCATGGGCGTTCATAACTATTACAGCATTGCAACCCATGTGAATATTGACTTTCACAAAATCGCTTTCGATGTCAAAAAGAGCCTTTACAACAGATTGAAGCACAGACTGCAAAAGAAAGGTCAAATCACAAACAGGTATATCAAGGAGAAATACGGCACAAGCCGGGAGGTGCGTTATCTGAATGGTCACGCCATCGTCCCGATTGCCTATGTTCAGCACAGAGTACCCATGGACAAGAAAAGTCGGGTAAATAAGTACACGCCTGAGGGACGGGGTGAGATTCACAAGAATCTTGCCGGTATCAATATGGCTGTCCTCTATTATCTGATGAACAATCCCTGCGGCAAGCAAAGTGTGGAGTACAACGACAACCGCATTGCGCTCTATGTTGCGCAGAAAGGAAAATGTGCTGTTTCCGGTGTGGAACTGGAAGCAAATCAAGTGGACTGTCACCACAAAAAGCCGTTGGTGCTTGGGGGCAATGACAGTTATCAAAACCTGATTATTGTTTCCGATGTGGTTCACATCCTCATTCATTCCAGCAATGAGCGCACCATCCGAAAATACCTGAAAGTGCTAAATCCTGATAAGAAGCAGTTGGCAAAGCTCAATAAGCTCCGTGTGCTGGCAGAAATGCCGGAACTCGTTTTCTAAAGGGCAAATCTGTTTGATGTATAGATTGTCATAAAAATTGTTGACGATGGAAAGCCGTGTGATGGGAAACTGTCACGCACGGTTTGGAGCGGGGGAAAATCTGGAGGAACGGATATGCAGCCTGCGGCTGCATATCCTGCCCAAAGGATTACCTATCGCTATCCTTCGAGATGGTTTCGGCGGCGATGGAGTCCAAACGGCTCGGATTGTGCAGTAAATCCCTGTTTGTCGTACCCAACCACCTCACTGAGCAGTGGGCATCGGAGTTTTTACAGCTCTATCCCTCGGCCAACATTTTGGTGGCAACGAAGAAAGACTTTGAAACCAAGAACCGCAAAAAGTTCTGCGGCAGAATTGCCACCGGCGATTACGATGCCATCATTATCGGGCATTCGCAGTTCGAGAAAATACCGATGTCCATTGAACGGCAGCGGGCGATCCTCGAACAGCAGCTTGATGAAGTTACGGAGGGCATTACGGAACTGAAAAAGAACCGTGGAGATAACTTCTCCGTAAAACAACTGGAACGCACAAAGAAATCTGTCAAGCAGAAGCTCGATAAGCTCAACGACCAATCCAAAAAGGATGATACAGTGACCTTTGAGGAGTTGGGTGTGGACAGACTTATCATTGATGAGAGCCACTACTATAAGAATCTGTTCCTCTTTACTAAGATGCGGAATGTAGGCGGCATCGCCCAAACCGAAGCGATGAAATCCAGCGACCTCTTTATGAAATGCAGGTACTTGGACGAGTTGACCGGAGGGCGTGGGGTAGTGTTTGCGACAGGAACGCCGATCTCCAATTCAATGGTCGAGCTTTACACCATTCAGCGGTACTTGCAGTACAACACCCTTGTTCAGAACAACTTGCAGCACTTCGATGCCTGGGCTTCCACTTTCGGAGAAACCATTACGGCAGTAGAACTAACACCCGAGGGCTATACTTTAATAGGACGATAAAATTAACTGCCCTAAATTGAAAATACATAAGGAAGGAGGTTAAGAGAATGTCAAGGACTTCAAAGATTACAGCACTTTATGAGAGATTATCAAGAGATGATGACCTGAATGGCGAGAGTAATTCCATTACCAATCAGAAAAAATACCTCGAAGATTATGCCCGTAGAAATGGCTTTGAGAACATCCGCCATTTTACTGACGATGGTTTTTCGGGTGTAAATTTCAATCGTCCCGGCTTTCAAGCGTTGATTAAGGAAATTGAAGCAGGCAATGTCGGAACATTGATTGTTAAGGATATGAGCCGATTAGGACGAAACTATCTGCAAGTCGGATTTTATACGGAAATTCTGTTTCCGCAGAAAGATGTCCGTTTTCTTGCAATCAATAACAGCATTGACAGCAACAATGCTTCGGATAATGATTTTGCTCCGTTTTTGAATATTATGAACGAATTTTATGCCAAAGACACGAGCAATAAAATCAAGGCTGTATTTGACGCACGAATGAAAGACGGAAAGCGTTGTAGCGGCTCTATTCCTTATGGTTACAACCGACTGCCAAATGATAAGCAGACGCTTGTTGTTGACCCTGTGGCTTCTGAGGTG
>ERZ780135.1502-NODE-1502-length-10106-cov-2.060193_pt1 | contig 10106 bp, 6 predicted proteins | sample MGYA00511946_ERZ780135 | MGnify/ENA primary metagenome ERZ780135 (study PRJEB29588, sample SAMEA2151034) | human gut metagenome | biome: human gut; feature: human-associated habitat; material: faeces | place: Denmark | collected 2008/2010 ... | reverse complement strand
CTTCCGCAGAATAGAACATATAAAACTTCTTTTTTGATTTAATATAGTAAACCTCCGGAGCCCAAAAGCCCCACTCTCCATATGAATCTGCAGCCGACAGTGCTTGCCCTTCCCGTTTCCAATTTTTCAAATCATCGGAGGAGAAGCAGGCGAAGCCTTCACCTGCTGTTGTACCACCGGTACCATAGGCATAATACTTATTATTGTAGAGCATCACATATGGATCAGCAATAGGCAGACGATCTGACTCAACACTCACTTCTTTGTTCGGAATATTCTTCTCTCCTTTATTCATTGCGCTACTTTTTCCACTGTAAACCAACAGGATACAAAGAAGTAAAAGAGCGCTCATCTCTTTCCTTATCATAGACAGACTTTTTAAGTTTATAATTATACGATGCAGGCAAAGTTACTATATTTTCGTACAAAATCACTACACCTTGTAAGCAAAGTATACATCACATATGGAACCAGAGATTCTACTACTATCCTTTTATGCATTATTAATAGCAGAAACAGTAAGTAAACCAGCCTTCTCTAAGAAATTTCTTTTTGAAGTCATTGTATCTATTCTTAATTATGTTTGATAGAAAACTAGTGATAATCCTATAAGGGCGGGCTAAAAAAGTGTTTTAGTCCGCCCCATACCAACAATCAGATAAATATTATGTGATAATTGAAGCCAATTATTTCAGAGCATCACAAATTTCCCTATTAATCTTCCTCAATGCCTTTTCGTCCAGTTTAATAACCTTACGGTCATAAGTTAGCAATCCGTTTATTTCTACCTCAACATCTGTAGTTTGTGTATAAACAGCGGCAGAGAATCCACGAGGAATCAGATCTTTCAACACATTGGCATACTCCAAGTATTTATCAGTGGCCTCTTTAGAAGTATTAAATTGGACATATCCCCAGTTACGATCCGGTTCCCAAAGATGCTCTTTCAATACCAAACCGATACCACCATATTCTCCGAGCACAGTAGCACGTTGAGCATCATACAAAAACATTTCCGGACCCGGATAATGATGTAAATCAAGCATATCACCGCACGTATAATGATTACCACCACTAGCAGGATTCACGAGTCGTGAAGGATCATATCGCTTTGTCCATTCAGCAATTTCCGGAGTCTTGAACTGTCCCCAAGCTTCATTAAACGGCACCCATGTACCGATACAAGGATAAGAATAAAGACAGTCGATAATTTCTTTCCATTCTTTACGATAGGTTGCCTCCGATTCTGTAGAACGCTTTCTTTCCGTTCCTGTAAAATACTCACGCATCTGCCATTCCGGATTTTTATCTCCGCTCGGCATATCCTGCCATACAATAATTCCCAAACGGTCACAATGCGTATACCAACGAGCCGGTTCCACTTTGATATGTTTGCGAATCATATTATAGCCAAAATCTTTCGTCTTTTGAATATCATATACCAAAGCTTCATCCGAAGGAGCTGTATACAAACCGTCAGGCCACCATCCCTGGTCTAAAGGACCAAACTGGAATAAATCTTTATTATTTAACTGCAAACGCACAATACCGTTTTTATCTCTCTTGGTAGAGAACTTACGCATAGCAGCATAACTCTTAACCTTATCCATCAGCTTATTCCCTTCAAACAAACTGATTTCCAAATCATATAGAGAAGGAGAATCCGGTGACCATAACTTTACATCAGCTGGCATAGCGACTTCAACTGGAACACCATTAATAGAAATCCCTTTAGCCACCAACTCCTTACCATCGAACACCTTTACTTCTATTTTGCTCGAAAGCTTCTTCTTATCAGTAGCAACCTCTACCACCAACTTATTCAAGTCGATATCAGGGGTTGTCTTGATGTTCGTAATAAACTGTGCAGGCACAGATTCCAGCCACACCGTCTGCCATATTCCACTTACCGGCGTATACCAGATACCCGACGGTTTATTCACTTGTTTTCCTCTAGGCTGAGTACCATTATCAGTAGGGTCCCAAACTTTTACCACCAGTTCATTCTCTCCATTTTTTAAAGCAGGAGTGATATCAAATGAGAAAGGAGTAAAACCTCCTGTATGTTGTCCTATTTTGATTTGATTTACCCAAATATCAGCCTTCCAGTCAACAGCTCCAAAATGTAACAATACACGTTCACCTTTCCATTTTGATGGTACAGAGAATTTGCGTTGATACCACAAGTCATTATCCTTTCCAAGCCTTTTTCCAACACCGGACAAACTAGACTCTATCGCAAAAGGAACCAAAATCTGTCCATCATATTTTTGAGGAGCAGCCTGCCCTACCGGAGCAATGGCATAATTCCATAACCCATTCAGATTCATCCAATCCGGACGTTCCATAATTGGACGGGGATACTCGGGCAACACATTCTCAACATCTATTTTGGTAGCCCATTCTGTTTTAATTCGTTCTCCTGCAGGCTTCCACTGGGCAGACAAGTACGAACAATTTAAAAATACAACTAATAAGATAATCAATTGTTTCATCATGATATAATTTAAAAGATTTCTCCAGATACAACCTGCATCACTTTATTTTTTCAGGAAAGTTTCAGCGCGTCCGGGAGTATAAAGTTCCCATAAAGAAGCAACCGTCCATCCTGGGGCAAAAATATCATTATAATATCCTTTACCATTCTTTCCATAGTCCCAGTTAGTGTGCTGAACTACTTCCGGATAATAACCCACTTTGGCAATTCCACACATATGCCCTTCATGGGGTAACAACTGACGCATAGAGGTCGAAATCACCTCTGCAAAATCTGACAAGCGGTTCTCTTTATACTCTTTAGATAACCAACGAAGTACGTCAGCAAATTCGAAGATAAATACGTCGATATGATTATTTTCTACTGACACATTTCCCCAACCACGAGTCTTCATACCGATATCTCCCAACATTTGTCCGGGAGCAAACGGAACATCCCATAAATAATACCAGGACAAAGCAAAATATGCGGCTTTCTTTGTCAAATCAGCATAATGTTTATGTTCTTCACCTTTCGTTATCAGTGAGAGATAATACGTAGCAGTAGCTGTATATAACGACGCTTCTTTATCTTCACAGTTTGCATCCAGTGTAGAAGAAAAATAATCAGCTTTGGAGATCAGCTCCTTTTCAAGATACTCGGCTGTTTTTCTGGCACTGGCAAGATATCGCTTGTCTTTGAAATACTTATATCCCATCACCAATGGCAATGTAGCTGAAGGAGTACTACCACCGCTCTTATCAACAATCGTAAAATCATCACGGAATTTTCTTGGGAAACTTCCATCAGCATTTTGGAGTTTCAGAAACATCTCAAACATTTGCTTTACCCGCTGTTCCCATTCCGGATGTTTGCGCCCTTGCTCCTTTTCGTACGCCAGGAAATGAAGCATCGCATAAATTCCCTCAGACTGACGTCGAATACTATGCACCGGTTCCTCAAATCCACGGTTTAAGTTAACAAACTCCTTAAAGAAACCTGCCGGAGTAAAACCGTTCTTCAAATAAATATCAAAAATCTTTAGACTATTGTCTTTCAATTCTTCGCGATTATTCTCCCAGCCATACTCCCATGCATTGAATGCATTCAAAAGAACACGCCCGACAAAACCTATTTCTGCCTCACCATTACTTTTACAATCATCCGTACGCAAACCTACACCCGAATTATAGGTCAATTCCGGCCTACTTACCAAGCTATTCACAAAGTAATGACTAAGTGTCTGCTTCATTTCCGGAATAGAATAAGGAGTATCAACAGGTTTCGGAGCATAAGTATCATAAGAATATTCCCAAGTCTGACGTATAAAATCGGAGAAATCATCAGCACTACTTTCTGAGATTTCCCAAGTTAACATTACGTTTTCCCCTTTCTTCAATAACTGAAAAGCTTCTACCTTAGGAGCCAATGTCAATTTACGGATATAGCTTCTGGGAGCTTCCTGATAAGGAAAACCGAAAGAAAGGGCAGCCACTCCATTCTGGTTCTCAAAACCTGTAAAGCCCAGAGATGTTTTTCCGGAAAGAATTACTTCACCTTCTTTATGCGTAGTCAAAGCGTCAGTCGTAAACTTATCCAGCCGGTTTACCGTCATATATCGCTTGTCCTTTTCATTATAAATTCCGGTCAGTGGAGCACTCAACCTGTCCTCACGGACTACCCAACTATCAGATGTATGAAACGAAGGAGCTTCTTTAGGTGAACGCAGATTGCGACGATACCAGAATCCGGGCATATAAAACAAACAATCGTCATGGCGGAAACCAGTAACTACCTTCTGTCCATAATTAAAGTACACATCCTCCAGAGCTGTAATACACATGTCAATATGTAGACGTCCATTTCTTTGATCTTCTGAGAAATCGTCAGCGGAATGCTTTCAGATGCAACTAACTGATAGGTAGAATTATCATTCTGCACTCTCTTCAAAATTAAAGGGTACTGCTTGGCCTTATTTCCAGGCACTTTCAAAGAAACATGTGCATTCACCTGTTCCGGCGTATAGTCAACAGCCTTAACAGTTCCGGTCAATAGTACAGTAGCTATTCCACAAAGCAAGAATTTTAAGTTCATACAGCTCATCATAATTATATGAATCAGCAACTAATTCTGATTCTGTTAATACTTTATTTAGATATATTTTCAAGCCATTCCGGCTCTTATCAACGAGTACAAAATTAGCGAAGATCACTCTATCTCAGTAAAACAAATTGAGCAATTAGTAGAAGAATCCGTTCTAAATGTACGTAGAATGAATAAAATAATACCAAAACAGAACATATAATGTCCTTTTTTCCATCCATCCATTGCCGGTATCAGAGATATTCTGTTTCATAGAACCATATCCATTATTATAAAAAGAACCGCAGTTTCCCCTCTAAAAAGGGAAACTACGGAATATGATTTACTGTGATTTACTCAGCAATAAAACAAGGACAAGGAATAATCAGTTATTTCTCTAAAAGAGCGACAGTACACCAAAGGACGGGCCCCTGTCCATGATAATCACCCGTACGACGAGGACGATCATAATAATACTGCAAGTCATTCTTTTTATTTGTTCCTACACAAACAGCTTTTACTTGATTCTTTTCGTTAACGTATGGAACTAAAGCCAGCCACGCTTTTCGAGCAGCAGGTGCATATTCGTCAGCATCCAGCCAACCATTCTTAACCCCCATTATGAATGCGAAAGTAAACATAGCCGATCCTGATGATTCCGTCCAGCAATCAGGTTTATCAATCAGTTGGTTCCACAACCCTTCTGCATTCTGATATTCTTTCAAACTTTTCATCATCTTCTGATAACCTTCTAAGATACGGGCACGGTCTTTATGTTTTTTGGGCAAACACCGGAGCAACTCCGACATACCCGCTGCCATCCATCCATTTCCACGTCCCCAATAGTAAGGAACATCCGGAGCATGATAGAAAAGTCCATTCGGACGTTGCAGCTCGTCCAAGTACATAACCATTTCTTTCGCTGCCCGGTCAATATATTTACGGTCTTTTGTCACTTTGTATGCGTGGGTCTGCACAATCGTAATCATATACATGTCATCAATCCACAAACGTGTTTGCCAAGAATATCCTTTTTCAGCCCATTCTTTTTCTTTTGGTTTGGCATTTGCAGGAACTTCCCATTGAGAATCAGCATAAGGCAATCCCAGATACCAGTATTTCTTATCTTTTGTCACGTGGTACATTTCCAGTGGCAAGCTGCCAAACATATTCAAATCAACATGATTCATAATCGGTTGCAATGCTTTCTCTGATGTAAACAGAGGTTCAAACTTATTCTGCAAAAGTTTAATCAGCTCTTTATCTTTTGTTACCGCAGCATATTTTAGTGCACCATTCCAATAAAACGTCTCTGGATACCCAATCCATTTACCGGCATGAAGCGCGTGCTTCTCACCTATAAAGCGATATGCCAAACGCTTGCCGACCTCTTCAGGGGTATAACCCTCCGGAAAGTCCGTCAACAACTTAGTCTGAGCACATAATAGTTGAAAAGGTAGCAAAAGCAATAATAAAAGTAGTTTTTTACACATAACGACTTATTTTTATTTATTATACAATTATAGAATATATACAACTAATCATCTAACTTTCAGATTCCTTACATTATCGCATACAGCCACTGCTATTCTCGAGTCTGCGCAACCATAATAGAGATATAATTTCTTCTTATAATACGCCAATCCCTCAATAAACACCGTTCCATCTTTGTATTGCCCACTTTTCTCAAAAGAGGCCTCAGGTACAAAGAAAGTTTTATCTAACCGATCCAAAACTTTATAAGGATCATTATTATCAAACAAGAGTTGTCCTGCACAATAGGCTCCTGCCGGATAATCGGTGTCCCTCTCTTTTCCTGCATTTTTTCCATTATATAGAAGTACGATCCCCTTTTTAGTCCGTATTGCCGGAGGTCCGCATTCTGTCATCTGACAGTCAAAATGACCTTTACGCGGTCTCGCCAACTTCTTTAGTTCATTCTTCTCGTCCAGCACTGGATACCAGTCCACAAGATTGTCAGAAGTAGCTGCATGAACAGCATACTCTCCCCAGTACATGAAATACTTGCCATCTACTTTATCAATAACAAGCTTTTCTTTCTTTACTTTAGTCAGTATGGAAGCGGATTTACTGGCTATTTTAGTGAAACGTCCGTCATAGGCCTTTTCAAAAGCGGGTCCATGTTTTGTCCAGTTTTTCAGATCCCGGGAAGTGGCTACAGCGATACGCGGTGTCTTCCGGTTCCATGCCGTATAAAGCATCACATACAGTCCGTCTTCCGTCATTGCTACACGCGGGTCCTCACAGCCACCGGGCCATTCTATACCTTTAAAGTTATCTTCCGCTGGAAATAATACTGGAGTATCCAGCTTTGTCATTGTGACTCCATCCGTGCTCTCAGCATATCCGATACGTGAAGTCCTTTTACCGATGCCCTGTGCTGAATTATCTTCCGCCCGGTAAAGTACGACTATTTTCCCGTCTTTCACGGTAGCCGCCGGATTGAATGTATCACTCTCTTCCCACTTCACCTGTTGCTTCTGCATCGGACAATAAAAAGAAGTAGGTTGAGGTGAAATTACGGGATTAGCACCTTCAGGACGTACGAAGGGACCGAGTACCCAATTTCTGTTATCCTCTTTACCTGTAGTCGTATCCGTAGAAGGTTTCATGGTAAATCCACATAACATCAATATACCGGTCAGACTAATTACGAGTTTTAGTTTCATCTTATTTTCCTGCTTTATTCATAATAAATCATATACCTTTACAACAGATATTGTCCCTCCTCCTTCAATCTTTTACGCAGATAATCAGTATCGATTTTGTGGACATCATTCCTTGCCTGTTTTATAGCATGTACTGCAGCCATTCCGGCAGCTTCGCCAGTCACCAGACAAGGAGGCATTACCCGTAAACTCCCGAATGCTTCTTCATCAGTAGATATACAGCGTCCTGCAGTCAATACATTTTTCAGTCCTTTAGGTGTCAGGCAGCGATAAGGGATTCCATGAGATTCTCCTTTTTTATAACGTGTCTCTTTATGGCCGGGCTTATGAACATCTATATAATAACAGTTACGTCCGATTTCATCCTCAAAAGTTCTACGTTCTTTCCAGTCCTCTACCGTAAAAGTATAATCACCTTCAATCCGACGGCTATCTCTGACTCCAAGCAAAGAAGCAGTCTTCACCAAAAAAGCACTACCAAAAGTTTTGGGTTGAACGTCCTTCATTGCTTCCAAATATTGTCCGGCAATTTGCCGACCTACCATCATTGCCTGCGTAGTAGCCCAAGGATCCGTTGAATCGACATTATCAAGATGTCCGGCATTGAACTGTACCACATCCGGACCAATAAAATTACTATTAAAATGCTTATCTATCAATGGATATTTCCCAGACTCAATCGCTTTATAAACAGGGCTGTTCTTATTGCTAGTATGCAATGAAGGCCCCGTCAGATTGTAGTTATAGCTATCGACATTGGCAAACGAGAAACATAAAGATGAGCTCTGTACCACCCCACTATCATCTCCTCTTTTGAATGATGCGCCTGCCCATGCCGCCAAATCCCCATCACCTGTCGCATCAATAAAAACTTTTGCCTTGAAAGCAACAAGCCCGGATTTATTTGCAACAATAATAGCATCTACCGTTTCATCGGCTACTTTTTCTACAGCGGCAACTCTTGAAAAGAAGAGTACTCGGGCTCCCGATTCAGCAACCATCTGATCATAAACTGTCATCAAATATTCGGGATTTATACTCACCCAATTCATTTTCTGTTTTCTCTCATGCGGTACTCCTTTTCTCGAAGCTTCAAAGATTTTCTCTGCCAAACCTCTATAAATGATTTTCTCACCATCAGAAAACGGACACCATGCCGGAACCATACCGGCTGTCCCCATCCCGCCAAGTTGGCCCATTGCTTCAATCAATAGAGTCTTGGCCCCTTCGCGTGCTGCCGAGATAGCGGCAGCACAACCACCAGGTCCTCCGCCAACTACAATAACATCCCACCGATCATCTACGGCAATCTTTGTATTCTTCAGACTCAGTCTGGATTGCGTTGTTCCTCCCTGCGTATTGAGGCTAGGTACAGTGAAAGCTGCGGTCAACAGCCCTGCCTTTTTTAAGAATTCTCTTCTAGAAGTCATAGTATTCTCTTTATCATTTGGTGAACATCAGTTCCTTTGTCCGATTCGCTAAAACTCAATTAAACAATCCGCCTATCAATGAAGCTATAAATTTAAGTTTCATCTTACTTAAGTTTATATTTCTGGCTATCGATATTCCATCCTTTCAATACCAACATTGCTCCTTCGCTCAGTTTTTCCTTTGCCGTCTCAATCGTTACTGTTTTCTTTTCACCCGGAGTCAGGGAGAAGAAATTATCCGTATAGAATGATGGGCGTATCGGACTCATCTTTGCATTAAGAAATTGCAGTTGATTGAAGAAAGCTATCTGATTGGATGTATTTCTCATTGTGATATCAACAAAATAGTTATCACCTTCTTCCCTCACTTTATAAGCCAGTTTCACTTTAGAAGCCCGAAGTTTACTCAAATCCTCAAATCCAGAGGCTGCCGGACCGGTCAAGGTCGTCTTTCCTTCGTACTTATCGTTGGAACGCCAGTAGAAATTAGAAGAAATTTCTTTTCCCTTCTCATCTTTCAGTATTAATTTGATAAAGTGAACCTGAGAGATGCCATCGGGAAAACGAATGGTCAATGCATCATTCGCTACTCCATCTGCCGGTAAATTAACAGCAGCCGATTCTTCAAACACTTTCCGGCTATTTATATCATACACCTGTGCCGTAACCTTATAGTTATCGAAAGAACGATAGAAATCATTCACCACAGAAACCGTATTCTTAAGATAATCGAACTGAGCATGCAAAGGTTCCAAAGAATTGGCCGTATGATAAAGCGAAGCTGTCGGTTCAAGAGACCAGTCCCACATACGGGAAGCTACCTGCCTCATCGAGCAGTTATGATACCAGAACAAAAGACCTGAACAAAAACGGTCACCGTAATCCAGCTTATTATAGTTCCATACTTCCCAAATGCTTTTGGAGTTTATTGCACCCAGCAATTGTCCCTTCTGAGCAAATTCATCAATCGAAGATGACTTTCCATAATGATTCACCAAGTCCGTATACATCGTAGTCATCAGATGAAAACCATTTCCATCCAGGTAATCCCACACTTCTTTGTTGATGGGCCACAAGTCTTTCTCATCCATCATTTCCCGGAGTATTTCTACTGTAGGAAGAGTCGGTGCACCATATTCAGGATTAAAGCCATCTACACGGCTCCCTCTGGGAGAAGCTGTATTTTCATAATGCTGCATCGGATTCACCTGTTTATAAGGGCTGCCATCATGTACTCCAGCACACTCCGACTGCATCTGATATCCGCGTGTACCATCCAACTGATTCAGCAGTTCGGGAGTACCGGTCATTTCTGTGCTTTCATTGGAAGCAACATAATAAGCCAGAGACGGATGATTACGAATACGCTTCACTGTAGATTCCACGTTACTCATATAGAGAGCCTTGTCATGCGGATGACGAGTATCT
>ERZ780135.1483-NODE-1483-length-10244-cov-1.918343_pt1 | contig 10244 bp, 6 predicted proteins | sample MGYA00511946_ERZ780135 | MGnify/ENA primary metagenome ERZ780135 (study PRJEB29588, sample SAMEA2151034) | human gut metagenome | biome: human gut; feature: human-associated habitat; material: faeces | place: Denmark | collected 2008/2010 ... | reverse complement strand
CGCCACCAATTACAATAACGTCGTACTTAAAATCCATTCTACCTTATTTATTATCAAACGCTGCAAAGTTACGGAAAAGTTGCGAGAAATGTGTCTTCTGCCTGTTTTTGCTTCCGAAATTTCGGGGAGGAGGCGGAGATGATTCTAAAAAACGCCGTAATTTTGAATTAGAAATATGCAGAATGTATTGTAATCTGGCTTGTATGTGGTGCGATGAGTCTGTGAATTCTTTCAAAATGCTAAGTATGTGCTTTGCTTTGATGCGTCAGACTTTCTTTTTGTCACATGAAAACGTGCAGGATTATTTGACGAAATAGAATGTGAAATGATTGTTCCGGCAAAAATAGTGTAAAACTTGTGGTCAGATATGTCTTTTGCATTCGATCTTCCCCCTTCTTCTTGACATAAGTCAAAAAAACAAGGGAAAAGATGTTTTTTAGCATAAAAGTTCTTGTTGTTTTCCAAAACACCTCTACCTTTGCATCGTAGTTGTGAAACTACTTATATTTTTAGGTATTAGAAAAAAGGTAATAACAAAAGGAAAAGAGTAGTTTTAGTTTATAGAATTAGGTATTAGATTATTTTTTTAAGGTATTAATTAGAAGATTAGTTTTTAGGAAAAAGATTGTTTGATTAGGTATTAGGAAAAAAGTAGTTTTTAGGTAACAAGTAAATTGAGATGCAGAAAAAAGAATCCCATTTATGGGGGATTCTTTAAGGGTGGGGCGGAATTATTCGCTCTTTTTTTATTTTATGCTCCTTTAATTCTGTTTTTTTATGTGTGGGTGTGAACTGAGATTCTGAAAAAACAGATATATTTGTGGATTCTATATGCTATAACCAGTTTTTTGCAATAATCTAGGGAGAGTCGTATTCATGTTGATGAATAATGTTGTGTGGACATATGAATGGTAAAGATGATTTTATAGTGCTAGGAGTCAACCAGAAAGACAAGAAGATCTGGAGGGACTTTTATGATCGCTATTATGCTGCTTTGTGCTCTTATGTCAGCAAATTCTTATCCGTATCCGATGCTGTGGAAGATCTGGTGCAAGAAGTTTTTATTTCAGTGTGGGAAGGTAAGCGTATCTTCTCCGATTCCAAAGAACTGACTAATTATCTTTATCGTGCATGCTATAACAATGCATTACTCTATATCCGTAACAATCAGATTCGTGATTCTATACTAAGCTCCCTGCCTTCGGAAGAAGACTTTGAAGACGAGGAAATGATCTATGCGCTGACTGTAAAAGAGGAGGCCATCCGGCAACTCTATTTCTATATTGAAGAACTTCCTGCCGAACAACGCCGTATCATCTTGTTGAGAATTGAAGGTCATTCCTGGGATGAGATTGCATCTAAATTAGGTGTGAGTATCAATACGGTTAAAACCCAAAAGAGCCGCAGCTATAAATTCTTGCGTGAAAAGCTGGGCAATTCAACTTATTCCGTCCTGCTTTCTTTGATTTTTTAAGATACTATCCGGATAATTCTTTCATATTTACTCTCTATTGTTCGAAGATAAGAACCGTAATACAGCAGGTTTAATGCTGCAAGGTGGCGACATTAGTATGTAGCAAAGGCTTGATTAATGTGCTTGCTATATAGCATATTCTTGTTTCATGTACGTGGTTCGTTGAGCTTACGTACGTGATCCCGTCGCTCTATGTGCGTGAACCGATGGGACCACGTACGTGAACTGAAGTTTTGTTACTATGTGAAAATGTTAATTGAGGCTTCGTAACACATTGATGAACGGAAGGCTGACTATTAAATCCGGCATCTTTTATGGGGTTGTATGTGTTATTTGGGGGAGTATATTGTCTTTTGTTGATAGGAGCATCTTTGGGTAAAAGTGACAATAGAAAACTGAATATTTCTTATTGTCACTCTATTATCACCTCTTATTGTCACTTTTTAATTGTTGTATATCAGCCTACTAAGTCTTAAAAGTGATAAGTGACAATAGAAAAGTGTTTTTTGATTCTCCTGAAGAAGTTAAATATTGGATGAATTTAATAGCGGCAACCAAAAAAACAAATATTTTCTAAGATGTCTAATTGTCGTTCTTTAGTGCTTTTTATTTGCTATGCTGTAGTGACATTATTGTTAAAACACTCTGAATTGCCTGTGTTTAGTGATAAAATGATAGGATTTTCCTCTGTAAAGTCTTCGATAGGAATGCTTCATCTAAAAAATAATCATCTTTTTGTCACCCATTTATAGACGTTATGTATAACTATAGTAAAGCAAAGATAAAAATCTCACTAGAAATAGATAAAATTATGAAAAAGTTAGAAAACACATATCAGGATGCCTCTTTGATAAAAAAGGCTCTTTTGGGAGATGCAAGCGACGAAGAGCAGCTGGTGTTGGAACAACGTTTATCTGAGCACCCGGAACTGAAAACGGTGTATGAGAAATTGCAGGATAGTGAGGAACTGAAAGACTCTTTTAATAAGTATAAAGAATATTCATCGGAAAAGGCTTACGAGCATTTCCTTCAACAAATTCAACAAAAAGAAAATCCGTCTGACGGAAAGATACGTCGTATCCGGACGTGGTGGTATGCTGCTGCGGCTATGGTAGTATTGGCTGTGGGAATTTCTTTTTATGCCGTGAATCATTATCAGGCAATGGAGGACAACAAGGCACGTATTGCACTAATCGAGCCGGGTAGCAAACAGGCAGTGCTGACCTTACCCGATGGGAGCACAATTGATGTACAAAAGAAAGATATAAATGTAATAGTAGATGGCGTCCAAGTAAAATATAATAAAGGGGTGCTATCGTATCGACCGACCGTCACAACACAACAACACGCAGAAAAAAACGTCGATGAAAGTCCGGCCAAGTCAAATGAACTGGTTATACCGCGGGGAGGAGAGAATACTGTCCTTCTTGCTGATGGAACCACCGTTCATTTGAATGCCGGTTCTAAATTGATCTACCCGGCCCGTTTTGTCGGAAAACGCAGAATTGTAACGTTGGAAGGAGAGGCTTATTTTGATGTGAGGAAAGACGAGGAACATCCGTTTGTTGTCCGGACGCGCTTTGGAGAAGTAACGGTGCTCGGTACTGCATTTAATGTCAATGCATACAATGATGCGGACGCATGTTATACCACTCTTGTATATGGAAAAGTAAACTTCTCCACACCTGATCAGAAAATCATTACGTTGGCACCAGGTGAACAGGCTGTTGCTTCTTCCCGTGGAATTGAAAAGCGGGCAGTCGATGTAGATGAATATATCGGTTGGGCAAGAGGTGTGTATGTTTTCAATAACAAGCGACTGGGAGATATCATGAAAACCTTTGAGCGCTGGTATGATGTCCATGTCTATTATGAGGATGCATCTTTATGCGACTTGACATATAGTGGCGACTTACAGCGATATGGCACGATCAACACTTTCCTGGATGCTTTAGAACTAACCGGCGATATCTACTATAGAATAAACGGCAGAAATATATTGATATATAAGAATGAGTAATATTGAGTTTTGATTAAAAATTATGGAGAAAAGAAGAGTCTTTATGTTATGTCTGTTTGCATTGAGCATGATTCTCAGTGCATGGGCACTTCCACCTGATGAGAAGAAAGTGACACTTGATTTGAAGGATGTGCCGATGGAGACATTTTTAAACACGGTAAAACAGAAAGCTGGAATCAACATGCTTTATAACTCGAAGATGTTTAAAGGAGTTGAACCGGTGACTGTAAAAGCTACTAACGAGCCTTGGAGAGAATTGCTGGACCGCGTTCTTTCACCTAAAGGTTTCACTTATGCCACCAAAGATGGTATTGTAGTCATCAAGAAGAAAGATCAGAAAACACGTGTTTTGGAAGGTAGAGTGGTTGATGATATGGGCGGTGAACTGCCGGGAGTTACAGTTTTGATACTCGGAAAAGAGAGAAACATCGGAACCATGACAGATGCAGACGGTGCCTTTTCATTGGGACTCCCTGACGGAGACGCTACGATTCGTCTTTCTTTTGTGGGTATGCAATCTTTGGAAATACATACAGGTAAGTTGAATCTCGATAAAGTTCATACCTTTAAGTTGAAACCGGATTCCAAGCAGCTGGAAGAGGTGGTGGTAACCGGATATGCGAAAATTAGCAAGAATAGCTTTACGGGTACTTCAGTGACGGTTACGGCAGATCAGCTGATGTCGGTTTCCAAAACGAATGTATTGGGAGCTTTGCAAACGTTCGACCCCTCTTTTCGTATTGCAGAGAATAATTTAGCCGGGTCGAATCCGAATAATGTTCCAGAGTTATATATTCGTGGACGTTCAGGCATCGGAACCACTCAGTTGGATGCTCAAAGTCTTTCTAAAACATCATTGAAGAATAATCCTAACCTTCCGACTTTTATAATGGATGGTTTTGAGATCAGTGTGCAGAAATTGTATGATATGGACCCTAGCCGTATTGCAAGTATTACAATTTTGAAAGATGCTGCCGCTACTGCTATGTATGGTTCTCGTGCAGCAAATGGTGTAGTTATTATTACAACAGTTACTCCGAAAGCTGGTAAGGTTAATATTGATTATAATTTTACTGGAACGTTGGAATATCCTGATTTGACTGATTATAATATGATGAATGCGCGGGAAAAGCTTGAAACGGAGGTTGCAGCTGGTTTATTTAAGGCGGATTCAGAACAGGATTTTAATGAACAAAGTCGTTTGGATGCACTTTATAACCAAAAACTGAACAATGTAGTTCGTGGTGTTGATACTTATTGGTTATCCAAACCCCTTCGTACAGTATTCAATCACAAACATAGTTTGTATCTAGATGGCGGTACGGAGGATTTGCGCTGGGGAGCAGACTTTTCTTATAATAGTGGAGAAGGCGTTATGAAAGGTTCTTATCGCGATCGTATGGCTGGTGGGCTGTCTTTATCTTATCGGCTTGGAGCTTTTCAGGTAAGAAACTATTTCTCATATACTTATACTAAATCTCAGGAGTCTCCTTATGGAAGCTTTTCCGACTATACTTCAAAATTGCCATATGATGAATATATGGATGAGAATGGAAGATATTTGGAGACAACTTATCCTTGGACTGGAGGTTCAGGAGAAGTAAATCCTTTGTATGAAGCTACATTGAAGAATTATGATCGTAGTAAGTCTTGGGAATTGATTAATAATACAGAATTGTTGTGGAATATCGACAGTTACTGGTTATTAAAAGGACAATTTAGTGTTACGAAGTCAAATTCGGATGCACGTACTTTTCTTGATCCGCGTTCAAAGAAGAATGATGATTTGTTAGGTTTAAATAATGTGGTTTCAGGACAATTGGATATTGTTACTTCCAATAGTCTAAGTTGGGATGCTACTGCTACTTTATCTTATAATAGAAATATAAAGAAGCACAATCTGAATTTTTTGGTAGGTATTAATGCTACTTCAAGTACTGGTGATAGCTTTGGTATTACTTACAAAGGATTTCCTTCTGGCGAATTGTCTTCTCCAGGCTATGGTAATAAAGTCTCTGGATTGCCTTCAAATTCGGATAGTAAAAGTCGTCTTTTTGGTGCATTAGGGACATTCAATTATTCATTTGATAATATTTATTTGGCGGACGTTTCTGTACGCTTCGACGGAAACTCAGAGTTTGGTGCTGATCAACGTTTTGCACCTTTCTTTTCTGGTGGTCTTGGTTTGAACTTGCATAATTATAAGTTCATGAAACAGTTTGATTGGATGGACCGTCTAAAGATTCGTGGAACTTACGGTATTACTGGTAAGGTTGACTTCTCTCCCTATGAAGCGCAGACTATTTATAAAGTGGTAACAGATAACTGGTTTAAAACAGGTCTAGGAGCTTCATTGATGGCATTGGGAAATAATGGATTGGGTTGGGAAAAGACTCATAACATGGATTTAGGTCTAGATGTTGATATGTTTAAAGGACTACTCCAGATGAATTTTTCATATTATCGTAAGAAAACGGTGGACTTGGTTAATAGTGTTACATTACCTAGTTCTACAGGTTTTACTTCTTATAAAGATAATATCGGTGAGGTGATGAATAAGGGTGTTGAGATTCAATTGAGAAGTAATATATTGAATACTAAGGATTGGTTTGTTGCAGTTTTTGCGAATATGGCTCATAATGAGAATAAAATAACTAAGATCTCAGATAGTCTGAAAGAATACAATAAGCGCGTACAAGAAAAGTATGCGAAATATGATTCAGGAAAAGGAGATTCAAAATATAGTGAGACTTACTTGCAGTATGTAGAAGGTGGTTCGCTAACATCTATTTTTGGTGTTAGATCATTAGGCATCAATCCTGCAGATGGTAAGGAAATTTATCTTCGTCCTGACGGTACAATAACATATGATTGGAATGCGGCTGACCAAGTCGTAGTTGGAAACGAAGAGCCAAAACTCCAGGGTACTTTTGGATTTAACCTTCGTTGGAAGCAATTTTCTCTTTATTCTACCTTTATGTATGAATTTGGTGGACAACGTTATAATTCTACATTGGTAAGTAAAGTTGAGAATGCACATATTCAAAGTAGTAATGTAGACCGTCGTGTATTAACAGGGCGCTGGCAAAAGCCTGGAGATTGTACTCCTTATGGACGTTTGCAGACTGATGGGGTAGTTGCAGTAACTCTACTAGTCGTTTTATTCAGGATTATAATGTATTGACATTTAACTCTCTTACTTTAGGATATGATTTTAATGCTGAATGGTTGAAGAAAGCACATATCGGTCTGTTACGTGTAGAACTTTCAGGAAATGATTTATTCCGTGTTGCTACTGTACGTGCTGAACGTGGATTGGACTATCCGTATTCACGGTCTTTTGCAGCTTCGGTGAAAATGAGTTTTTAACAGTTTAAAGTAGATGAATAATATGAAGAAATTATATACGATATTACTGTTGGCTACAAGCCTGTTTACTACAAGTTGTAGTGATTGGCTGGATGTAGCACCGAGTAATCAGGTGAATGGGGATAAGCTTTTTGAAGTAGGAGATGGATATCGAAATGCTTTGAATGGAATATATTTGAATTTGGGGACTTCTTCCATGTATGGACGAGCAATGTCATGGGGATTTATGGATGCTATTGCTCAATATTATCAAACAGATAATAATTTTATACCTAAAAATTCAGCTTATTATAAATCGGCTAAGTTTCAATTTGATGATTCGGATGTGAAAACTTTTATTTCCAATATATGGTCTATTGGTTATAATAATATAGCTAATTGTAATAATTTGATTCTCAATGTTAGCAAAGCTAGTCCTTCTGTTTTCAAAGAGGGAGAATTTGAGAAAAATATGATTTGGGGAGAAGCATTGGCACTACGAGCTTTTATACATTTTGATTTACTTCGTTTATTTGCTCCCGCCATATCGAAAGATGATGGAAAGTCTTATATTCCCTATGTAGAGGTATATCCTACCATTATTCCTCCATATGAGAGTAGTAGAGAGATTCTTTCTAAAATAATTAGAGATTTAAAAGCTGCGAAAGAGATGTTAGCTAAATGTGATATAACTGATGAACATAAAATTTGGATGAGCACAAGTTATCGTATGTTGGCATCAAGCATGCTTTCTAACGATATAGCTTCTAGTGATGTATTCTTCGCTTATAGAGGATATCGTATGAATTATTATGCTATAGTAGCGACATTAGCACGTGTATATTATTGGGAAGGAGAATATGAACAGGCTTATAAAGAAGCAAAAGAGGTTGTAGAAGCGACTTATCCATATGGAAGCAAGCCTGAATCCTGTTTTAATTTTGTGGAATATTCAAGTTTAGGTACGAATCTCAAAGACTATAATAGCATTATTATGTGTTTTTTTAATAAAACATTACAAGAAGATTATATACCTTATATAACAAGAGGAAATCAAACACTGTTTATCCTTGACAGTGATAATATCTTTGCTGATAATAAAGAACAGGATCGTCGTTTCCTTCTACAGACAGGTTCTTATAATTCTAATGCATATTCCTTAAAATATGATATTAAGTTGGGACAGGATGGTTCAGATATGGTTCCAGGTATACGCTTGAGTGAGATGTATTATATCATGGGTGAGTACTTTGCTCGTAAAGGTGAATATTCTCAAGCTGGCAAAATGCTGGATGAAGTACGTTATGCGAGAGGAATTCTGACTACTAATATGGAGAACAGTATTGGGTCATTGGAAGGATTTCATACAGAGTTATTGAAGGATATGCGTAAGGAATTTGTAGGAGAAGGACAAATGTTTTTTCAATACAAACGTATGGATAAGAAACCGGTAGATAATGCAATTTTTGTATTTGATAAACCGGATAATGAGGATATTTAATGTGTGATAATCAACGAAAAAGAAAGATGAAAAAAAATATTCTATTTGCTTTAATATCTCTTTGTTTTTGGGGATGTTCGGAAGATGAGATAAAACCCTATCATGGTGGACAATATCTTTATTTTAGCCAATTGAAGGAATTTGGTGATGAGGATTTCGAAGTATCTTTCAATAACTATCCTACTAGTGATGCTATTATTGTGAAGATTGGTCTGGGGCTAGTCGGAAAACCGTTTTCAACAGATACACCTTACGAAGTAAGTGTGGTTGCGGAAGATGAGAGTGAAGATAAGATAAAGAATGCTGATCAGAAAAATTATCATTTGCCTGATAATCCAATGTTTAAAGCTGGATTATCTAATGATACATTGGAGGTTGTGTTGTTAAAAACGGAAGATTTGAAAGAGAATGTGAAGTTGTGTTTGAAAATTCTTCCAAATGAGTATTTCGAAGGATCAATACCGGAATACGAACAAATTAAAATTGTATTTAATAATATTATTAGTAAACCTTTATGGTGGACCAATGATGTCACGAAGTTGTATTTAGGTACATATTCTAGAAAGAAATATGAAGAGTTTGTAAAATGCACTAATATCTCAGATTTTGGAAAACTAAGTACTGCCGAAAAACGGCAATATGCATTGACATTCAAGTATTACATTGCAGTAAACAATGTAATGGATAAAAATGATACAACTGGTGAGGAGTTTCCGATGACTGTACCTATTAACTAATTAGAATAGAAATTGAAATATGAAAATGAAGATATTATTTGTTGTAATGTTCCTTTTGATCATCACGTCTTGTTATGAGGATAAGGGAAATTATGATTATAGAGAAATGAACGATATCGAGATTTCTGTAGAGACTGAAAGTTCTTCGTATGCGTTAGGAGATAAAGTGATATCAAAACCAAAATTAGTTTTCACTTTAGGAAAAGAACCTTCTGATTTATCATATGAATGGACGTTTGATGGACATGTCATAGCTGATACTAGAGACCTGGAGTGGATAGCGGATACAATTGCTAGTACTAAAGAACTTCGGTTGGCTGTGATGGATAATAACACAGGAGTTACCTATTTTGGTTCTACGTACATTTCTGTTTCTTCTGCTTATGCCTCTAACGGCTGGGTAGTACTCTCCGAGAAAGAAGGTATCAGTACTTTAGCTTTTTTGAGAGAACAGACTGAAGAGGGAATATTAAAACCTGTTGTTACACGTGATATTTATCAAATGATTAATGGTGTACCGATGGGAACACAGCCTGTTTCTATGTATCCTCACTGGACAGAACGCTGGGATGGAGAAGATAAAACCAGTTGGCTATGGGTAGCACAGAAGGGTGGCCAAGGAGCTATTGATATATCAGGTAGCAGTTATAAGCAGGAAGGGATATTGTCTCAAATGTTCCTTAGTAAATCATATCCAGAAGGATTTGTTCCGGTAGGTGTTATTGATATGCAGTTTCTTACAATGGCAATTGGTGAAGATGGAATTATTTATACCCGCGTTAAAGATAGCAATTTATTGTTTAACTCTAGTAATTTCCTTGACCGACCATTAACATCAGATGAAGAAGGTAAAATAAAGGTGGATGGTAGCATGATTGCTTATGCTCCTTTTGATGAACATGGAGGTATGGTTCTTTATGATAAAAATTCTTCGCAATATTTGCATATTGCTGATTATAAGAGTTGGCAAGGTTATAACTATTCTGGCAAGGTGCTACCTTTGAAGGTGGAGGAGTATGAGTATGGTCCTTCTGATGCTAGGCTAGATAACATGAAGGATTATTCTGTATACTTTGTAGGTGCTAGTTTGGTTGACTGGGGAGATGTCTCTTATATGTCTATTATTAAAGATAAGGCTGGCAAGTTCTATATACAGAAATTTAC
>ERZ780135.1470-NODE-1470-length-10292-cov-1.829540_pt1 | contig 10292 bp, 8 predicted proteins | sample MGYA00511946_ERZ780135 | MGnify/ENA primary metagenome ERZ780135 (study PRJEB29588, sample SAMEA2151034) | human gut metagenome | biome: human gut; feature: human-associated habitat; material: faeces | place: Denmark | collected 2008/2010 ... | reverse complement strand
TTGTCTCAATTCTTTTAGCCTATCTAATGGTTTATATTATTTATTCATTGCTTAGTAATAGTTCTTTATCTCAACCAGGAATTGATCATATTGTTATCCTTGATTTTATTTTTGCTAGTTGCATTGTTATTATTGCACTTATTATTATATTTGGTTTTTTAATCTTAACTAAACATGAGTAATTCTAAAATTTTACTTATGTATTAAATGAAATCGCTCTTTTTAAGTAAAATGCTGCTTTAGACGATAATATTACGCAGCAAAAATATCATAATGATACTCATGATATGCTTCCTTAAGTGAAATAGGCAATGGTATTAAGATAAAGAAAACTAATGCCTTCGTGTCATTAAGAAAGGGTGTTTGCTATAAAATAGCAGACACCTTTTCTATTACCGCTAAAAAGCATTTGAAAATAACATGGTTTATGAACTGCTCTTAAAGAATTATTACATAGTTCTAAAAAATACATTCCTAAAACAATAGTGCATAATAAATTATGTTAGGATGCTCTATAATTTAGAGGCTTACATGATTGATTTTTTATGACGCATTTAAATGATTTTTATGGTCTTTTGGGAATAGAATTAATGACTTTAGTTAAATACATGGAATGTGTGAAGTAGTACTATTTACTATACGTAATATCTAGTTTTATAATACGAAAAAATCCAGGAAATAATCCTGGATTAATCAAATGTAACATATTCGTTGTCTAAAGGTTTAGCCCCTTCAACATGATCTACATCAAGAACACAGATATTCGCATTCATAGATGGATCATATTCAACATGTGTATGACCTTCTAATAGAAGCCATTCATTTGGTATGAATTTAGAGGCATATTCACTTATACAAAGCATACCAATTAATGAAGTATCCTGTTCACAACATACCATTGCATAACGACCAAGAATAAAACCATTAGGAATTACTTTATCACGACCTATGAATTTACCTTTGATTTTAATTGTCTTTTGATCATAACGTTCTGGATGTTCCATCGCATCATAACAGAAGATACCAAAATCATGATCAGCAACTTCTAAATGATCCTGTGTATAATCATATGGTAATTCATCATCCTGCATAGTATTGACAGAACCATCTTTATTTTCATAGATAATCTGACATACAGGATTCATTGCCTTGATGTTGTTTCTTAAAGTAGACTTCTTCATACCATCTTCAATACGGTTAAAGATGACTAAGTCGCTCTTAGCACAATGTTGGAATAAGAGTGCACGCATGTTATTCACGTAAAGCTGGAAAGTAGAGGCATTAATAGTAGTTAGAATCTGTACAACATCCCAGTTTTCAGGGAATTTTGATTCTACAAACTGATCCACATTCCACATACCATTAAATTCTACAAGAACCTGTGTAGGATGATATTTCTCCTTTAAATCTTTAAAGAAATCGGCAGTCAAGTCTTCTTCATTCTCTACATAAACGATTTCACAGTTATGTTCCTTAATAGCTGCTTCATTATATTCTACTTCACCTTCTTCTGTCACAATAAGCACAGATGTCTCATAATCACAGAAGTCAGTATTAATAATTGTATCGTTGATAAATGTTGTTTTACCACTTTCTAAAAAGCCAGTAAATAGATAAATTCTTGTTTCTAAATTATCCATACATTAACCTTTCATTAAATCATAGATTTTATGTGCATCAAGCTTTTCACCAATCACACACATTCTTCCACCAACATCTGGTGTACATTCACGGATTTCATAATCACCACTTACAAAGTCAAACTCAAACCACTTACCATCAGTACCCTTCACAATACCCTTAGAACGAAGAATATGACCTAAAGATTCATCAGTACCTAAAGTCTTTAACTTATCATCAAGTTCTTCTTTAGTAAATGGATGTGCTGTTTCAATACCAATACTATTGAATACTTCATCTGCATCATGCATATCTTCTTCATCATAGTATAATGTGCTTTCTCCATCATGGTGATGATGTTCATGATCGTGATGATGACCACATTCGCATTCATGATCATGATGGTGACCACATTCATGGTCATGATCATGGTGATGATGATGTTCATGATGATGTCCATGAACACTTTCCTGATGTTCCTTTTCAGCCGCAATCAATGCCTTTTCTAAAGCATCCTTATGATTACTTGCTTCAAGAATCATATCACCTGTAATCTGATCCCATGGAGTAGTAACGACTGGTGCATGAGGATTTAATTCTCTAATAATATCTAAACATTCCGCAATCTTTTCTTCAGACACATCCTGTGAACGGCTTAAGATTACACAGCTTGCTGCACCAATCTGGTTATTAAAGAACTCACCAAAGTTCTTATGATACATCTTACATTTCTTTGCATCTACTACAGTAAAGAAACGATCAAGTGTTAAATCAGCACCATGTACCTTCTGTACAGCCGCAATAATATCAGATAACTTACCAACACCTGTTGGTTCAATAATAATACGATCAGGATGATATGTATCTACAACTTCCTTTAGAGCTGTTTCGAAGTCCCCTGCAAGACTGCAACAAATACAACCCTGACTTAATTCATTGACAGTAATACCTGCATCACGCATAAATCCACCATCAATTCCAATTTCACCAAACTCATTTTCAATGAGTACTAACTTTTCATCTTTTAAAGATTCATTTAATAATTTTTTAATAAGTGTTGTTTTACCAGCACCTAAGAATCCAGAAATAATATCAACTTTTGCCATTTTATTGACTCCTTTCTTAACCATTTCACATTATATCATTTTTCTTAAAAAACGCTCATAAAATGATAAAAAAGCTTATATAAACTTTTCAATAAATAAGCCTATTCCATTAGAATCTTTATCCTCTGTGACATAGTTAGCGACAGCTTTCGCATGAATAGACCCATTTCCCATTACTACACCAACACCTGCTTCTTCCAACATATCTATATCATTATCTTCATCACCAAAAGCCATACATTGAGATATAGAAATATCATGAAGAGCTAAAGCCTCTTTTAAACCATTAGACTTAGACACATGAGGATTCATATATTCATATAAGAAACTGGTAGTCACTAAGGCAGACGCTTTATATTCCTTATTCTTAAATGATTTAGAACGTTCCACTATTTGAGGCATATAGCTTGGATTACATATAATCATCAATTTACGATAAGGACGTGTTAAGAACGTATCAAAATCTACAACTCTATATTCAATTCCATCACCCTCAGCCATATTTCTAATATAGTCATCATCCTTAGGTGCATATAGAATACCTTCATGACAGATTGTAAAGTTACAATCCATATCTTTGTAATGATTCATGATTTCTTTAATCAATTCAGGACTCAAAGTATGATTCTCCTGATATATATCAAGAATATAATCATCAATCTCAGAACCTCCAGAACCCACTACAAAATCAATACATCCTTCAATACCCCATGATTTCATATGATTTCTTACACTATCTGCATCTCTACCTGTACATATTCCAAATAATATACCTTTACTTCTTGCTTTCTTGATAGCTGCAACAGTTCTTTCATCTACGACCTGTTTACTAGTCAGTAATGTTCCATCTACATCACATACAATAGCACGTATATCCATATTTATTCCCCCGTCATTTTTATTATAGTACTTTGTCTTCTTTTCAATATTCTCTTTATAATGTCTCCTAAATAAGCTGTATAAAGAGTATCTAATACAAATAATAGACTTAATTTTGTGCTATAGGAAGATATTTTCTTATAGTGATTTTCTTTTAACGTAATCTCAATTTCAGGATCATATTCAGTAGAAGAAATCAGTAGAATAGGGATATGATTCTTATGCAAAATTGAAGGAATCTTATCTGATAACATCCCACGTCCATTAAATGTAGTGACTATTGCAAGGCGAGAAGAATCATTTGATGCAAAAAATAATTGTGATTGATATTCTTCTTTTAAGAATTCGATCTTCCTTTTATATTCTGATGTATTACTTTTAGTCGCTAAGTGATAAATAGAAATCACCAAAACATGCTTCACTTATTTCCTGGTTAGACATATGAATCACTTTCTTAGAATTATCTAAAATATTTATCATATTTCTACAACTATGTATATGCCTGTGTTATAATCCCAAAAAAAGGAAGGTGATATTTATGATAGATGGACATATGCATCTAGAATATGGGGATCTCTCAAAAGAATATGTACTACAGTTTGTGGAAAGTGCAGTAAAGAATGGTATGGATGAAATACAGATTCTTGATCACACACATCGTTTTAAGGAATTTAGACCTGTTTATGAAGGCGTAAGAAAAGCATCTCCTTATCAAGAAGAATGGTTAAATAATAAAAAAATGAAGTTTCATAGTACTTTAGATGAATATTGTGCTTTGATTAAAGAAATCAAGGCAATGGATTTACCTATTAAGGTGTCTTTTGGTTTAGAGGTATGTTATGTACCTGAATATGAAGAAACAATTCGAGAAATATTAAAACCTTATCATTTTGATTTCTTAGTAGGAGCCATTCATTCTATTGATGGTAAACTCTATGATATGAAATGGTCAGAAGAAATCTTATGGAACAAGTATCCTGTGGATGAAATCTATAAGAGATACTATGAATGTGTTTTCTCACTTGTAAAGTCTGATTTATTTACACAGCTTGCACATCCAGATACGATTAAGATGTTTGGCCATTATCCTACTTATGACTTACAGCCTACATATGATGAACTTGCTGAATTATTAAATGAGCATCATATGAAAGCAGAAAACAATGTAGGATGTTACTATCGTTATCATACACCTGATATTGGTTTATCAGATCAGTTATTACAGACCTTTAAAAAACATCATGTCCAGATGATTACTGCAAGTGATGCGCATCATCCAGAAGATGTAGGTCGTAATATAGCGGATGTCTGGGAAAAAACAATGAAGTGAAGACTATCTTCGCTTTTTTGATACATTTCTATCGTAAAAGTACTGAATTAATATACAAATATTGATAAGTTTCTATCTAAATTTATATTGAATAACTCTATATAATTTGAGGAATATATAATAAATATAAAGGAAGGAGAGAGACTTATGAAGAAGATCTTATTAGTATGTAATGCTGGTATGTCAACAAGTATGCTTGTACTCAAGATGGAAAAAGCAGCACAGGATAAAGGTATTGAAATGGAAGTAAAGGCTCTCCCAGTAACAGATGCAGAAAAAGAACTCAATGACTGGGATGTCATTATGTTAGGTCCACAAGTTCGTCATATGGAAAAGAGATTAAGAGAATTAACATCTACACCTATTGAAGTCATCAACATGCGTGACTATGGTATGATGAATGGTGAAAAGGTTTTAGATGCTGCTCTGAAAATCCTCGGATAATATTTGATAATTGTATTACTCCTTAATGAAAGAAGTGAAGATGGGTTTCATCTTCACTTCTTCTTTTTCTCCAGTCTTTCTAAATGTTTCTGATGGAGCTCTTTATAATGATTAAAAGCATGAGGATTTAATTCCTGTAGCTTCTTTTCATATTTGCTACGGTACTGTTTTAATACACGTAATGTTTCAGGATTCATTTCCTGTAACTTTTCTTCAATACGATCACGATATTGTTCGAGTCGTTCTTCTACATACTGCTCATTTTCATGAATCTTTTCCATGATTTCTGGAATATGCATTTCTAGTCTTGATAAGAATTCATCTGCTTCAATTAAACCTAGTTCACCAAAGTCTGTATGATTTTCAATATCCTTTAATAGTTCAGGAGATAAGTCAGTTTTAGAATGTATCTTATCCAACATTTCCTGAGTCATCTTCTGTTTATACTTTTCAGCCTCATTTCCAAAAGCCCATTCTAATTCAGGCTGTATAAATGAGATATGAGATGTTTCTAAATCTTCTAATGGATAAGGAGGTACAAGTCCACAATCTAATAATGCCTGCTGCATTGTACGTCTTACATGACCACTTGTAATTATTTCTATGCCACCATTTTCTCTTAATGCCTGATTAAGATGATCCATATGACGTGTTAGATAGAAATCTATATTTCTTTTCTGTAGATCATTATAGAAGATAATCAAACGATCAATTGCAGTAAAATCAATATTACTAATACCAGAAGCATCTACAATAACCTGCTCAGTATCTTTTTTAATTGCTTTTTCTATATCTTCCTGGAACTTATCAATATTCGCAAAGAATAGATTTCCTGGGAAACGATAAATAATAGTATGTCTAATTGGTCTTGCATTCGCATTCTTCTCTAGGTTAAAGAAACCTGTCTGTCCAGGAATAACACCTAGGAAATGGGCTGGTGGAGTGACTGCCTTAATAACTACAGCGAGGAATGATAAGACAATACCGATTACTACACCATAAATAGTTCCAAAGATGAGTACTCCACAACATGCTGCCATAAAGATATAGAACTCATTTCTACTTTCTTTAAATAAACGTTTACCTAACGCAAAGTGACAGGCACCAAGTAAGGCGGTAATAACGATAGCAGTTAAAATAGGAACAGGAAGATATTCAATAAATCCTGTACCAAATAATAGAAGAAGTGCCATAGTCGCAGCAGCTGATAAGCTCATGACCTGAGTCTTACATCCATACTGCCTTGCAAGTCCAGTTCTAGAAACAGAACCATTTGTCGGACAGCATCCTACAAGTGAAGTAGCTAGTTCAGCCATACCATAGGCAAATATTTCTTTATTTCCATCTAATTTATAGCCATCTTTCATTGCATTACCCTGTGCAGATAGTAAAGTCTGTGCGAGTACAACGATCGCAATAGATAATGTAGTAAAGAATAAAGCAGAAATATCTACATGAGCCACAGAAGGAATCATAAACTTGGGTAAACCTGGATCAACATGAGGTAATAACTTCACTCCATATTTTTCTAAAGGGAATACGGCAGTCAATAAAGCACCTATAAACATCATAAGAATAGGCATAGGAATCTTTTTATTTATTCTTTTTACAACAAGAATAATGACAAGGGTACTAATACCTAATACAAAAGATAAACCATTAAAGAGTGGTAACTCTTTAATAATATGATTGACTAATTCGAATATTTCACCTGTTCCTGTTGTCCCACCAAATAGTTTGGGAACAAGCATCATAATAATAGACAAACAGATACCCGTTACGAATCCACCCATGACAGGTGTAGAAATATATTTGACTGCACGTCCTGCTTTAATAATTGAAAAGAAGATCAACCATAAAGCGACCATGAGTGCAATAACAGGGACCACCTGCATTGCTTCCTTTGTCCCGGCAGTAATGCCAAGAGTCGCCAATGCACTTCCAGTAAGAGCTGCAGGGGCTGCATCTACACCAAATACAAAATCATGACTCGTAGTAAATAAACTAAATACGAGAATAGGAACTAAAGAACCATATAACCCATAGACCATTGGTAGACCTGCAACCTGTGCATAACCCATGGATATAGGAATAGATATAAAAGCAACAATAATACCTGCAAAAATATCATTCATTGTCGCATTCTTAAATTTCTTCATAAGCCACCTCTTTCTTAATTCTAATTATAATGATTTATCAAAATGAGTCTATCTCTATCAAAATGCACCTATATTGTATACAATCTGAAATAATTTTCAAATTATTTGTATATTTTAATAATATCAGTGGACAAATTTGTATTTATCTAATATAATGCATATAAATTAACAAGGAGGAAATCGAAAATGACAGATAAGAGGGTTTATAATTTTTCTGCAGGACCATCTCAGTTACCTGTAGATGTATTAAAGGAAGCAGCAGATCAGATGCTGAATTATAAAGGCTCAGGAATGAGCGTAATGGAGATGAGTCATCGTTCCTCAACATACCAAAAGATTTTTGATGATACAAAAGCAACTTTAAAGAAAGTTTTAAATATTCCAGATAACTATAAGATTCTATTATTACAAGGAGGGGCAACACAGGAATTCACAAACATTGCCTTAAATCTTATGGTGAATGGTAAATCAGATTATATCGTTACAGGAAGCTTCTCTGGTAAAGCTGCAAAAGAAGCTGCTAAGTTTGGGGATGTTCATATTGCCTATAACGGTAAGGAAAACGATTTTACAGAAATTCCTACACAGGATCAGTTAGATATTCGTGAAGGTGTTGATTATGTACATCTTTGTAATAACAACACTATCTATGGTACAGAGTGGAATTATGTACCAGATACAAAGGGTGCACCACTTGTAGTAGATATGTCTTCAGATATCTTATCAAGACCTGTAGACGTTTCTAAATATGGTGTTATCTATGCCGGTGCACAAAAGAATATGGGTATTGCCGGACTTGGTGTAGTTATTATTAGAGAAGATCTAGTAAAACCACATCCAGCTAATATTCCAGTTCTTTCTGAATTAGATACTATGTTAGAAAAGGATTCTATGTATAATACACCACCATGCTGGGCTATTTATATGTTAGGTCTCGTAGTGAAATGGATTGATGAACAGGGTGGACTAGAAGTGATGAAGGAAAAGAATGAAAAGAAAGCAAAACTTCTTTATGACTACTTAGATCAGTCAGACTTCTATAAACCACATGCAAAGAAAGATGCACGTTCTAATATGAATATAACTTTCACAACACCATCTAAAGAATTAGATGCTGAATTTGTAAAGGAATCTATTGCAGCAGGTATGACAAACTTAAAAGGACATCGTAGTGTAGGTGGTATTAGAGCATCTATCTACAATGCAATGCCTTATGAAGGTGTAGAATATTTAGTTAATTTCATGAAAGAATTCGAGGAGAAACATAAATAGTATGTATAAGATTAAAACTTTAAATAAGATTTCTGAACAGGGCTTAGAAATCTTTGATGATAATTATGAAGTCGGTGACGACTTAGAACATGAAGATGGGATCTTAGTTAGATCAGCTAAATTACATGACTATGATTTCCCAGCTGAATTAAAGGCTATCGCAAGAGCAGGTGCAGGTGTCAACAATATTCCTATAGATACATGTACTGAAAAAGGAATCTGTGTATTTAATACACCAGGAGCTAATGCGAATGCGGTTAAAGAATTAGTATTATGTGCCTTAATCTTAAGTTCAAGACAGGTAATTCCTGGTATTGAATGGGTAAAGACATTACCAGCTGATGATTTTGGAAAAGCTGTAGAAAAAGGTAAGAGCCAGTTTGTTGGTCCTGAAATTGATGGTAAGAAGCTTGGTGTTATTGGTTTAGGTGCAATTGGTGTGAATGTAGCCAATGCAGCTGTTAAATTAGGTATGGAAGTATATGGTTATGATCCATATATCAGTGTCAATGCAGCATGGAAACTATCTAAATGGGTTCATAAAGCAGCTACTGTAGAAGAATTATTCAAGGAATGTGACTATATTACTATCCATGTACCAGCAACTCCTGATACAAAGAATATGATCAACAAGAAGTCACTTGCTATGATGAAAGACGGTGTACGTATCTTGAACTTTGCACGTGATACATTAGTAAATACTGAAGATATCATTAAAGCATTAAAATCAGGAAAAGTGGCACGTTATATCACAGACTTTGGTTCTAAAGAACTTGTAGAAACTGAAAATACAGTTGTATTGCCACACTTAGGTGCTTCTACTCCAGAATCAGAAGATAACTGTGCAACTATGGCCGTAAAAGAAATGATTGATTACTTAGAAAATGGTAATATCCAGAACTCTGTTAATTTACCTACAGTTGTAGAACCACGTACTACAACATATCGTGTATGTATTATTCATAAGAATATTCCTAACATGTTAGCAGTATTTGCGAACGCGTTTGCGAAAAAGAGCATGAACATTGAAAACATGGTCAATAAAGCACGTGGTGAATATGCATATACTGTCATTGATACAAATGATTTATCAGAAGATATCACTAAAGTGATTGAAAATCATGAAGGTGTTATTAAAGCTAGAATTATTGCGAAGATTGTTTTCTAAATCCTTCTTTTTGAATAGTCCATCTTAGTGATGGACTTTTTCTATTGAAAAATGTAAGATGGGAGTGCGAAAGGGGTGATGTGATGAATAAATTAGTAGATGCTTTATCCTGGGTGGCTATGAGATGTACTCAGAATAAATACTTAAATGCGATTAAAAATACATTCCAAAATTATATGCCAATATCTCTTACAGGCGCTGTTGGAATATTTTGGATAAATGTACTAGTTAATGATCGTGGGGGATTAGGTGCTGTTTTTCCACTTATTATGGATTTAAAAATTTTTAATCCAATCTTTGAAGCATTGAATTAT
>ERZ780135.1427-NODE-1427-length-10656-cov-3.023771_pt1 | contig 10656 bp, 9 predicted proteins | sample MGYA00511946_ERZ780135 | MGnify/ENA primary metagenome ERZ780135 (study PRJEB29588, sample SAMEA2151034) | human gut metagenome | biome: human gut; feature: human-associated habitat; material: faeces | place: Denmark | collected 2008/2010 ... | reverse complement strand
AGACCAGCCTCCCTTCTGAAACTGTCTATATGGTACCACGGCTATAACTGATTTTCAATACCGCAAATCCAGTTTTATCAGATATAATTGATAAAATACGAATTTCGACACAATCAGGCAGTTATACCGAGCGAAGTTTGGCTATGCGTTTTTATTGTGTCAGGCACCATTGTTTCATATTGAAATATAGTGTCTCTGTGCATGTTCTATATACCTCTGATTATATAATATTCAATTTATATAATCTCTCAAATGCTTTTTTATCAAAGTCTGCTTCTGTAATATATAGCTTTCTATCGCTATCAATGTCATTCTAACTCAATAGTCATATCAATTATACAATTAAAAGCAAAGATGCTGCTAACTGAATAACAACATCTTTGCTTGTTTAGAATGGGGATTATAAAATTTTAATGATAGTATACTGTGACATAAATATTTTTTAATGTTGCTGCTGCAACAGTTCCCGTTGAATACCTTGTAGATTCAAATTGAACATAATAATTTCCAACAGGGCTTAAATTATAATTGCCAAAATCTGCAAAAGTAAGAGAACTATTCCAACTTTTGCTGTCTGTATATCTGTCAAATGTGCCATCTCCATTATCCTCATCTTTAGCCATCTCCATTATCCTCATCTTTAGCAACAAATAATTCGATGTTTCCACTACTTCCACTACTTTTTGTGGATGTAACCACTATTTTACTGATTGTGGAGCCTGACGGAACAGATGTGCTGCTGATTGTAAAAGAACCAAGAGCGGAAGTTGCCACTGTATCATTTGTTCCAAAAAAGGAATTTAACATTCCAACAGAATGTCGTGATGATCCAGAAGTTAATGCTGTCGGAGTTATTTCAAATGTCATTGTTTTCTCCGTCTCCGAATAATTTTCCTGAGTTTCTGCCGCAAAAGCTGTGACATTCATTGTAAAAAGCATGACAACACATACAATAATAGAAAAAAAACGTTTTCTCATAATGAATCTACCTCCATACTTTATGTAATCATCCCCATCTAAATATACTAAATTGAAAAATCAAATCTTCCACCGATTTTATTATCCTCTGGTTTGATAGAATTCCATTCAATATTTTTAATTTTATCCAAAAGTTCATCTTTTGAATTTGCTTGAACAGTAGCTTTTTTTACTTCAATTTGCTTTAATTGTTCCTTTTTCTTCGCCTCTTTCTTCTCCGCAGCTTTCTTTTCCTGAATTTTTTCAAGATATTCTTTCTGACTAGCTGATGTTTTTTCTAATTGAGCAAAGAATGTTGTAGTTCCATCACTATTAAAAGAAATACCAAACTTTGTTATTTTTGTATCAGTATCTGCACTGTTTTCTATTCCGTTTGTCTTACCAAATGCTCTTTCAAATCCAAACTGAGCATTGATTTCATCCGACATACGCAAAGCACCTTCAATACTATGCATCTTTTCAGCATAATATTTGGGATCGGATGCCATCTTCTCCATTTCTTCCTTTGAGAAAATAACCGTAAACTCTTTATCACTTTGTGCTAAAATATCTTTAGCATTATCACCATTTTCAAAATCTGCAACCATAAAGTCCATATCTGTTCTTGAGCCACGCATATCTTTAAGCATTTTTTGTGCCTCTTTACTTAGATTTTTTTCGGCTATACTTTCTGTCACATTTTTCTTGACCTTATCATTTTCTGTTGTTTTCGCTGTTTCTTTTTTCTTATCTACTGTACCTGCCTTGTAGGTATTCTGATAACTTCCATAAACAGTACCCGTTGTATTCACATTCATTGACATATCCTTTGTCCTCCTTCTCTGAATCCGTTCTTTATTATTTATTGTTTCTAATATTATATATCGGCTTTATTCCGAAAACTATAATCCTCCCTGTTATTTTTATCCCATGATTATTGAAAATCTAAAATTTGAAATTCACTCTTAAATCAGATTATGCATTAAATATTATTGCTATTGACAAACCACCTAAATATGAATTAAAAGATACTTCTTGCTCAACAGAAAAAAGCAGCCTATTGCAAGTTTATTGTGTCAGGCACCAATTGTTCCAATGCAATTTCGGCATTTTTATCGCAAACGAAGCGGCAGAAGAAAACCTGAAAAAGAAACGGGATGGCAGCAACAAGTATCTCTATGAACTTGACTTTTCTTCAGCATTAAAAACAGCCAGAAAGTTCTTCATGCGCAGGGATTCTGGAAGGCACATCGATATTATCCGGCTGATGATGAAATATGTCCACGCAGTGAAAGACAGGTTCCGGCAGTTTCAACGGCCTCTCCGTGGAATCAGCGCAATTCATTTTGGATATCGGTAAGTTCTGCAACTGAATATCCTTCTTTTTGGCAGATGGACAGCATCTGTCTTTTTGGCATACCTGTTTTTGGCTTTTTGAGTTCAAAATATCGGATATTTGACAACAACTGAGCTATCGAACAAAACTTCGAACAACTGACTTAATGGCATTGCCATTGTTTTTCCATTTGTTCCTTTGATGAATCTTCTTTTTTATCTTCTTCACCAGTTCCTGAATCTTCTGGAAAGATTCTTCGCTGATTGTATGTTCCATCCGGCATGCATCATGATTTGCAGTTTCTGGAGATACCCTATCAGTTCTAAGAATTTATTAAGAAATTCTGCCGTTCTCCATTTCATATACTACATCGGCCACGTTCATTGTGGATACTCTGTGGGATACCAGGACAACCGTTTTCTTCTTGGCCGATTCTTTCAATGATTTTAAGATAATTCCCTCATTTAAAGAGTCGAGGTTCGATGTAGGCTCATCGAGTAGAATGAGGGGGCATTCATGGAGAAATGCTCTTGCAATTCCGATTCTCTGTTTTTCACCACCGGACAGCGTATCACCCAGTTCTCCGACTTCTGTATCATATCCTTTCGGAAGTGTCATAATGAAATCATGGATAGATGCTTTCTTTGCGGCTTCCATAATCTCTTCTCTGGATGCTCCCGGCTTTGCGATGGCAATGTTGTTTGCAATGGAATCATGGAACAGGTGTGTTTCCTGCGTAACATAACTTTCCATATCTCTTAAATGCTTGGTTGGAATCTTGCGGACATCTGTACCGTCTACCGATACACTTCCATCCTGCACATCCCAGAACCGCATCAACAGTTTTAAGAGTGTAGATTTTCCGGAACCGCTCGCACCATGAATCCCTGTGATTTTACCCGGCTGTAATTTCAGTGAATAGTTATCTAAAATAACTTCTTCACCATAAGCAAATGTTACGTTCTCTGCCTCTGCTCCTGTAAATTCATATTCCATGCTCTCTGCACCGGAAGTTTCCACATCCCCCGGAATTTCTTCCACAAGCGGTGTCTCTTCCAGAAGAGAAAGAACACGCTCACCACTTGCCAGTGTCTGGTTCAGGTTATTGGAAAGGCTTGATAATGCTACTACCGGTCCGAAAGAACCCATCATTGCGATGGTACAGGTTAAGATTCCCTCGAATCCCATCGCACCTTTGTCGTACAGCCAGATCGTCAGTGCAAGCATTCCAAAAGATGCAAGCAGGATAACCATGTTCGTAAATGAACGCTGTGAGCCTTCCATTTTGCTTAATGACTCCTGCATTCCTGCAAGGTTTTTGGAACGCTCAGACATCTGTTCTTTTCTCTTTTCACCCTGTCCATACTGGATGGTCTCGTCCAGTCCACGTAAAGAGTCCAGAACAAAACTGTTCAGTTCTCCGAAGTTTGTCCGAAATTCCATTCCCTTTTGACTGCCACGCTTTCCATTCCACATCGGGATGGCTACACCGACAATCAGATAAGCTGCCAGTGCAAGCACGCCTGCTAACCAGTGATATCTTCCAATAAAAATCACCATAATAATCGAGGTCAGTGTAGCAATCGCAATCGGAGAAATGGTATGTGCATAGAACACTTCCAGTAATTCAATATCAGTTGTAATAATCGAGATCAGATTTCCCTTATCCCGTCCTTCCAGTTTTGCAGGGCAGAGCTTTCTCAGTGCTGCAAACACTTTATGGCGGATGATTGCCAACAGCTTAAATGCGATAAAATGATTACAATACTGTTCCACATAATGCAGGATTCCACGAAGCACTGCAATTACGATCATGACTGTGATAATCGTTTTTACTGGAGTAAATACCAGCCACATATTGTCCACCGGAACAATCATTCCGGCTACTCCTGTCAGAAGACCATGCATGATAACCTGTCCTGCCAGTATCGTCAGGAAGATTGCACATAAATAACCCAATGTTCCAAGGATGATTGCTGCCAGCATGATATGGAGCAGGGGTTTTACCAGACCAATCAGACTTCCCATGATCTGGAGGGCACTTCTGCGTTTTGTTGTATTCGTATTTTCACTCATTATGCCACTCCTCCTTTTCCATAGTTTTCCAATGCCATCTGGCTTTCATACAGATGTCTGTACGCACCATTCCGGCTCATCAGTTCGTCATGCTTTCCGCTTTCTTTGATTTCTCCGTCTTTTAAGAAATAAATCTTGTCAGACTTCACAACATTTGCCAGTCTGTGAGAGATCAGAAGCACCGTCTTTGTCTTTGCCAGTTCGTGAATCACATTCATGATCAGTTCTTCACTTTCTACATCGATATTGGATGCGGCTTCATCAAAAATATAAACCGCACTGTCTGTCCGAAGCAATGCTCTGGCAATCACCAGTCTCTGACACTGACCGCCGGACAGGTTGCTTGCTTTTTCCAACAACTGTGTCTGCAAGCCATCCTGTGTTTGTAAGAACCCTAAGAGATTCACTTTCTGAAGGACAGCTTCCATCTCTTCTTTCGTTGCGTCCGGTTTTGCCATCTTCAGATTTTCTTCTACTGTACCTTTGAACAGGTAGCTGTTATGGCGAACCAGAACAACCCTCTGCATCAGATTGGTTTCATTCACTTCATTAAGCGGTACGCCACCGATGGTGATTTCTCCGTTATACCCCCGGTTCTTTGCTGCAAGGATTCCGGCAATCGTACTCTTACCACATCCGGATTCACCAACCAGTGATACAAAACTTCCTGCCGGAAGATTTAAGTTGATTCCTTTTAAAATCTCTCTGTCCTCTTCATAAGAAAAGTGCACATCTTTTAATGTAACATCTAACGCGACCTCCGGCAGTGTTTTTTCTCCGGCCTGTGGTTCCGGCAGATCTAAAATCTTGAAAATCTTATCACTCGCTGCCATACCATTCATTGCGATATGGAAGAATGAACCAAGCAGTCTGAGCGGCAGGAAAAACTCGCTGGCAAGCAGAACGATACATAACGTTCCTGCCACACTGATATTTCCTTTTAAGAATTCGGACACCGCGACTGCCATACCGATCGCAGCTCCACCATAGGCAACAATATCCATCATGCTTGTGGAATTGAGCTGCATGGTCAGCACCTTCATCGTAATCTTACGGAAATTCTGGGATTCCATATCCATCTCATCTGCTTTCTGCTGGTCTGCCTGATAAATCTTCAGTGTGGTAAGTCCCTGTAAATTTTCAAGGAACGAATCTCCCAGTCCAGTATAGATGCTCCAATAGTTATTTAATAATCTCTTCGCCACTTTCTGTACCACCACGATAGAAATCGGGATCAGCGGTACACAAATCAGCAGGATCACACTCGCTTTCAGGCTCACTCTGCAAAGAATGATAAATAAGGTCAGTGGTGCGATCAGGCTGTAAAATAATTGTGGAAGATATTTTCCAAAGTATGTTTCCAACTGCTCCACACCCTCAGTTGACACCTGTACGACCTCCGAAGAGGATACCTGCTCACTGTAGGAAGCTCCCAGCTTTAACATTTTCTCATAAATCTTTTCACGCAGAATCCGCTTTACATCCACACACGCCAGATAGGAAGACCTTGCTCCCATCCGTTCACAGATAAATCGAATCACCACAACCAGAACTAAAATCAGTATTGTCCGCTCAATGATCGGTACGGTTACTGCCCGGTACACTACCCGTTCCAGTAAATCTGCGATAGAAAAGACTGCCAACACTTGCGACAGGAGGGCTGCCCACTGCCACAAAATCGTATACACGATATACTTTTTTGCGTGGGACAACAGCCCCACCAGTCTTGTTTTAATCATAAAAATCTTACCCTTTTGTTTCTTTCTTCGATTCTTTTTTACTGCATATCAAATGCCATACTGCAAGCACCGGATGATAAATCAGCATCCTTGGTCCTGAAAACCGCATAACCTGCCTGATCTGTTCTCTCACCTCTGGCTTATAGCAATGCACTTTACAGTTTGCGCAAAATGTCTTTTCTTTCATAAAAGGACACTTTTCACTTCGAAGTCTTGCATAATCCAAAAGTTCCTGACAGACAGGACAAATCTGCCCTGCCTGCCTGTCTTCTTTCGGATGTTTTTTCCGGCAATACAGCCGGATCATCTCTTCCACGACATGCTGTTCCTTCTGTCGTTTCTTTTCTACTTTATCCATCATATTATTCCACTTCTGCACCTTCCGGTAATTCTTCTCCCACTTTTAAAGTTTTCACTCGAAGTAAGAAGTATAACAGGTGGCATACCCAAACCACTGCGATACAGATTCTTCCGATTGGTACATTCTTCATGCAGATAAAGCCGATTGCCATGACTACCGTTACCATTCCGATAATCTTGCATTTTGTTCCTATTGTCATGGCTCTTTTCTGAACAAAACTGTCCAGATGTTTCTTATAAAGATTCGTTCCTACGAACCAGTCGTGCAGTTTCTTAGAACTCTTTGCAAAGCAAAACAGTGTTGCCATATAAAACGGAACGGTTGGCAGGATAGGAAGTACAATTCCTATCGTACCAAGTCCCAGGCAAAGAAATCCAAGCACGATCCATACTACTTTTAAAGGATTTTTCATCTTCTTTCTGTTCTCCTGTGGGAGTTTTCCTCCCCTTTATTTCTTGTCGTTCTACTACTATTTTCTTCTTACACCGCCAGCACAAACTTCCGTCCATCAACCCTTGTCACACCAAGCTCAATGCCATACAGTTCCCGGATGCTCTCTTCCGTAATCACTTCTTCCGGATCACCTTCCACCAGCACTTTTCCATCTTTCATGCCGATGACATTATCTGAATATGCGATTGCCTGATTGATGTCGTGCAGTACCATGATGATGGTTATTCCAAATTCCTGATTAAGTTTTTTCACCAGTTGCAGAATCTCAATCTGATACCGGATATCCAAATAGGTAGTCGGCTCATCGAGGAACAGCGTCTTTGTTCCCTGACAAAGTGCCATTGCAATCCATACACGCTGACGCTGTCCACCGGAAAGTCTTGACACTTCTCTGTCACGATATTCTGTCAGATTGGTTACTTCCAATGCCCACTGAATCATACGCTCATCTTCGGCACTGTCTCCCTGCATCATTTTCTTATGTGGGGTTCTTCCGAATGCCACCAGATTCTCAACGGTGATATCGTCTGATGCACTGTTATACTGCTGAACAATCGCAACCTTTCTGGCAAATTCTTTTAAATTCAGGTTCTGGATATTCTTTCCTTTGAGGAAAATATTTCCCTTTCTCGGATATAAGTTTTTCGTCATCAGGGAAAACAATGTAGATTTTCCACATCCGTTTGCTCCCATAATCGTTGTGATTTTACCTTCTTCAATCTTCAGGGATACGCCCTTTAAGACTTTATTTTTTCCATAGGAAAAGTGCAGATCTCTAACTTCCATCGCAGGCTTGTCTGCCCACTTATCCGCTTTTTTCACTTTCTTTGCTGCTTCATTCTCTGTAGAAGTCAAATCCATATTCTTTTCTTTACTTCGCATACTTCTTAGACCTCCTTAACAGAATGATGAAGAATGGGCCTCCGACCACACTCATAATGATGGATGCGGATACCTCATACGGAGCAGCTATCGTTCTTCCGATGGTATCTGCCAGTAGGAACGTAAACGCTCCGAACAAAGCACTAAATGGAACTAATGCCTTGTGGTCGCTTCCTACTAAAATTCTTCCGATATGCGGAACAATCAGTCCTAAGAAACTAATCACTCCGGCTACTGCTGTGGAAATACTTGCAAGCAATACTGCTATCAGTGAAATCACGATACGCATTGCATTGACATTGATTCCAAGGCTTCGTGCTGTCTTATCTTCCAGTGCTAACAGATTACACATCTTCGTCATAATCAGTGCCAGAACCAGTCCGATAATTACATACGGTACTAAGGTTTTCACATCATCCCAAGTTTTCATTGTGATATTACCATTGACGATGGCTGCCACGCCAGACATGTTTCCGCCATTCATTGAATTCAACGCACTGGATAATCCGGTGAACATTGCATCGACTGCCACACCGACAAGGATAATTCTCAGAGGACTTAATCCCCCTTTCCATGACAGGCTGTAAACTAAGACAAATGCAATCACACCACCAAGAAATGCAAATAATGGAGTGAAGAAAAATAAAGTCGGTGCAAATGCGGTAATGAGTACCGCCGCAAAACTTGCTCCACTGGAAATACCGATGATTCCCGGATCGGCAAGTGGATTTTTTAATACCGCCTGAAATAACACACCCGATACCGCTATCGCAGCTCCGGCTAACATGGAGATTACAATTCGTGGGAATCGTAAGTCATAGATTGTTGCCACGTCTTCATTGTACTTTACAAATAATCCTTTCAGTAGTTCCGGGAAGCTGGCTTTCAGACTTCCGATATTCACTGCTACAAAGAATAATGCCACCAGTAATACAATCATTACAATAAAGGAAATGGCTGCTTTTGCTGTTTTCCGATGCTTTCTTGCTTTATCCTGACCAGAGAGGTTCTGGACTTCCATTTCGGAAGTCTCAGAAGTATTTTTTAATTCTGTCTCTTTCATCTGTCCTCTCCTTTCTACTTGCTCTGCTGTTCGTTGTATTTTTCAGTCGCGTCAGAATCCTTTGCTTTCTTCTGTGCATTGTCACTGGCTTCTTTTGCTTTTGCTGTATCTTCATCACTTTCCGGATAAAGGATTGGCTGTAATTCTTCCAGTGCCTGTGGATACTTAAATGTAGCGCTCATACCGAAATATTCATAAGTCAGATCATAAACTCTGCCATTTTTCACCGCATCAAAATGTTGCCAAATGTCATTCTCCGCAAAATCTTTATTGAACATTTCTACCACCTGATCCGGCAGTGCATGTGCGGCACGTAAAATAATATCCGGCTCTTTGGTTTTCATGTCCTCAGTATTTACGGTCAAAAATTCCTGATCGGTGTCAGAGTATACATTCTCTCCACCTGCCAGTTCCACCAGACTTCCTACATAGGAATTCGGTGTTGCGATAATATAAGACCCCGGAAGTCCCATCAGGATCATTACCTTCGGATGGTCTTTTCCTTCATTCTTTTTCTTATAATCATCATAGAATTCTGTAAACTCGTCCACCAGTTTCTGTGCCTGATCTTCTCTGTCGAAAATCTCACCTAACTCCTGAATGGAACGGTACATACCCGGCACACTTCTAAGATTCAAAAACGCCCAGTCTGTATCGATTGCTTCATATTTCGGCTGCAGATCACTCTGCAATGACACCGGACTTAAAATCCAGTCTGGATTAAGTGAGGATACAATCTCCATATCCGGACTCATGGCTGTTCCCACGGTTTCCACATCTTTGTATCTGTCTGGAATTGTGGACACGGTACTGCTGCAAACACCAACCAGATCCAGTTCCAGCTTATCACAGATATCTGCGGTTGCCGGAGAAGTCGCTATGATTCTCGGCTCATCTTTCATCGCCTGTACTTTCTTCTTGGCTGCTTCTACGGCTGCCTTTTCTTCCGGATCGTCAATCTCTAAAAGAGACTTGGCATCTTCATCGGAAGAGTCCTTGTCAGATTTACTGTCAGAAGTCTTTTTATCAGCCGTCTTACTGCTGTCCGTCTCATCTGTACTGCTCTCTGTCTGCGTAGCAGAATCACTGCTTTTCTTTCCCTGACTCTGGTCTACACAACCTGCCAGAGAAAAAATCATGGTCATTGCAAGGAGAACAGCCGATGCTTTTTTCAAACGCCTATTCATCATCGTCCTCTGCACCTCCCCAACGTTTCCAGTTCTTACGGAAGAAATAAATCACTCCGGATACTGCTCCAAGCAGAATCAGACCTGTTACTACAACTGCCAATGCAATCTGGAAAATCCGGTTGCCGGAAGAAGTATTTCCGCTATCGGAATCGCTGTCACTTGTTCCATCTTTCGCAGTAGAAAGACTTAATCCTTCTGAAGAATTTACTGGATTTTCTGTATCCAGTGAAGAAGAATCACTGCTCGGTTTTGCAGCTTCTGTAATACTGCTCTCCAGTTTCTTTGATGAGCTGCTGGAAGAACTGCTTTTATCGGATGAGCCGGAACTCTGAAGAGAAGAACTTCCAGAACTTAAACTTCCACTGGAAGTAGAACCTGAATTATCTACTGAACCAGAACCACTGGATTCTACTGCTGTTCCATCAGAACTTTCTGTTACCATAGTTGCGTTCATGTCTGTATTGTTTCCTTCACTGTAGTTGCTCGGATACAGATAGAAAATAACATCTCTTCCCATCGGTTCTACATACATGGAACCTCTGACTACACAGTTTTCGCTTGGCACACGCATACACACATCGGCTGTTGTACCGTTGCTG
>ERZ780135.1419-NODE-1419-length-10696-cov-7.705667_pt1 | contig 10696 bp, 7 predicted proteins | sample MGYA00511946_ERZ780135 | MGnify/ENA primary metagenome ERZ780135 (study PRJEB29588, sample SAMEA2151034) | human gut metagenome | biome: human gut; feature: human-associated habitat; material: faeces | place: Denmark | collected 2008/2010 ... | reverse complement strand
TCATTTTATTTACTGCCAGAGCCGCTTAGGCTGGGCTAATTTTTAACGAACTATTAACCATAACAACGTCTATTTAATAAATTTAACTTTGCTTTTCTTAAGAACCCTCCAAGTTCCATCTTCCTGACGTTCTACTTCACCCAAAGACAAAACTCCTATAGATTTAGCACCAACAGAACTACCTTCTTCTTCACAAAAACGATCTAAAATATCTTCTTTATTCTTTATAGCCTTTTGCATTTGTTCTTGTGTTTCATTGACCTTAAATCTGCCTTTAGACTCCCCCTGCACATTACGAATGATATATTGTGCTTCTAAAGAATTCGAAGTTTCCTTTAAACATCCATTCTGCATCGCTCTTGCATAAATAATCTTATAATTCTCCTGCAAGACCTGATTTTGAATATTTTCAGGAACATCAGATATATCATTATTTTTATCTGAGACAAGCAAGGATTCAGATTTTAAAGTAGACTTTAATTCATGAAGAACTTCCTCCTTTATCTTAACTTTTATAGGTTCTAACTTGTTATATGTCAACTGAGTAATCTTATCTATATTATCAGACTGCATCTTACAATAACTTGTATGTGCATTTTCTTCATTTCGATCAATACGTTTCGATAGTTTTTTATAAACACGAAACAAACATATCGATAATACTGCAAAAACAAGAAATACAACAGCAATAAGCAAAGAACAAAATTTCCACATATAATTTTTAGCATTATCCTTCGTCATACACTTATCCTCCAAGTCTTTTAGTTTCACCTTTGAATCTTCTATTTGACTTTTTACACTACTTTCGTTTAATAAAGAATCAAATATTACAGCAGAACTAATATTTTGATCTTCTACTATCTCTGAACGAACAGTTCCAGTCACTCCAATACAAAACAACATTATTAACCCCAAACATACAATAATCTTCTTCATACACATTTATTTATAAACCTCTTGAGCAACCATATTAAGTATACCAACTAATGGATAAAAGAAAAGAGTCTCTTCTATTTTAGGTTCCGCACCAGTCTGTTCAATCTCTTCCATTTTGCTATTGATACCATTCTTCAAATAAGACTTTATATCTCTTTGACAATACTTCTGAACTATCTCCCATTTAGAACGCTCTGCATCAAACTTTTCTACATAAGAGAATTTCTTATTCAAATCAAAAAACAATTGAATAACTTTACCCACTTCCTCCTGTACACTTTTTTCTAAAGATTCATCTATATCATCATATTTCAAATCACCCGTTGAAAAAGTATTAAAGTAATCTCCTAATAAAATTTGTTTTAAGCTCATTACACTCGAATAATCCTGCGATTTTGAATTTAATAAACCTCCCTTACAAGTAGCTTCTTTAGGATTCTCCAGTTCACGAATAATCGTCAAACCATCTTCGCTATATTCTTTTTCATAGACTGCTTCAAAAATTAATTTTGTAAATCTCTCCAAAGTAGAATCACTTGAAGTAAGCACGCTCAATATTTTTGATCCAGTACCACTAAATGTTATGTGTCTAGGCATATTCATTCCTTTAGCTTTCATAATTTTAGCTATATGATAAATGACAGACACATAAAACAGAATAAAAACATATTTACTACATCCATCATGAGATAACATTTCATTAAAATCAATTTTAATATTCTTGGAGAGAATGTTCTTATTAGTGCATAAAGAGAAAAAGAAAGAAATAATATCAACTGATTTCTTTTGTTCATCCAGATTTTGCATAACCTCACAAAGTTCATCTAAACCATTCTCCATCAGCTTATTATAAATTTCATTCTTAAAATGGTTAACAAATCCATTACTATCTGAATCAAAGCCATATCCATCTCCCCAAATAGCATTAGCAGCAAAGCGAAAAGAAGTCAAAAGTTCCTCTTTTCCATCATTTACAATTAATACATCTGTGGTACCCCCACCTATATCAATAGATACAACGTCTGTAGTTGCATTTTTCTTCTTTTTATAGAAATAATATGGTGCTACTGATTCCGACATTGAAACAACATTGGATAGATTAGTTCCAAAATTCTTTTTATATAGTTCCTTCCATATATTTAAAAAATTATTATAGCGTCCTTCAGTCATACTAGCAGGATAAAACCAAACAATTTTTGTTCGTTCCAAATCTCCCCCATTTAATAGAACCTTATTACGAAGAATTAAAAACAAAGCATCTAAATAATGTTTTACTTTCTCTTGTATATTTGATTCATTTGACCACTTTAGATTTGTTGTTACCGTATTGTAATCAGATATTTGTTCCTTTTCAAATACAAATGGAATATTAGTATTAGCCATTGAAAAAACCGACTTATTCCAATTGGTTGTATTACCCTCAGACAAAACCGTTCGTATCGGGAATTTAAAGGCTTTACCTATGATATCCGGTAAATAATCATGACGCAATACTCTTGCAGATGATACAGAAGCCATTAAATCGTTCAATTTACATAATTGTATATCCTTTTCATTTATTTCAAAAGGAATAGGGGTAGAATTATTTTCTGAATATTCTACGTGTGTATTAGTTGTTCCAAAGTCTATGGCAAAAGTAAATTGTTTATTACCCTTTTCTTGCTTCCAATTCGGTACTACACAACCTCTAACACCACCGTTAAAGTCCATAATCATGTAATCAAAATTCGAATCTAATATATAGGTTTCATTGAAAGCATAATTCATATCTGTTATATTTCTCTCAGCTTTTCCAATCACCTGAACTTTATTGATTCCCAAATAAAAGTTTACATCTAACTTTTCCTTTCCTCCATTTTCTCTAATCAATGCTACTCGATAACGAGGAAGATCATTTCCTACGAATTTTATTAAAGGGAATAAAGCTATAACAAAATTCCGCTTAACAATTCCTCCCTTATTATGTTCAGGCTCTGCCATTGCATCTTCGAAAAATAAACGTTCATAGGTAATGTATTCATTTTTCTGTACAGGAATACGCAATGTAGCTTTCACCCCTCCTGCATTTCGAGTTAACTCAAACATTTTTTTCCCATCATGCATGCTTCCTTTTAAATCTTCAACCGTAAAATAAGAGAAAAATTCTTTCCGAATTGGCAATAAGTAACACCCCTCTACATCACGACCACCATTGAAAAAATTATTTTGATTAAATGCATTTTCATCCCAAAGAATATAATCTTCCAAAAAATCCCCAATAGTTAAATAGGGATATTTAGTTCCATCATCAGGCAAATATCTCTCTGAAAGTGATTGATTATTAGTATAAGGAACCTTGGTATCTTTATCCCATATGTCAATGGTATAATGCATCCGTTTGGTATACATATCTACAGGAAGAACCAAAGGTAATTTATCAGCTTTACAAATAGAAGAAGAAATTTGAAAATCACTTTTCACATCTGTCACATCTTTTCTCTTTTTAAGATGAAATCCTAATACTTCCACCAGATTAGCATCAGAAGTTACAGACAAATCATCATAATAAGTATCATAAGCATCTTTATCTAAGGCCCTAATCTTTTCTTTTTGCGAGTTACTTAGTTTTGTATAACTCAAATTCAAGTATGTATTTATTTCCGGATATAAATCTGCAAAATCTGGCATAGCTTTTTGCAAACAAAACCAATACATTTGATAATCAAAATCGCGTTTATATAACGGCTGAAAATCTCCATTAAACGCCCTATCTTTACCAAAACCAATATACTTTGAAATATAAGACAAATCATTAGCTGAAGTAAAAAAGAATGTAGACGGAGAAGTAGCCCCAATTATATTCATTTGCTGAGGCTTATCTGGACCTATATAATCCAATAAATACATCCGTTTTAGATCCTCAAAATTAAAATCATCAGCATCCTGTTCTAAATAAAGGCGCAATGTCTCTCCAAACAAACGATGCCTTTCATTATCTGAATCAAGCAAAGCTTGTAAATCTTTCTTTTTATCCCAAACAAGGATACGTACTTTATCTCTAAATTTATCTATATTAAAGAATATTTGTCCTACATCAAAACAATCCGAAACTAATTTATGATGAATCGAATCTCCGTCAAGTTCTTTGCTTTCTGTAATAATCTTAAAAGCTGTCTTTACCAAATCCATTCGTGCAAATGGAGAAGGTATAGACGTAATTTCCTTTTTACTAGTGGCTCCATTGGGGTCTTTAATTTCTCTAATAGCTGTATTACCATAAGCAAAAGATTCTCCCCACCCAATTAAATTATCATCTCCCGTATGTAATCTGAATACCTTACCCATAATTATGCTATTTTTTTATCTGTCACTAATTTATTTACTGTACGATAAAACAATTCAATAAAACGTTCTTCAACACTTAAATTGTTAGAAATGCCAGGTTCAATATCACATAAATAATAATCGAACAAATCATAGTTACTTCTATAATTAATCACTTTTCCAGGCTTTACACCTTTCACTAAACCAAAAACATCTTTTCTCATCTCTTCCAAATGAAAAGGAGAAAAGCCTCTATGATTAGATGACATTTCATCTAACCATTGCAAATAATATTCTTTTATTTTTTCAATATGACTATTAAAGAAACTTCCGTTAAAAAAGTTATCATCAAAAGGTCGCTTTCCTTTAGTCCATTTCAAAGATTTAGAAATGGATAAATGCTCATTAAGAAATTTACAAAATAATGTGAATTCTGTCATTGGACGTTGAATGCTATTTCTTGTTTCATCATAAAAACTAGAAAAAATCATATTTTCATCATCCGATTTCATACCAAACTCTTTATAAATAGGAGTTAAAGCCTTTCCCCTTGAAGATTGAAGTCTCTCATCACTTATTTGACAAAAATCAACAATAGCCAATGCAGCTAACATTTCTATTACATGCGCCTTATTTTTTTGAGTTACACCACCTTCACTATATGCATACATATCATATATATTGTCAGCAAGATAATAAAAGGCATTCAATGAATTATTGCCACTTAGATTTTTAGCATAATATTCTAAAGCTGCTTTCGATTTTGATATAAAAGTAGAACAATCTATATTATCTAATCCATCCTGACTTTGAGCCAAATTAAAATATGGCAATACAGTGATAGCTCCAATACTCGCATCTTTTATGTTACCAGCATTGGGCAAAGCCGAATCAATACTTCTCAAGTTTTTTAGCAATAAAGGAAAGCCACTTGCCCCCGTACCTCCAAAGATAGAACTAATAATAAAAATGCGATCCCCAGAACGGAAGCTACTTACAAACTCATTAAAAGCTTCAGACTGAGTAAACTGATTTAATACCACACTACCGATATTAGGATTTCCTTTGAATCCAACTTCCATATCAGAATCCAAATTCTTTTCAGAAAATAACATATAAGCCAAAGCTTGATTAGCTATATCCAAAGAGTCAAATCCCATATATTTACGAAAACGGTCATTCCGTATATTAGATAACTCCAGTCTATACCCAGGCACTAATTCACTTATTGCCGTTTTAAAAAAACGGTTCTTCATATCACGCGTAAAATGAAGATGCTCATTTATATACTTATACTCCTGTAAAAAGGAAATAGTCCGAGTTAAATCTGCTGCCGAAGCATCCGGATCAATAAAAATTGGAACAATCTCATCAGTTTTTATCTCAACGCCTGTTGCTAACAACATTGCAAGAGACTTCATAACACGTGCTCCTGTTCCTCCAATACCAAAGATATATGTTTTCATATACAAAATTTAAAATTTTACAAAAGGAGAATATTTTGCGACACGACTCCACCAATGAAACAAAAAGGAAACTATCACAAAAAAGATAAATGCCATAATCATATTACTAATTCCAAAACTCCAACACTCACTTGGTATAGATATAAGCATTTGAGAAATTTCCCCCGTCTCATCCCGCAAATACAACAATTCATCCGGAATTTTACCTGCATTATAATCGGATAATATAAGATAATATCCTAAAAAAAGTGAGATTATACTATTTATTACAGCCATTATCAACCAACTCCACCATTTACAAAAACGAGGATGATCTATTACATAATAGTACAAAATCATTATTATAAAAGAAACGACTAATGTATAAATTCCTATCGTATTATATCTCAACTCCAAATCATACATACCTGAAGATGGATTATACCCCCACAAATATTGTGATAAATAATCAGAATACAATGATTTAAACCAACAATACATATTACCTAAAAGCAATTCTAAAAAAGTTCCCATATTCTTACTTATTTTATTGTTATCTTAAATTCTGCATAATTTTTTTGACGGATAGTAAAAGCATCATAGACCCCCTCTATAAGATACTTTAAGCCATAAGTTCTTCCTACAGCTCCATCTTGTTCTAAATCATTCCCTAAAAAATCTGTTTTATTTTCTACCCATTGTGGAAATCTATTTTTTAAAGTTATCATTATATTACCACGTGAAGCTACCTTCGATGTCAAATAGAAAATATGAGAAAAACGCCCCTCCTTTTGCTCTTTTATCGACAAAGAATAATCTTTATTATTAATTTCGTAATTAGAAACATTTAATATATACCCTTTATCTAAAGGAAGCTGGCTCAAGTTTACCCCAATAGAAAATCTAAAAAGTCCATTTTTTTGCCCTCGAGAATCTTTTTTTATATTACAAATTGTTGTTTTAGGATTATCACGGTCTAAATCAAAGGTACCTGATCCTAAAATGACACGATAATCAACATCTTTTTTAGATAAAGCTAATAATGTATAAACATTTTCAAATTCAGCCCCATTTCCTTGCAACGTTTTCAATGTGACTTTATCAACTAATTGTTTGATATGAGAAGAACTTCCTATTAACCAAATATAAAAAGGACGATTTCCCTTATAATATTTCGGACAATCATATTTATTATAGAATCTACCATCAAATAAAGAATTTAATTGACAAATAACCACAGCCAAATCCCCTCCTACTCGTTCCAAAGTTTGTACAAATGATTTTTTAATTTTTGTACGCTGTTCCAATAAATAATTATTTAAACTTTGAGGAGAAGAGGCATATTTATTTCCTGGAGAAACAATACAATCTGATATAAAAATAGAAATATCTTCCTTTTTATGCAATTTAAGAATTGAATCCAGCACAATTGCTATATCTGATGTACTCAAATTACCTCCATGTTGCTGAAAATCAACAGGTTCAATATTATGTATAAATTTTTCCACATCATATCCAAGAGGAATTATACGACTATTAATATAATTTAAATTTAATGTATCAACCAATTTACTAATTTGCAAATCTGTTAAATAAGCATAAATAGATTGTTCAAACCCAGTATTTCCCTTAACATATCCATCCATACTACCTGAGTTTTCAAGATACACATTAACATTTTCAATTTGCGTGGGTCGAATAGCTATCGAATCAGAATTGTTTTTCTGATTATTTGAACTTCCTCCTTTAGGACCACAAGCAACACCTCCAACCCCTATTAACAATAAAAAAAATAACCACTTCTTTAAATGGATAAATTGTTTAGTCATCTTCATAAAATATTAACTCCTCAGTTTCTTAAGGACACTATTTACCACAAGTCAATCAAAAAGAAGCGTGAAACTACATAGTTGTTCGTACTTTAGTAAAATTTAAGGCCATAAAAAAAATTTATCTAATTTCCCTATACCCTTAAAATACAAACTAACAATGACACTTCTCTCTCTCATTTTTTCATTTAAGATGAAACATAGTTTATCTATTAATTATGCGAAAATAAACCTTTATTATAGATTAATCAAATTATTTAATAAATTTCAATAAACAATTAAACTTTTCCATGTATCGCTACAGCACATATTGCGCCAGTACACGTTGTATTTCAATGATATTCGAATCTCTACCGAAATTCTGTTCCAAAGGTTCTTCGCTTCCCCTTATCCAGATTTTCATCTCGGCATCCATGTCGAATGTTCCGGCAGTCTCTACCGAAAAACGTTCGATGGAACGATATGGCACAGACAGATATTCTCTTTTTTGACCTGTCACTCCCTGAATATCCTGTATAATCAGACGCTTATTGGTAAATACCCATTTATCCCTGATCAGCTTATAAGCTCTTTCGATACGTTCCCCGTCGCAAAGCAGCGCTCCGAATTCTTTTTGTAAACCGGCAATATCCATTTCGGATACATTGCCGAAAATTGCGTTCATTATTCCCATAGTTGATTTTATTGCTGTTATTTTAAATCTTATTCCGCCGGAAAGATAAACGAAAAATAGCAGATTAACCAATAATTATGCTGAAAAGCCATTTTGTTTTTGTACAAATTCTAATTTTTTTTGTACAAAAAATAAAAAAACGTGCCGACGTTTTATGGGGATTGAAGTGCACCCCAAAAGTTTTCTGTCTAACTTTTGGGGGTCATTTCATCACTTCATCAGTACATCATAAAAGGTCTTGGGAAGAATGATGTTCGGCACGTCGAGTGCATCGGCAAACAACGGGGCGATTTCTCTGTCCTTGAATCCTGCTATTCCACAGCCGATTCGGGTTACCCAGAACTTGTATTCCGGATGTACCTTGGCGTATACTATAAAATCTTTTACATAGGGACGGATGGTTTCTATTCCTCCCTGCATGGTAGGTATGGCGTAACATTGTCCGGTCATTCCAACGCCTGTCCCCCACTTCGCACCGAATCGTTCGTAGGCCAGCCGGGCGGCTCCGCCCCCGTGATGTCCTGCCAGATTGGAACCGAAGACAAATATCTCACCCGGCTTCAGCGAGGAAATCCGGTCGGGAGTACATTCTCTGGTTTTCACCGGAGTGTGTCCGGCTATATAGTTCGCATAGCATGCGGCATAAGCTCCGTCTGCCAACTGCTTCAGCAGGCCGAAAAATTCTTCAGGTAGCAGAGAAAGTACCTCGTCTACTATAAACGAGGGAATTTCCTGATAGTATGCTTCGGCTACTGCCCCCGTAATGCAGGCCAGTGTATCGCTGTCGCCTCCTATGGAAACTGCCATGCGGAGGGCACTCTCCATGTCCTTGCTTTCGAGGAAAGCAATCAGTGCCTGCGGAACCGTGCCTTGGCAACTTGAATCCCAACGGTAGGTTTGATGCAGGTGTTCCCAGCTTTCATTCAGGTTGTAACCGAACCGTTTTTCAATATATCGCTTGATTTCTGCTTTCCCACTGCCGGTACGTGCCAGATAGATGGCTGCCGCTACTGCCTGCGCACCTTTTATTCCCTCGGGATGATTGTGTGTGATGGAAGCCGAGATGCCGGCAACTTTTTCGGTTTCTTCCAACGTATCGAACAGCCAGCCTATGGATGAAACTCGCATGGCGGAGCCGTTTCCCCAGGAATTGTAAGGACACCGACGCACTGCCGGCTTTCCGGTCGTGTTGTCTGTCAGGCTTTGAGGATGAAAGAGCCACAGACGGAACTTGCCTCCGTAACCGCCCATCGGACAAGGATAGGCGTTGGCTATTTTTACCATACACTCTTCCAGCAACAGATGCGGGTAAGCTTTACCGCCTACCGCCTTGCACTTCATCGCCCAATCGGCAACTGCCATGGTCATGACGGTATCGTCTGTAAAATTACTGGAAGAAGAAAACATCGGAAAATTGTAATCGCGGGTATTGTGGAATTCGTATACGGAGCCCACAACGTCACCAATAACTGCACCTAACATAGCATGATATTTTAAAGATTATACAAATGTAAAGAATTTTTTCAGCTAAACAAACAATGCCCGTAATTTATCATGAGATTCTCCCCCCAAACAGTTCTCTGACTATTTATAATTATTAAAATTTATGTTAATATCACATTTCAGGTATCTACCCAGACACGATATTGCTTTACTTTGCACTCTGACAAAAGTATACTTAAACGAGATCCGACTGCCTGCTCTTATCCGGACGGCTTTCGGGCATAATTATGAGATTGAGAGAATGGACTTAACAAATAAACTCTATAAGGTATTTTTAATTGCCGGAAGTGAGCCGCTGGGTACAGCGGGCATGCAAGCCGACATCAAATCGGTTTCGGCATGTGGAGGATATGCTGCCGGTGCCATCACATGTATTGTCGATGAAGACACGATTAAGGTAAAAAGCATACACACTATTCCTCCGAAAATGGTAACCGATCAGGCGTATTCGTTTCTGGAGGATGTAGGTGCCGACTGCATCAAGACGGGAATGCTGTATTCCAAGGAACTGGTAGTGGCTATCGGAGAGGTGATCAAGAAACAATCCATTCCGGTAGTGATAGATCCGGTCATGGTATCGTCTGCCGGCGACAAGTTGTTGCAGGACGATGCGATTCAGGCTTACAAGGATTGTCTTTTCCCCTATTCTACCATCATCACGCCCAACCGGAGAGAGGCAGATTTGCTGCTGGGAAAGAGCCTGACCAAAGATAACATGAAGGAATATATCCCCGAACTGAGCAAGTGGGGCAACTGTGTCATCGTCAAATCCATCGAAGACGGGGATTATCTGATCGATGTGTTTTATAATCCCGCCAGCAAATGTTTCAAGCTGTACAAGAAAGCACGCATACAGACCAAGAACGTGAACGGCACGGGTGATACGTTTGCTTCTTCCATCGCCACTTATCTGGCAAGGGGATACGACATGAATACGGCTGTCGACAAGGCGGAGAATTTCATCTACAATGCGATTCTCTACGGATCGAATGTCAAGTTCGGCTCCG
>ERZ780135.1401-NODE-1401-length-10802-cov-3.085605_pt1 | contig 10802 bp, 9 predicted proteins | sample MGYA00511946_ERZ780135 | MGnify/ENA primary metagenome ERZ780135 (study PRJEB29588, sample SAMEA2151034) | human gut metagenome | biome: human gut; feature: human-associated habitat; material: faeces | place: Denmark | collected 2008/2010 ... | reverse complement strand
CGGCACACAGGGTAAGGCTGAAAGCGAAACGTCATCATGGGGAAAATGGGCTCTGCCCTTGTGAATTATTTATGGAGTACGAAGGTATGGGACGGACGAATGTCGGGAAAGGCTATACACAGATGCTCCTGCGGGAAAAGCGAGATGTCAAAGTCATGGCGAAAGAGGTCTGCACGAATGCGCCATCTGCGCCCGTTACAGCGACCGCGCCGCACCGATGGTTGAAGACCATTGAGAACAAATTCGCGGATGCGTTAAGAATCCCTTCGCTATGTCGCTACCCTCAATGCGGTGGCAATGATAGAAGATCTCTGCGATGTGTGTGATGACAAGTACGGCCGAGGGCAGATATCCTGCTTCGTCATTACGAAATTAACAGCATGCCAGTTGTGAAGGCTTCTCCGTAAACTGCGCGCTCTTAACAAAGATATTATGCGCTAAGAGGTATCCTAAGCAACATGAAGAGTTTTGCAGACGAAGAAAGGAAGATCAAAATAGATGAAATTGAACCAGCAGACAGCAGCACTTGCGTTATGCACGCTTCTTGGAGTCTCTGTACTTGCAGGCTGTGGAAGAAGTGGAGATTTTTCTGAACTGCAGCCGGCAGTAAATAAAATCGAGTACACAAACCTGAACGACAGCGGATCAAGGGAACTTTTGAAGGAGCTGCTGTCCGACACAGGCGTGTCGGACAGGCGTATTCAGAGCTTTTTCCGCCGTGTGGACCGCTTTAATGACAGCGTGAAGCAGGAATGGCTTACGGATGGCTTTGAGGAAGCAGAGCTGCTGTATACGAAATATGACCCTTACGCGATGCAGGACGAATGGACGGCGAAGAACGGGACGTTTCCGGGCTATAACTGCCGGATCACCGCCATGAGCCTGTTTGGGGACTTCCTCTCCGTGAGCGCAGACTCTCAAATCAATGCCGGTGAAGATGTGCTGTTTGTGGACGAGGAAGCGCTGAAAACAGATCCCGATGCGCTGGGCGGAAGCAGCCTTGCAGATTTCCGCGCACTGTATTCCTCCATGAAGGCGGAGGATACCACGGAGATCAAGCGTCATGTACAAACCGTACAAGAGGAATGGGCTTCCCGCGGCGTTACCTTTCGGGAGAATGAAAGAATCCGCCTCATCACGGTATTCTTCCACGATAAGCCGACCGAGGAGGAATCTCTGCTGTTTGTCGGGCATGTTGGCGTACTTTTGACGGCGGAGGACGGGACGCTGTATTTCGTAGAAAAGGTCGCCTTTCAGGAGCCGTACCGGATGCTGCGCTTTGCCGACCGAACGGCACTGAGCGATTACCTTATGGGGAAATATGACACCTCATGGGGACAGGATACGGCGAGCCCCTTTATCATGGAGAACGACGAGCTTATGGACGGCTGGCGTCCAAACCCGGATAGAAGAAGCTCCGCGATCGGCTAAGGGCTGCGCGTTGCTGCCAATATAAGAAATCCCCGACTCCGATAGACAGGTGTTCGTAAAACAGGTTTAGACCGAAATTACAAAATGAGCATCTGTCAGGCAGGGTTGGAAAAATAGCACTGCTGTACACAAGAAAAAGTGTGTACAGCAGTGTTATTTGTTTGCCGTTATTCCAATGCAGAAATTATTCGTCTCCCAATTTTGAACGGACTGTTTCAAGAAAGCTCGATATACTCGCCTGATCAGCGCATTGCTTGCACCATTCTTCAATCGATATTGACCAAACGGCATCTTTGCTCTTCTTCACACGATTTCCGATATATTCTGTCCAGTCATGATGATCCGGAAGAAGGATTGCATCGTCCAAATACTTAAAAAGTGAACCAGCCCCAATACCGAATCTTTCATCCAAACCGTTCCATTCTTTCCCTTTTAGGTCAAGAATAATTTGTTTCTCTGGCGCTTGTGCCCCCGGGAGCGTTAGGCACTCCGGAATTTCCCCAGCTTTGTCACCATCAACCACACAAAGACTCGGATATGGAAGTTTTCCGTTTTTGCTCAATTCATTGAGTGCCTTTACAACTGTACAGCTGCCAACAGAACGAGCAGATATTTTTTACTATATTCTTCATAATGATCCCCGTCCTGCTTTAATATTTCCCAAAATAGAGAAACTGCTTCATCATCCTCTAGGAAGACGTATAAATCGGGGTGGGCTTCATCGTCCATGCTTGCTAATGCAAAATTTGTTGACACTTCATAGACAATTTCTTTTCGATCAGCGAGTTGCATAAGCATTATCCGCGCGACCGGTGGTAACTCTTCTAAAACAAAAGGGCTGTGCGTAGATAAAATGATTTGGAGCTTTTTTACCCGAGAAAGCTCTAATAAATACCGAATAAACCGCCGTTGTGCTTGCGGATGAAGGGAATTTTCCACCTCATCAATTACTAATAATGATTGATTGGGTATATCTTGTAAAAGCTTGAACATATCAAGGATGGAATCTTCGCCAGCCCCTTGGTGGAACTGTGATATTTCTCCGTATGCTTTTGTAAGAAGTCCAATTTTCCGATCGACATTTACATCCGTTCCGACAAATCGAGCTCTGTCATACGGTTGACCTAAAACATACGAGAGTTTGTTAAGGCTTTCTGGTGTTAGTTCTGTCACCGCTCCCACTTCTTCGTTGGCCAGTTTAGCCACTTTTGCATATCCAGCAGTTGCATCCAGTGGAAGTGTTCGAGAAATAACCAAGAAAAATACATTGCGTTCAGGTTTTCCTTGTTTCGGTGTAAATCCCCAGTCGTTTGTTTTTTTCCAACGAAGATTAACTTCTTGGTCACCTCTCCGGACCTTATACTCGATGGTTGCATTTTCTAGTCCGGTTTCGTCCCAGCGAGTGCTTACAAACATTTTCGAAGGGTAAAATGTTTGCCCATTTTTGTTTTTATATGCACATACCGCGGCTTTTAGAAATGTGCTTTTACCTATGCCATTCTCGCCAACAATAGCAACAACAGGAAAATTAAGAATTAATTCTTGCCCGGTCCAACCGTGAATGTTGGAGATCTTTATAGATTTAATAAACTGTTTCCATTCACTGTCCATAGCAACGTGCCTGAATTGGCGCATAATGTTTTCAATTTCGTCCATCGTGTACTCCTTTCTCTATCTGCGTTTTTTGCTGCGCTTTCCGTGCGGTATCTGCGGTCTTGCCTTTCCACGCTGGTTGATGGGACTTTTCAGGTACTTGGACTTTTTAAGCCCGCTGATGATTGAGACAAACTCTTCCTTCGTAAGTGTGTCATAATCAAGCCCGATTGTTGCCATGAGCGCACGGATTTGCTTTTCCTCGGAACTGCCCTCAAAATTCATCGCATCCTGCAACTGACCCTGCACGGTTGCAACAAGGGATGTTTCATCCGCAGTCATGGTATCGGGACGATGTTCATTCCGAATATCACGGAGAATACCTTTCAGGTCATCTGCAATCAGGCTTCCGAAATACTCGTCCTCTCTGATCTGCGCGACTTCCAGTGTCCGCAGGTACAGATCATTTTCCTCGCCGCCGTTTTTCATCAATGCCATCTGCCGGACTGCTTCCAGCACGGCGTTCATATTGTTGACGCGCATATCTGCGATCCGGTCAACGTAAATCTCGGCGTCCAGCATGAAACGCTGGAAATCCTTGTGGCAGATCAGCTCCGACAGCAGCCGATGGTTGAACTTGCCTGTTTTCAATACTTCGATTACATCATCACCCAAATGCAGAGCGTCCAGCTCTGTGTTTGGGTGATTTTTTTGTTCTGTCAGCCCCAACAGGTAATCGGTGGACACTCCGTAGAACTTTGCCAGCTCTACCATGCTGAACGGGCTGATGTCCTTAAAATCATCGGCTTCGTATTTTCCCAGCGCAGACTTTGAAATACCTGTTTCCGCAGAAAGCTGTTCCAGTGTCAGACTGCGCTCTACGCGCAGGTCTTTAAGCCGTTCCTGAACGGTGAGTTTTGGCTGCATAGCGGTGTCCTCCCTTCAATTTTCTGCCCTTTCCGGTCTTGTCCATAAGCGTGGAAATCTGCGTTTTTCGGCGCGTTTTCCGACCTCTTGGATATACGGGAGAGGGCTATATTTTTCGCTAAAATGGTCTTGCAATCGCACCTGAACCTTGAAAATTGCATGACCGTCCGAACGGGATATGTCCTCTGGCGAAGTGCCGCATCCAGCGCACCAAGGAGAACGAAACGCCGGGAGCGATCCTCCGGGCAGGAACGACGTTCGGAAAGAGCGGCAAAATCGAAAGTCAAAATCAAAGCAAGTGAAAACGGCGAAATAGTTTTCTGCTCTGTGCGGTTATCTGCACGGAATAGAGCGCTATTCAGCAGTGAACGACGTTTGTCGTTCAACATGATATTTCGCCGTTTCACGCAAAGACACATCAAACGGCAAAAGCGGAAGGTGCCGCCTGTGACCAACGCATCATCGGCGGTATTTCCAGTGAAAAGCCGTACATCAAAAATCAGCACCCTATGGCGAACGGGTGTCACGATTTGACAAACCCATTATACCATAGGGCGCACCGAAAAAACAGGAGGTAAGTTAGAATATGAGAAAATCCGAAACCTATCGCAATGAGATCAAGTCTTACATCGTCCGCACCGGCATGACCATGAGCGAGGTGGTGGACTACCTCTCCGACGAGTACGGCTGGAGCCGCAGTGTTCCGAATCTCTCCGGCAAACTCAAGCGAGGTTCGCTCCGCTATGGCGAGGCGGTGGAGCTTGCAGATGCGCTGGGATATGACATTGTGTGGCAGAAGCGGAAGGATGTGAAGTAATATCAAATCTACGGCTTACGGATACATCCGCGTTTCTACCAAAGAACAAAATGAGAATCGTCAGGTGCTTGCCCTGCGGGAAGTTGGGGTTAGTGAAAAGAATGTTTACATGGACAAGCAGTCTGGCAAGGATTTCAACCGCCCGCAATATAAGAAGCTGCTGCGGAAGATGAAAAAAGACGATCTGCTCTATATCAAGAGCATCGACCGTCTGGGACGCAACTACGCGGAAATTTTGGAGCAATGGCGGATGCTCACAAAAGATAAGGGCATCGACATTGTGGTGCTGGATATGCCGCTGCTGGATACCCGGCGCGGCAAGGATTTGATGGGAACCTTCCTCAGCGACATTGTACTTCAGGTGCTTTCGTTTGTTGCCGAGAACGAGCGCACCAATATCCGCCAGCGTCAGGCAGAGGGCATTGCTGCGGCGAAAGCAAAGGGAATCCGCTTCGGGCGGGTTCCCAAACCGCTGCCAGAGAACTTTCACGCGGTCTACCAACGTTGGAAAAGCGGTGAAATCACGGGGACAGCGGCAGCGAAAGCGTGTGGGATGCCACTGTCCACGTTCGCTACCGGGCGGAGATTTACGAAAAAGCCAAATTATCGTAACAGATGTGTTTTTACAGAAATGTGTACCTTCCTGTAAAAACACAATTATTATATACAGATTGATTATACCACGATTTTGAAGGGATTGCCACCGAAGAATTGCGAAAAACATCGCTTTTCAGCAAACGCTCCGACTGCAAAAATTGCTTGGCAGGAAGGTACACCTTTTCGCCAAGCGGCTGTGCCTCCTGCTGAACAGGGGGCGATGAGGTGCCGGAAAAACAGGTCAAATCCAAACAGCGGGTAGCTGACCACGGCGAGGTTTTCACCAATGAGCGGGAAGTAAAGGCGATGTGTGACCTTGTAAAGCAGGAAACGGAGCGCATAGACTCCCGCTTTCTGGAACCGGCTTGTGGAGAAGGTGCATTCCTCACGGAAATCCTGCGCCGCAAGCTGGCGGTAGTCAAGAACAAGTACGGCAAAAGCCCGTTTGACTATGAACGCTACGCCGTGCTTGCCATCACCAGCATCTACGGCGTGGATATTTTAGAGGACAACACTGAGATTTGCCGCCAAAAGCTCTTTGAAATCTGGAATAAGGAATACACAACAAACGCCAAAGCGCAAGCCAATGACCAATGCCGGGAGACGGTCAAATTCATCCTGCACAAGAACATTCTCTGCGGTGATGCGCTCACCATGCAGCAGGCAGACGGCAAACCCATCATTTTTGCCGAGTGGAATCTGGTCACGGGCAACCAAATCAAACGCCGCGACTACGCGCTGGACGAGCTTCTCAGCGGACATGAGGAACAGATGAATATTTTCCAGATCGGCTGGGAGTACGACGAGGAAGTACAGGCGTTTATCCCTGCCCCGGTGCGGGAGTATCCGCTGACAGATTACAGGAGGTTGGCACAGCATGAGTAACGATTTATATATTTCGGCATACAATCCGGACGTGCTGTCCTGCATTGCCAACCTCTCCAATGATGAGGTGTTTACGCCACCGGAAGTGGCAAACGCAATGCTCGATCTTTTGCCCAAAGAGCTTTTCTGCGATCCGGATACCACGTTTCTTGATCCCGCCTGCAAATCCGGCGTGTTCCTTCGGGAGATTGCTAAGCGGCTGCTGGTGGGACTGGAGCCGGGGATCCCTGATTTACAGGAGCGGATTGACCATATTTTCCACAAACAGCTTTTCGGTATCGCCATTACAGAGCTGACCAGTCTGCTGGCACGCCGAAGCGTTTACTGCTCCAAGTACCCCAACAGCATCTATTCTGTTTCGCACTTTGACAACGTACAGGGCAACGTCCGTTATAAGAATATCCGGCACCGCTGGAAGGACGGGAAATGCGTATTCTGCGGCGCGTCCGAGAAAGAGTACGGCGCAGAAAAGCGTGAAGAAAATTTAGAGTCCCACGCATACGAACTGATCCACACCACCAAGCCGGAGGATATTTTCAAGATGAAGTTTGATGTGATTATCGGGAATCCGCCCTATCAGTTGTCTGATGGCGGGAATAGCGCCAGTGCAACGCCCATATATCAGCTTTTTGTCGAGCAAGCCAAAAGCTAAATCCACGTTACTTAACAATGATTATTCCAGCAAGATGGTTTATGGGTGGGCGTGGATTGGACTCATTCAGAAATACGATGTTACACGACGATAGGATTAGAGTGATTCACGATTTTCCCAATGCTTCTGACTGCTTTCCTGGTGTGGAGATTAAGGGTGGTGTATGCTACTTCCTGTGGGATCGTGAGTGCCGCGGACTCTGTCAAGTACATTCTCATAATGGACAAGCCGTTGAAATAACTGATAGACCTTTGTTGGAAAACGGAATGGAAACCTTTATTCGCAACGACACTCAGATTTCAATACTGCATAAAGTGCGTGCCTGTAAAGAAAAGAGTTTTTCCGACTGGTTAAATGCAGGCAGGTTCTACGGATTTCATACCAAGGTTGAATGGACTCAAAAAGATGAATATGGACGCATACAGACTGCTGATGGAAAGGATTACGTATTTATGTCACGAAAGCCTTTACACAAGGATGATGTAAAGGTCTATATTCACGGCGGCGCTTGCTATGTTGCACAGAATGCCGTGCCTAAAAATGCAGATGCAGTACACCATTACAAAGTTATAATTCCGCGTTCGGGAAACCCAGGAGGATCGATTGTTGGAAAGCCTAAGTTGAGCGAGCCGAACTCATGCAGTTCTAATACTTATGTCGTAGTGCTTCCATCAGAAGGTTCCTTGACCGAAGAACAGGCAAATAATGTGATTTGTTATATCAAGACAAAATTTTTTCGTTTTCTTGTCTCTACAAAAACATCAACGCAGGATATGCCACCTAAAGCTTACGAGTTCGTTCCACTACAGGATTTTTCAAAAATGTGGACAGATCCGTTACTGTATAAAAAATATGGTCTTTCGCAACAAGAAATCCAAGTAATTGAAAACTCGATACCGACTATGGATTAAAGGTGGTGATAACTGATGCCTGAAATGACATTCTTCCCCCAGCGCCCAGCATCTCGCCCCATGATCTATGCCTATGAGGACACCAATCCGCAGTACAAAGGACTTCTGAAAGTCGGTTATACCACGGTAGATGTGGACAAACGTGTGGCGCAGCAGTATCCCACCAAGCGACCGGACGGAAGCGTACCATATCGCATCGTCCTGCGGGAGTCCGCCATGTACCCGGATGGCGGTTCGTTCACCGATAAGGACGTCCACAAGATGCTCCGTCGCAAGCAAATCACCGGCATGGGCGGTGAATGGTTCAAATGCACGGTGGACGATGTGCGTGCGGCAATCATCGCAGTCCGCAATCATACCACTAACGATGAAAACCGAACACAAACTTTTCGTATGCGCCCGGAACAGGAGGACGCGGTCAAGCGAACAATCGCCTATTACCGCTCTGCCTATGAAGAAGGCTCCACGCGGACACCGAAATTCCTGTGGAACGCTAAGATGCGCTTCGGCAAAACCTTTGCTTCCTATGAGCTGGCAAAGAAAATGGGGTTCACCCGTGTCCTGATCCTGACTTTCAAGCCCGCCGTACAGACTGCATGGCGCGAGGATTTGATCAGCCATGTGGATTTTGAGGGCTGGCAGTTTATCTCCCGCGATGCAAATAATCTGCAAGACACGCTGGATTTGCAGTATCAGCGTGCGGATAAGAACAAGCCCATTGTCTGCTTCGGCTCATTTCAGGATTTTCTCGGTGTGAATAAAGCGACTGGCGGCATCAAAGCCAATAACGAGTGGGTGCATACTACCAACTGGGATTTGGTGATTTTCGATGAGTACCACTTCGGCGCATGGAAGGACAGCGCAAAAAAGCTGTTTGAACAGGACGAGGACAGCTACGACGAGGATCTGAGTAAATATGATCGCGGCAATGCCTACGATGAGACGTGGCTGCCCATTACAACGACCTATTACCTCTATCTGTCCGGCACACCGTTCCGCGCTCTGAACTCCGGTGAGTTCATCGAAGAACAGATTTACAACTGGACATATTCCGACGAACAACGTGCCAAAGAAAACTGGGTGGGTGAGGATAATCCATACGCAGCTCTGCCACGGATGGTCATGCTGACCTATAAAATCCCGGACAGCATCCAGCAGATTGCCAAACAGGGCGAGTTTGACGAATTTGACTTGAATATTTTCTTCTCCGCCGAGGGCAAGGGCAAAGATGCACATTTCGTCTATGAGGAATACGTGCAGAAATGGCTTGATCTGATTCGCGGCTCCTATCTGGAAACGACTGTCGATGAATTGAGGCTGGGCGCGCAAAAGCCGCCCATGCCGTTTTCGGATACACGCCTTCTGAACGTGCTGAGTCATACGCTGTGGTTCCTGCCCAATGTGGCTTCCTGCTACGCAATGTCGAATCTGCTGGCGCAGAAGCAGAACGCATTTTATCACGGTTATCAGGTGAATGTCTGCGCCGGTACAGAGGCAGGCATCGGCGTGAAAGCGTTGGAGCCGGTACGGAAGTCGATGGGCGATCCGTTGGCTGCCAAGACGATCACACTCTCCTGCGGTAAGCTGACCACTGGCGTTACCATCAAGCCGTGGACGGGCATTTTCATGCTCCGCAATCTGTCCAGCCCGGAAACTTACTTTCAGGCAGCTTTCCGCGTACAAAGTCCGTGGGAGGTCACAAATGACAGTGGCAAAAAAGAAATTATCAAGAAAGAGTGCTATGTCTTTGACTTCGCGCTGGATCGCGCATTGAAGCAGATTTCCGATTATAGCTGCCGGTTGAACGTGGCTGAGAGCAACCCTGAAAAGAAAGTCGGTGAGTTCATCAATTTCCTGCCAGTGCTTGCCTATGATGGAAGCGCAATGCGACAGGTAAATGCCGCCGAAATTCTGGACATTGCTATGGCTGGCACCTCTGCTACGCTGCTGGCGAAGCGTTGGGAGTCTGCGCTGCTGGTAAACGTGGATAACGAGACGCTGGCACGTCTGCTTGCCAATCAGGATGCTATGGACGCACTGATGCGCATTGAAGGCTTCCGCAGTCTGAACACAGATATTCAGACCATTATCAACAAATCCGAATCCGTCAAAAAGGCAAAGAAAGAGGGCAAGGAACTTTCTCAAAAGGAGAAAAAAGAGCTTTCGGACGCCGAGAAAGAATACAAGTCCAAACGCAAGCTGATTCAGGAAAAGCTCATCAAATTTGCAACCCGCGTTCCGGTGTTTATGTACCTGACGGACTACCGGGAATACAGTCTGAAAGATGTTATTACACAGCTAGAACCGGAGCTTTTTAAGAAAGTGACTGGTCTTGACGTGAAAGACTTTGAACTGCTGGTATCTCTGAATGTGTTCAATGAGGCGTTGATGAACGATGCCGTTTATAAGTTCAAACGCTATGAGGACGCAAGCCTTTCCTATACCGGTATTGATCGCCACGCCGGGGAGGGTGTCGGTCTTTACAGTACCGTGGTATCGCGTGAGGACTATGACATGATGGCGGGGCAACTTTTGACCTCTGAGGTTGCAGCTGCTCCCCGCGAGGATGATTTGCCGGACAAGCCATATTTCACAGTGCCGGATGATGAGGACGAAGAAATTCAGGAAGCGCCAAAGAAAAAGGCTGCTTCTCGCCAAGAATCCAAGAAGCCGATTATACCAAGCAGGACTATCCATATAGCGCCTACCTATCGTCCTGCCTATGTGCCTCCTGCGCCAGTCGCTCCGAAGAAGCCGGAGCCTGTGCCTGTGGATGTTTCTAACATTGCCCCCGGTGTCAACGTAGTACATAAGGCGTTTGGAACCGGAACCGTGGTCAGCATCCAGAAAGGTATGATTGTGATTTCCTTTGGCAGCGAAGAAAAGAAGTTCCAATTCCCCGGTGCATTCCAGCAAGGTTTCTTGCGAAAAGCGTAGGACACAAAAGAATCCCTTTGGAACAAAGGGCGCACTTCTATACTCCCCTGAC
>ERZ780135.1400-NODE-1400-length-10805-cov-2.102140_pt1 | contig 10805 bp, 8 predicted proteins | sample MGYA00511946_ERZ780135 | MGnify/ENA primary metagenome ERZ780135 (study PRJEB29588, sample SAMEA2151034) | human gut metagenome | biome: human gut; feature: human-associated habitat; material: faeces | place: Denmark | collected 2008/2010 ... | reverse complement strand
GTTGTTCCAAACGATCAAAGGAGAGAGTAGCTTGCCTTCCTTGAGGAGATGCAGAACGTGGTAGAATGAAAGCAAAACAAAAATTGCTTTTCAATTCAGTGAGATGAATACGATAGATAGAGGAGAAACCAAAATGGGCAATGAAACGAAAATCAATCCTTTTGCCAGAATCCTGAATGCGGTAACAAAAGTCAATCCGAATTTAGCAAGCCAGAAAGAGGAAACGGCATCGCAAACGGTAGTCAATTCAGAACTTGCGCAGGCGCATGAGATTGAAGCACAAGTGCAGGAACAGTTGCTGTTGGGAAAATATTCTGTGGTGAAACCGCTGGATGTTGTATCGGGTGAAGCTGATTTGTACTTGTGCAACTATCAAGAAAAATCGTATGTTGCAAAAATTTACCGCAGAGATGTTGCAATCAAAAGCGAAGTCATGCAGGCGTTAAAGGAAATCCAATCGCCGTATGTTGCGCATATGATTGATACTGGAATGGTCGATGGAAAAACGGTAGAGATTTTGCCGTACTATAAGAACGGAAGCCTTCAGGGTAAAAGACTTTCGTACCAAGAACTACGGGAAACGGTGATCCCTTGCATCAATGAGGCGTTGAAAGAACTGCACAAAATCGGTGTGATTCATAAAGATTTGAAGCCGTCTAATATTATGCGGCTTGATAATGGTCGGGATGTTGCTATTATTGACTTCGGTATCAGCTCTGTGATTGACGATGGCAGAACGGTGCTTGTTACCAAAACCGGAATGACACCGGAATACTCTGCGCCTGAAACATTCCGCAGCGTTTTTCTGGAAGAATCGGACTACTACTCGCTTGGAATAACACTCTACGAATTGTTCTGTGGGCGCACTCCGTATGCGGGGATGTCGAACGACGAAATCACACAGTATATGTCCATCCAAAAGATTCCGTTCCCGGATGAGATGCCGAAAGCGCTGAAAGAACTGATTGCAGGACTGACATACAGTGATCTTGCCAACCGCAATGACAAAAAAAATCCCAATCGCCGTTGGACTTACGAAGAAGTCTGCAACTGGTGCGCTGGAAAATATCAGCCGATTCCGGGTGAGGCTAACATTGAATCTAATACTGCCCGGATCCCTGCTTACAAATTTCGAGGTGAACTGTACACAGACACAACCGAACTGGTGCAGGCATTGGCCTCTGATTGGGACAATGGCAAAAAGCAGCTCTATCGTGGATTGCTCACCGGATTTTTCATGGCCTGTGATCCGGAAATTGCAGAAGCCTGCATGGATGCAGAAGACAGCGTAACAAAGCACGGTGAAAACGAAGATGTTGCGTTCTGGAATCTGTTGTACAAAATGGCTCCCGGCATGGATGCGTTGTTCTGGAAAAATCAGAAGTACGAATCGCTGAATGCCTTCGGAACAGACTTGATGAAAAAGCTGCGTAGCGGGAATGTGGAAGAATGCCCCGTGTGGAATGAAATGCTGTCTTATGGTTTGATTTCTTCGTATATGAAGGCTCATAAGTTCAGCGAGGCACAGGTGAAAGGAGCAGAATCCATTGAATCCGCAGTGCGACTGAATAAAGCAAATGCCAAAACGATGGCGCTTAATTATTATTTGTTGGCTTATCTGATTTCTGGAGACAGTGAGTTCGTTCTGTCTGGTAAACAGTTTGATTCTATCGATGCGCTGGCAGAGCATATGAATACGCTGCTTACGAGTTCCTTTGATAAGTTCGATGTGTTCTGCAAAAATATTATCGGTGTGGATAATTCTCTTGACCCGCAGTTTGAGGCGTGGCTGATTGCACAGGGTAAGAGCAATGAGATTGAACAGTGGAAAAAGACGCTTTTATAAAGTAAAAGGGGATATTGTAAATTGGAAGCAGGAGTAGGTTGCTTATTTGCCTTTGTATTTTTGGTTGGAGAACTCTTTCTGTTCTCTGGGCAATTTAGAGAAGAAATGGCAGGCAACGAAGTTGCTAGTTTTTGTGCATTCATTGCGTTGATATTTAATGTTGTATTTGTTGGAATGCTAATTAAGGGAATCATAAAATCAGCAGAAGAATCGAGAGAACGAAAAGAACAAGAGCACAGAAAACAGATTCAAGATGAAATTTCGGAGATTGTAAAGCAATATACAGTTCAAGAAGATGCAACGAAAAATAATGTTCCCAGTATAACAAAAATTGATAATCCGCTTGTGGATTCGGAAGTGGTATTCTGCGTGAAAACATACATTCGGGAAGCAGAAGAACAAGAGCAAAAGATTATAGAATTGCGAGCAAAAATTCAGAAGATTCTGAATTACAATAATTATGTGACAGGAGAACAAAATCTCGAATACTTGAAGCAGAAAGAACCTGAGTTAAGAGTGCTGAAAGATGAATTGTTGGATGCACAGAAGCCACAGGATAATCGAAAAATTGTTCTGAATGAAACCACTTCTCAAGAACTTGAAGACATTCGCAACTCTATTGTGGAGAGTGGGAAAAGCCAGAAAGTACGTAACATGGGAAATCTTGATTGGAAAACGGTAACAGAGGTGTCGATGCCCGTTGAGCTGAAATATTTCCGGTCTCAAACAAAACCTGTGATGTTACACTTGATGGACTACTGCTTTTGCATCTTTTCTAAAACGATTCTGGTATTCACACTGGAAGGAAGATTTGTTACTGCGCTGCAAAGAAGCTGCTTTAGAGTGAACGTGCAACGTGACCGTGAACGAGCTTATTTTAATTTAGAGACCCAAAGCTATTCGAGCAATGCGGTTGGAACGGATTCCAAGTGCATTGATAAGGGTGAGGAACGGCACACCTGGCTCCATACTTGCAAGGATGGCAGTATGGATCTTCGGTATAGAAACAACTATCGAATCAATTATCGCTATGATACGATGGAATACGGAAGGATTCGTTTTTCGGTTGCGGATTTTACGGAAGAATTTAAGTTTAGTGCGGAGCAAGCAATTTTGGCGGCAGAAAAAGCAGCAGAGGAAAATGAGAAGTATAAGGTTACACGAGAAAGCAATAACGAATCAAGCGTTATAAACTTGTTGCAACTGCTTGAACCATCCAGCAAATCGGCAAGAGAACTAGAAGAGCGATATATAAAATTAGATGTTCCCCAGAAAAAATACTGTTGATGAGCTGCTAGGAAAAGATTTGGCTGGGATTTCTGTTTTGATCGATGGGCCATATCTTCAGGAGCGAAACAACGGGTGCTTTCTCCGTGGGTCGGAAAATCAGAATATCCGGATTTTGGAGGAGCAACTGAGAGCAAAGTACACAAATTATCTGGAAAACGGACAGAACCAAATTCAGAACTTTACTGTGGGCGACACGGTGGTGTCGGTTGGAATCCACAAAAAAGAGTTCTCTTTTTGAACGATGCAGGAGGTCAACATGAGCGAATACACTGAACTTACCGCAAAAATCGAAGCGCTGGAAAAGCGTGTGAAGTATCTGGAAGATACCTTTGCGACACTTGCAGATATGAATAAATCCAGCGAGATGGGGCAGTTTATCGCTCAGCGGCAGCGTGTGCTTATTGCAAGTAAACTGGTCAATGCGGCAGCAGGTACTCAAAAACTGAATGCGGATGCCCAGCAGCAAGTCATTGACCAACTGGCGGCAGAAAAAGCGGCTATGGATGCTAAAATTGAGGAGGCTATCCGAGCATCTGCACAGAATACGCCTGTCGAGGATGCTTTGGCAGAGCAGTTTACTTATCGAGACGTACCCGGCGGTGTGGAGATTCAGGAGTTCACTGGATTTGATGTGGGAGAAGAACTGATAATTCCACAGAAAATCAAAGAAAAGACGGTCGTTGGCATAGGAGAAGAAGCATTTGCAAAAATGACCTTCAGAAAGGCAATCCTACCGGAGAAACTTCAGTATATCGGAAACGATGCCTTTTTCGATTGCAAGCAGTTATCGGTTGTTAATTTACCAGAGTCACTGAAAGAACTCCGCTTTAGATGCCTAGCCAGAACAGCTATTCGGCAAATAAAAATTCCTTCAAAATGCGTTGTGATTCCTAGTTGCTGTTTTGAAGATTGTAAATTTTTGCAGACAGTTATATTGCCAGAGAAGCTCGAAGAAATCGAATGGAATGCGTTTGAAAATTCGGGTGTGGAGAGTATTATTATTCCCGCTAGTGTAAAGAAAATTGAGCGGGATGCATTTGATTGCCATGATCACAATAATAAAAGAAATATACATATTGCCGTACTCGGTAAATGTACAGAGTTTGAGTCTATGCCGTACAGAATATTTGGTGAAGTTACTATATATTGCTTGGCAAGCAGTACAGTTCAAAATCAGGCTAGATTAAATGGCATTCAGGTAAAACCACTTAGTGAATTTAAGAATATATAAGGTGTACACCTATGGATGAATTGGAAAAACTCCGAAAAGAAAATCGTCTGCTAAAGGACAAAATTCAGAAATTGGAAGAAACTCTTTCAATTGTTGCAGATATGAACAAGTCTAATGAGATTGGTGTGTACATTAAATGTCGGCAACGAATGATTTCATTGATGCGACTGGTGAATAATACATCAGAAAATACAAAAGTGAATGGTTTAGCACAACAAGAAAAACTCAAACGGGCAGAAGAAGAAAAAACAGTTTTGGATGCTAAGATACTGAAAGAAACCGGAATTTCTATGCGGGAAATTTCAAATAGAGAAGTAAACTATACACCTGAAAATCAATTTACGTATAGAAATATAGCGTTGGGAATTGAAATCGTTTCATATATAGGAAAGACAAATGCAGAAGAAGTGAGAATCCCCAAAATAATACAAGGCCAAAATGTTGTAGGGATTGGAGAACGTGCATTTATAGGGAAAGATATAAAGAGAGTGTATTTGCCCAGTACGATTCAGTACATTAAGAGGAAAGCGTTTAGTGGATGTCACCAGTTGGAACACATAAGCATTCCAGAGGGCATAAAAGAAATGGGCGAATACAGTTTTTCTTTGACTGGGTTAAGAGAAGTGATAATTCCAAAAAGTATAAGAAAAATTCCTAACGATTGCTTTTCAGAATGCTCCCAATTGAAGAAGATTGAACTGAAAGAGGGTCTGTGTTATATCGGAAGATATGCTTTTTCAGCGACAAAGTTAGAAGAAATAGTGATTCCTGCAAGTGTTTCTATCATTGAATATAACGCATTTGCGGGTATTCGGTCTGCAACCCGAAAGACAAAAGTAGTTCTTCTGGGAAATTCAATATATCCAAAAGAGCTACCGGACAATATTGTGGTTGAGCATAGAAATAAATAATTATAAGGAATCAAAATGAGTGACTATATTTCAAAATGGCACAAAGAACTTGAGATTTTCTCAAAAATTAAGCCGTTGCTAATTTTAGAGGGTGATGTGCTGGATTCTTACCAGTATCCGAAGGAAGGAAGTACCCCGAAGGGGAGCGTTCTGCGGCTGTCGGAGTATCTGCATTTCTTTTTCAAGGATTCCGGCTATCAGAATATTATCTTTTACGATAGTCTACGGGGTTTTTATAATAATTGCGAGGAAGAATACACAAAAGCCTTTGCAAAGCTGGTGAATGCCCCTGTCGATAATCATACAATCAAGTGCACTTTTAAGGGCAGGAATAACACCGCTTCGGATATTGCCTACTCCGCACTGACCCAGAACCGGGAAGCATCAGTTATTATCATGAACTTTGCATCCCGGTATATCGTGAAACCGGATAATATGGACCAGAGTGAAGTGGATAGTTTTACTCTGTTGCTACAAGCATCTTTGGAAGCGAAGGATGTGCGGACAGAAAACGGCAGCATCCTGAAAAATCTGCTGGTGCTGATCGTAAACAAGACGAACGATCTCCCGGCGTGGTTCTATCTGCAAAATCCGAATGTCAAAACGATTACGGTTACATATCCATCCAGAGAAGAACGTGAAGTACTGGTGAAGGGGGCGAACTTCCCCAGCTTCTTTGCAAAGGATGTTTACGAGGCAGAAAAAGAGTATTATGCCGCACACCCGGAGGAACTGGAAAAGATTCAGGATCGATTTGTGGCGCTGACAGATGGTTTCAGCTTCACGGAGATCAACGGCCTGCGCAGACTTTGCAAAAATGAACGCATTGCGGTGCGGGATATGTGCGATGTCATCGACCTATATAAGTACGGCATCAAGGAGAATCCTTGGAAGACCTTGCAGTTGGAAGAAATCAAAAATGCAAAAACGACTTTTGAAGCCCGTGTGAAAGGGCAAGACTATGCCATCTCCAAAACGCTGGATGTTATCAAGCGTGCTATCACCGGAATGTCCGGCTTGCAGGGCTCGTCGCACAGCCGCCCGAAGGGTGTCCTGTTTTATGCAGGTCCTACCGGTACGGGCAAAACAGAAACAGCCAAAACATTGGCAGAACTTCTGTTTGGGGACGAGAGCTGCTGCATTCGTTTTGACATGAGCGAATATTCCCAGAGCCACAGCGACCAGAAGCTACTCGGTGCGCCTCCGGGCTACGTTGGTTACGAAGCAGGCGGTCAGCTCACGAATGCAGTCAAAAAGAACCCCTTCTCTATCCTGCTGTTTGACGAAATCGAAAAAGCACACCCATCAATTCTGGATAAGTTCCTTCAGATTCTGGAAGATGGCCGCATGACGGATGGACAGGGGAATACTGTCTATTTTTCGGAAACAATCATCATATTTACCAGCAATCTTGGCATTTATACGCGTGGTGCAGACGGTACACGAGAAGCCAATGTGACCAGCGATATGCCATATCAGGAGATGTCTGTGCGTGTCCGGGAGGCTATCGAGAATTATTTCAAACTGGATTTGGGCCGCCCAGAGATTTTGAACCGCATCGGCGAAAATATCGTTGTGTTCGATTATATCCGTCCGGAAGTTGCAGTTCGTATTCTAAAATCGCAGGTGGACAAGATTATCCGTAATCTTCAAAGCGAAAAGCGCGTTACGGTGTCCTTGTCGGATGCAGCCTATCAGACGCTGGAAGAAAAGGCACTGGCAAACCTGTCAAACGGTGGCCGTGGCATCGGCAATATTGTCGAAAATTACCTGATCAACCCGCTGGCACGCTATCTTTTCGACCACGAGATTTTTGAGGATGCAACCCTGAAAATTGATGAGATCCAAGCGGATGCTCTGCCGCCGGAGTTGAACTGTTCCTGAGGTGAAACGATGAAAATCTATGCGGCAACCCAGAAAGGTGTGCAGAAAGCCCAGAATGAGGACAGAGTGGTTTTGAATCAGAACATTCTGTCTGTGGGCATATATGAATGTGAGTGTACAGAGGGCTTTGTAGCCATTGCGGATGGAGTTGGTGGGAATAATGCTGGTGCGGTGGCGTCCCAATTCGTTGCGGAGGAACTGGGAAAATGTGACCACACGATGGAAGACCTGACGGAAATCAATCGAAAGCTGATTGAACGCTCACAGACGGATGATGAACTTGCTGGTATGGCGACAACGCTGGCTTTGGTGGATTTTACCGAAGATTCTGCAAAAATTACTTATGCGGGCAATACACGAGTGTATGCGGTAGTCAACGGAAAATACCTGAAGCAACTGACACGGGATGATACCACGCTGGAATACTTGCTGGCAACCGGACAACTGGACTCTTTCACGGCGGAATCCTTTGAGCGCAAAAATGAGATCACAGCCTGTTTTGGTGCAGGCAGTCCGGCTTTGCTGAAATTGAAACAGATTGATATTTCAGGACAGAATACGCTGATTGTCACATCGGATGGTATCCACGACTATGTAAGTATTGATGAAATGGAAGATATTTATTGTGCGGCAGATGCTAAGATGGAGTTTTGTAAAAAGCTGATAGAGCAGGCTGTGGAAAATGGGTCGATGGATGATATAAGTGTTGTAGTGCTTAATAAAGAATAATTTTAAGGAAGTGGAGACTTTATATGGGCTGTGGAGGAATCATTGTTTCTTACGGGATGCTTGGCATTTTAATATTGGGATGTATTGTGTGTTCTATATGGGAATTCATAATGCTTTTTAGTAATGGACTGCAAGTTCTTCCATTATTAGGAAGCTTGATTTCTTTGATTGGAATTAGTGTCTGGATGACTAAAGATAGAATACAAAAAGATAATTTTGATATTTATAACGAATCATTTAAGCTTATATTGATTTTTGGCACTATACAGTTTTGTTTCTGGCTTCCAATTGAATTCGATGACAAGGATCGAATGATGTTGATATTTAGTGTTGCGTCATTTGGGCAAGTTGCAAAGTGTTGCATTGGAAATATTGTGTCGCGTTCTTTTGAAGAATCCAGAAATGAGAAAATAAAAGGATGGCGTGAGTATCTTTGCGGCTATTACCATAGGCAGGCAGATACCTTGCAAAATATGGTAAAGCTATTTGGGTCATCGAAGCGAACTTCTGGTGCAGTAGAGAATTTGATGAATCTATTAATAATCTGTGGATGTACAAAGTTAGGAAGTGCTTTTCAAAATTCGGATATCAATCGAAATGAAAATTTAGTAGGAACATTAAAAACAGAACTTTCAAAGATTGGTTTAGCAGAAGCTATCAGCGATGACATGACAATTGCTACAATGAAAGAAAACATGCAAAAATTAATTCCACAGATACAAGAACGAGCAAAACATTATCAGGAAAAATATTTCAATACATCTGATTACAAAGTTGTAAAAAAAGAATATGAGCATGTATTGGAATTGGAAAAGAATGTGCAAACACAGGAACAAAAGCAGCTAAGAAGCAAGTCGAAAAGATGGGGGATTTTTATTGGAGTGATGGCGGTTACTTCAATCGCTGCTTCAGTTGCATGGACGGTATACAATGACTGCAAGAATGAAAATATTTATCAAGAAGCACTAGAACAACAACATTTGGAAAATTATATCGCGGCGAATGATTTGTTTGAGGAGATTCGCGGCTATAAAGATGTTGATGTGCTTATAGATAATCAAAAGTTCGAAGTTGAACATCAGCGTATTCTGCAAGCAAATATTGGAGACATTGTGATATTTGGTGAATGTCCCGATGGAATGCTGGAAGTGTCGGGGCCAATTGAGTGGATTGTTTTGAACAAGCAAAACGGAAAGATAATGTTAATTAGTAAAGACATATTGATACATAAACCATATAATAAAAATACGGGTGAAATTACATGGGAATGTTCTACGTTACGAAACTGGTTAAACTCAATATTTTATATGGAAGCATTTGAAAAAAAAGAGAGAGTGTGGATTAGTAGAAGCTCGATAGCAAATAATCATAATTTAGTTTATGGCACTCCTGCGGGTGAAAATACGGTTGACCGCATTTTTCTCCTAAGTAGTGACGAAGCAACTGAGATGTTGCCTCTAAAGGAAGCGTCAGACTGGTGGTGGCTGCGGTCACCAGGGATGGACGCTCAAAATGTAGCGAGAGTATCTATAAATGGAACGTTTGTTCTCTATCGTGGAGCACTGGCTGTTAGAAGCGGTGGCGTACGTCCGGTTATGTGGGTGGGGTGAAAAGGAGAATGTCAAATGAATACAATATATGAGTTATTTGAAAATTTGGTTCATAATGGGAGAAAATCGTATTATAGAATTGAAATCCCTGATACGATACTCCAAATGAATAGTGTGAAGAAAGGACAGGATATTTGTAAGGAGTTTATCTCCAAGCATTATAAATTGGGTGGAAAAGACGAATGTATGATGTTTGATTTTCTTGATGACTATTTAAGTAAAGGAAAACATTTACATACGGTTTCGCTATATTTAATGGGAATTGTTTTTATTGAAAACAATTCGGCAATTCAAAAAAGAATTGAACAATCCTTGCAAACTTTTTTGTGCCAACAAGAATATGATGAATTTTATAAGAAAAATAAAAATGATATAAACTATAATTATCTCTATACGTGGTATTTGGCAGCATTGTATCATGATGTTGCAAGTTGTATAGAACAAGCTAAGATACCGGAGAATCCAACAGAGCGACAGAAAAGCTTAGAGTATTATTTGGGGGGACTTGATATTACCTATTCGCCATATGGAAACTTTCCATATCGAAAAGAGAGCATTCCTCAAAGATTTTCAGAAAATTTGATAAAGAACTATTTCTATTATCGTGCCAATAGTGGGTCGGGTGAGCACGGTATTTTAGCAGGATATTTATTTTTTGATAGATTTGTAAAAAATTTCTTGAAATATTGGAATCCTAACAATGGCCATACAAAAGTAAGCTGTGGCCTTGTATGGCATCCGTGGCAAATTTCTCACGCAGCATATGTGGCGGATGCGATTATCTGCCATAATATATGGATGGGAGGCGAAAGAGATACAGAATTGTATCGAGCTTATGGATTAAGTCCGCTTTTGTATACTGAACATAGTGAAAACAAGCTATCCATCAAAAATTACCCATTACAGTTTATGTTATGCCTGCTGGATACGATTGAGCCAATTAAACGCTTTGCGAAAAAACCTTATGATGGTGATATGGAGCCTAAGGATGTATTATCTCATGTATACCTTGAATTTGGGGATTATGGGATGATAGTTCGATGGGATGAACAAATAGAAAGGAATGAAGAAATCTTCCATAAATGGTGTGATGCGCTTAAAGGTTTGCAAAGCTGGATGGAAGTCCGCTGCGAGACGGTGGGCAGGGAGATTACAATATCTTGGACTGGCAACTGAAATTAGGTGATGTGCTTGACAATCAGATTCCTTTCCTGTAAAATAGTTTTGGAAAATACTATTATTGAAAATAAGAAAGGCTGCTTTATGGGAAGGATGATCTTAGATGACCTCCGCAAGCGTCTGGA
>ERZ780135.1394-NODE-1394-length-10846-cov-4.165045_pt1 | contig 10846 bp, 9 predicted proteins | sample MGYA00511946_ERZ780135 | MGnify/ENA primary metagenome ERZ780135 (study PRJEB29588, sample SAMEA2151034) | human gut metagenome | biome: human gut; feature: human-associated habitat; material: faeces | place: Denmark | collected 2008/2010 ... | reverse complement strand
GGGCGGTCCCATTGCTCAATTCAAGCGGAACCGCTGCTCAATTTCGCCGGTCGAGGTGATTTTGCTCAGCGGTGTACGCAATTCGTTAAACTGCCGAGGTAATCGTTAAACAGCCGAGTTCTGATAATACTCCTTATGAGAAAATCGGCGATGAAGTACGGTCGTTGTCGGATGAAGTACCGTTTGACATCCCCGATTCGTGGGAGTGGGTGCGGCTGGGCAACATATCGTCCTATGCAGAAACCAAGCAGAAAGTAAATGCAACAAGCGCCGATCCTTCGATTTGGGGTCTGGATTTGGAGGACATCGAAAAAGGCGGCAGGCTTTTAGAGCATAAAACAGTCGGTGAACGCAAAGCGGTTGGTGATAAGACCGTATTTACAAAGGGTGACGTTCTCTACAGCAAGTTGCGCCCATACCTGTTGAAAATTCTTGTCGCCCCCGATGACGGCATTTGTACGCCAGAAATCGTACCATTTCGTGTATACGGCGGAATCGATCCAAACTACATCGTCAATTATCTGAAATCCCCTTATGTCGACAATCTCATCAACAGCATTACTTACGGCGTGAAAATGCCCAGGGTCGGCACAGAAACAATGACCTCTCTATTAGTGCCAGTACCCCCGCTGGAGGAGCAGCAGCGTATTGTTGAGAAGATTGACGAGGTTGCCTCTGCTGTTTCTGCATACGATGTGGCGTACCAAAAAACCGAAACCTTAAACTCAGCCTTCCCAGAAGCTCTCAAGAAGTCGATACTGCAAGAGGCAGTCCAGGGCAAGCTGGTACCGCAAGACCCGTCTGACGAGCCTGCAGAGGCTCTGCTGGAGCGTATCCGGGCGGAAAAGCAGCGGCTCATCAAAGAGGACAAAATCAAAAAGGACAAGCACGAATCTGTCATTTTCAGACGGGATAATTCTCATTATGAGAAGTTGGACGGTGTGGAGCGCTGTATCGACGATGAACTGCCCTTTGAAATACCGGATTCTTGGGAGTGGGTACGGCTCGGTACTGTTTTTCAACACAACACGGGAAAAGCCTTAAATGCCTCAAATCGGGATGGAGAAAAGCTCACTTATATCACGACATCCAACTTATACTGGGATCGTTTTGTTTTGGAAAACCTCAAAACTATGCCGTTTACGGATTCGGAAGTCGATAAATGTACCGTACAGCAAGGCGATCTCTTAGTTTGTGAGGGTGGGGATATCGGTCGTGCAGCTATCTGGGAAAGCGACGAACCCATGCGTATTCAGAATCACATTCACAGGCTACGAGCTTATGTGCCTGTCTGTACTCGGTTCTTTTACCACCTCTTTTACCTTTACAAAGGCGCAGGATGGATTGGCGGGAAAGGCATTGCTATTCAGGGCTTATCCTCCAATGCAATCCACAATCTGCTGTTCCCGCTACCGCCACTCCACGAACAGGAACGCATTGTCAACGCCATTGATACAGCACTCAGCGTAGTGCAGAAATTGTAAAACAACCAGGCATACGCCAAAGCATTGCGTATGCCTGGTTTCCTTTTACCAGTCTATGACCTCATCGACGATGGCTTGTTGCTCGGTCGAGGTTTTGCGGAGATAAATGCGGGTGGTTTCGATGCTTTCGTGTCCCATGAGGTCGGCGAGGAAAGCGATGTCATTGCAGCGCTCCAAGAAGCTCTTTGCGAAGCGGTGACGGAAAGAATGAGGGTAAATAACCACCGGGTCGATGCCATACCGGACTGCCAGCTTTTTTAACTGTCCGGAGATGCCTCTGGTGGTGATTCTGTCCCCGAATTTGTTCAAAAAAATGAAGCCGCTTTCTTGGTGCTTATCGTTCAGCCAAGAAAGAGCTTCATCTTGCAGAGCTTTTGGTATGTATATTCGTCGGAGCTTACCGCCCTTCGAGTACAAATCCAAATGCCCCAGCTTGATGTGTTCCACCTTGATCTGTATGAGCTCACTGACACGTGCGCCTGTTGCGGCCAGAAAGCGTATTACAAAATACCAGAACAGCTCGTCATCCCGTTTGAGGCAGGTTTTGAAATACTCATAGTCGGCCTCGCTGATGACATTCTCCAGAAAGGCTTTCTGCTGCACTCGCACAAACGGCATTTTCAAGCTCTCTTTGCTGATGCTCTCCAAGTAGCAGTTGATTGCCCTCAGACGCAGATTGACGGTCTTTGGCTTGTAGTTCTCTATCAACCACACCTTATACGCCCGCAGGTTCTTTTTCGTGATACCGTCGTACTGCGAGCTATATTGCCGAAGGGCAAAAAGGTACGAGGATATCGTGTTTTCCGAGAGGTGTGTGCCTCTCAAGTGTCTTTCAAATTCTTCTATCATAGTGAAAGACCTCCTTTCACTATGATATTATACCGTGTTCCTTTTACAGCCCTTTGACCAGCGGGAGCAATTCCTCAATCCGATGGACGATGCGGTACTGCTCTGCGACGGGGGGAATCGGCACAAAGAGAGTGGTCATCGTTTCTGTGCCGACCCTTGGCATTTTAACACCATAGGTGATGCTGTTGATAAGGTTGTCAACATAAGGGGAATGGAGAAAATTTACGATGTACTCTGAAACAATCCCACCGTACATCCGGAATGGAACAATTTCCGGCGTACAAATTCCACATTCTGGAGCAACAAGGATTTTCAAAAGGTATGGACGCAGTTTGCTGTAGAGAATGTCACCTTTTGAAAAGACGGTCTTATCGCCTATAGCTTTTCGTTCACCGACAGTTTTGCGTACAATCAATCTGCCGCCTTTCTCAATATCCTCAAGGTCAAGCCCCCATATAGCAGAATCAGCATTTACTGCGTTTACTTTTTGCTTGGTTTCTGCATAAGAAGAGATGCTTCCGAGCCGTGCCCAACACCAGTTTTCCGGTATCTCAAAGGGCAGTTCATCGTCGATACAGCGCTCCACACCGTCCAACTTCTCATAATGAGAATTATCCCGTCTGAAAATGACAGATTCGTGCTTGTCCTTTTTGATTTTGTCCTCTTTGATGAGCCGCTGCTTTTCCGCCCGGATACGCTCCAGCAGAGCCTCTGCAGGCTCGTCAGACGGGTCTTGCGGTACCAGCTTGCCCTGGACTGCCTCTTGCAGTATCGACTTCTTGAGGCGCTCCGGGAAGGCTTCTTGCATGGCTACAGTTTCATCGTACACAGTTCCATAGCATTTTACCACCGGCAGAACTTCCGACAGTTTCGTTAAAATGCGACGTTGCTCATCGAGCGGCGGAATTGGTGTGAGATACGCTTTGATGGTCGCTGTGGCAAGTTCCTTCTGCTTCGTAGTACCGTCTGCCTGATCTTCTATAACGCTTTGTACGGTTGGATTTGCAAAATAGTAGTACAAGTATTCCGGCAGGACAAACTGTTTTAGAGGGCGTATAACGGTGACATGACTGTCTGCAACAGCCAGTTCATACGGATTAGCTGCGGTTTTGTAAATAGCCATTCGTCCCAGTGTGCCAAGGCCAGTAGAGTTCCACATTAGGTCATTGTCCTGCAAGAGACGTTCAGGCCCATAGGAAGACAGAGAATCCGGATCAATAAACTGTGCCTTTTCAATCGAAAAACCGCTCCATTGATTGCATTTCTGGGCAACAACGGGGTACTTTTTGATTGGAGAATACTTCGGAGACTTTCCGCGCTGGATATACTCGCAGACATCAATGAGCCGTACCCACTCCCACGAATCGGGGATGTCAAACGGTACCTCATCCGCCAGCGACCGTACTTCATCGCCGATTTTCTCATAAGGAGTATTATCGGCACCTTTGAAGATAACGGAGGAGTTCTTTTCCCGCTTGATTTTCTTCTCTTTGATGAGCCGCTCCTTCTCCGCACGGATGCGTTCCAGCAGAACACTGGCGGGCTCGTCATTCGGGTCTTGCGGCACGAGCTTGCCCTGAACAGCCATCTGGAGAATGGAGTTTTTCAGTTGCTGTGCAGTCATTCGTCGCCCTCCTCCGTGATGTCGATGCCAAGGATATCGGTGATCTGGGCAAGGATGCGGTCAATGTCAGCGTTTAGGCTTGCCCGCTTCTCCTGGTACTGCTGAATCAGTTCCTTCGGCGGCAGGATCTCCTCCTCTTCGTGAGGATAGCCGCAGAGGTCAATGTTATAACTCCGCGCTTTCAGTTCCTCGACGGTGTACTTCTTCGCTTTATCAAAGCCGTCGATGGTGATCTCCTCACGGTTGTCCCACCACTCAATGGCCGGGGCAAAATGCTCCAGCTTCATGGGCTTTGTCTTGGAGAAGTTCTTGTATCCCTCCGGCATATCCAGGCGATAGAACCAGGTTTCGGTCGTGGGATGCGTCCGGTCGAAGAATAGGATGTTTGTTGTGATAGAGGTGTACGGTGCAAACACGCTGTGCGGCATACGGATGACCGTATGGAGATTGAACTCGGACAGCAGCTTTTCCTTGATCGCCATTTTGGCATTATCTGTGCCGAACAGGAAGCCGTCCGGCAGAAGGATGGCGCACCGGCCGTTCTGTTTCAGCCGATACATGATGACAGACATAAAGAGGTCTGCGGTTTCGCTGCTGCGGAGATCAGCCGGGAAATTCTGCTTCACGCCCTCTTTTTCGTTGCCGCCGTAAGGAGGATTCATCAGAATGACATCGAAGCGGTCGCTCTCCTTGTACTCACGCACATTCTTTTCCAGGCTGTTGCCGTGGATGATGCGAGGGTTGTCGATGTCGTGGAGCAGCATATTCGTGGCGCACAGAAGGAACGGCAGTGCCTTCTTTTCGATACCGTAAATGGAGTTGCTGTAAACTGTTCTGTCCTCGACGCTTTGCACCTGGGCGTCCAGCACCTTCAGCGCAGAGGTAAGGAAGCCGCCGGTACCGCAGGCAAAGTCCGCAATAGACTCGCCGAGCTTAGGCTTGATCATCTGTACCATGAAGTCCGTGACAGCACGGGGCGTGTAGAATTCGCCGGAGTTACCGGCGCTCTGCAGGCTGCGGAGGATCGTTTCGTAAATCTCACCGAAGGCGTGGCGGTCCTCGTACTCCTCAAAATCGATCTCATCAATGACATTGATAACCTGGCGAAGCAGGATGCCGTCCTTCATGTAGTTATTGTTGTCCTCGAAGGCGGTGCGGACAATGATCTGGCTCATGGGGGTATTCTCATCGATTTCGATGGCTTTGAGGGTCGGGAACAGTTTTCCGTTCACGAAGTCCAGAAGGGCATCGCCGGTGAGCGCCTTGCCGTCCTTGTGGTCAACGGCCCAATTGCGCCAGCGCAGCTCCTCCGGGATGATGGAAGTGTAATTCTCGTCGTAAAACTCCCAGATCTCCTCCTTGGCGTCATACACCTTCAAAAAGAGAATCCAAACCATCTGCTCGATGCGCTGGGCATCGCCGTTGATGCCCGCATCGTTACGCATGATGTCCTGCAGTCGTTTTACCAGGTTATTTAAACTCATATCTTATATTCTCCTTACGCAGCGTAGATTTCCTTCTGCAAATCACGGATCGCCTGAATGTATCCGTTTTTGCCGCCGAACAGCTTTGCGATTTTCATGGGGGTGCCGAATTTGCGGAATGGGTCATTGGACAGAATTTCGAGGTTCTCGATGTCCTGAATGCCCTCGTTCATGTATTTGTCCAGCAGCGCACTCAGAACTTCCTGTGCCAAGCCGGAATACTTGTAGAGGTATCCCCGCTTGCGGACATTGTTCGCCCGCTCTGCCTTCGTCAGCGGTGCCTTATCGTAGGCAATGTGGCAGATGAGGTCGAAATCGTCAATATCCTTATTCCCGGCGATTTGCCGCAGCGCTTCCAGAAGGACACCGCGCTCCTGCAACTCGTCGATGATGGCTTGTTTCTTCTCCTCAGAATTCCAGGCACGGAGGAAGGAATCCAAGGTGGCATATTCGCCGAGGATGTTCTTCTTGGAGTAGTCGGTCACACTTTCCGTGATGAGCTTGCCGTCCTTATCGTAGTACTGGACTCGCTCGTTCAAAATCGTCACCTCGACACCACGCACCCGGTATTTATGCTTCTTTTCGGGCGGGTCGTCGGTGTCCCCGCCGGGACCGGGAGTCGGGACGGGTGGCTTCGGCGGATCGATGGTCGGCTCTTCGCCGGGATCATCGCCATCATCAATGATAGAGATCGGGTCGCCATCGAATTCCGGGTCTGCAAAGAGTCGGCAGGCATTGCGGAAATCCATGATAGTGAAATACTCTTTGCCATAATCGGGCTTTAGCCGTGTGCCACGACCGATGATCTGCTTGAACTCGGTCATAGAGTTTATGTTGTTGTCCAGAACGATGAGCCGGCACGTTTTGCAGTCCACACCAGTCGTCATCAGTTTGGAGGTTGTAACGATCACGGGATATTTGCTGTCCTCTGCGATGAAGTAGTCGAGCTGCGCCTTGCCCTCGGCGTTGTCACCGGTGATGCGCATGACATACTTGGCATTCTCCGCCACGAGGTCGTTGTTTTCGTTCACGAGCGCCTGCCGCATCCGCTCTGCATGGTCGATGTCCACGCAGAATACTATGGTTTTGGCAAAGCGGTCGTTTTCTTTCAAAAAGCGAGTGATACGCTTCGCCACGGCGGCGGTACGCTCATCGATAATGAGGTTTTTGTCGTAATCCTTGGTGTTGTACTCCCGGTCCTCGATCTCGTACCCGTAGATGTCGTGCTGTCCAGCCGTGGGTCGCCAACCTTCCAGGTCTTTGTCCAGACCGACGCGGAGAACTTTGTACGGAGCGAGGAAGCCGTCGTCGATACCTTGTTTCAGACTGTATGTATAGATGGGTTCACCGAAGTAAGAGATATTGGATACCTCTTTCGTTTCCTTCGGCGTAGCAGTCATACCGATCTGCGTGGCACTGTGGAAGTATTCGAGTATTCTGCGCCAGCGGGAGTCCTCCTTGGCGCTGCCACGGTGACACTCGTCGATGACGATGAGGTCGAAGAAATCCGGCTGGAATGCACGGAACGGCTCTTCGTTCTCATCACCCGCCAACTGCTGATAGAGGGACAGATACAGCTCGTAGGAGCTATCCAGCTTTTTGCCCTCGATTTTCGTCATGACCTTTGCAAAAGGCTTGAAGTCCTGTTGCATGGTCTGGTCAACGAGGATATTGCGGTCAGCAAGGAACAGGATCTTTTTCTTGCGACCGGATTTCCAAAGGCGGTGGATGATCTGGAATGCGGTGTATGTCTTGCCGGTACCGGTCGCCATAACGAGAAGAATGCGGTCTTGCCCACGGGCTACAGCATCAACGGTGCGGTTGATGGCGATACGCTGATAGTAGCGAGGGGTCTTATCACCCGGTTGGAAATAATACGGCTCTGTGATGAGTTGCTCCTGCTCCGGTGTGAAGTGTTCGTCGCCGATGTGCTGCTGCCAGAGATCCTGCGGCGAAGGAAACTGCTCAAGCGTTAGCTCACGCTCTTTCCCGGTCTTCATATCGTGCTCCAGGAAACCGTCGCCATTCGAGCTGTACACAAACGGAATGTCCAGCACCTCGGCGTATTCGATGGCCTGCTGCATCCCGGCTCCAACGCTGTGCCGGTTATCTTTCGCCTCGACGATAGCCAGTGGAATATTGGGCTTGTAGTAGAGCAGATAGTCAGTGCGCTTTCTTTTGCCTCTGGCAGTAACATTACCACGGACGATAACACGACCGTCCGTGAAGTTGTACTCCATGCGGATCTGCTTCTGCCTGTCCCAGCCAGCGCCCTCAATGGCTGGGGTAATAAACTGAAGTTTGATGTCCTCCTCAGTCATTTCATGTTTTTTCATAAGGTCGCCCATGCCAATGCCTCCTTCTGTTGCTTCCGATAACTCAAAATTATCGGAAGTTAATGGGGGGTAAAAGAGCGCAGCACGGCTGCGGACTTTTACAAAATAAACTTGATCTATTTGCAGATGCCTTTATTCATCTTTTGTGACTTCCATGATGTCACCGATATCGACGCCCAATGCACAGCAAACTCTTACAAGCACATCGAGCCGTACATACTCATCTTTTGCGAGCTTTGTAACTGCTGCAGGACTGAGGTCTGCCGCCTCTTGCAGGTCTTTCTTCTTCATACCCCGATCGATAAGCAGCTTAAATAATTTCTTGTAAGAAACGCCCATTTGACCGTCCTCGCTTTCTGCACATACTAATTCAAGATTATTATATCACCAATCCTGCTGAAAAACAAGATAATCCTCAAATTTGTGAAGAAAACTTTCATGTTTCGGAGAGTATATTCCAACACGGAACACTCTTCCGCTTGGCATAATCAATCGTGTTCTTGGTGCCATCATCCCTCCGTACTAAATTCCCGTTATTATACAGTTTAACATAATGGTATGTTCAGTACAAGTAGTCGGTATAGCACCTTTTAGTATGCGAGTAAAATAATTACAGAAATGGTGGTGATGCTATGGACACGCACGAGAGGCTCCGGCAGCTCATAAACGAGCGCGGTGGACTGAGTATAGGCTGGCAAAGAACTGCGGCTTATCCGAGTCCACGATTGCGAATATTTATAGGAGGAATACAGTCCCCTCAGAACAGTTTGACTTGTCGGCACATTCAGCGGTGCGCTGCCATGCACCCGCGCTTTCCCGATGGCTCGTCCGTACCTGCGTGTCAGCCCGATGTTCACGCCACTTTCGTCCAGAAACACAATCTTCCAATGTTCAATCGCCAATTTTAACTCTTCCCACTTGATACGTTTGGCCTGCACATCGGGGACTCTCCCGTTCTGTCGCCGAAAGCCCGACTTTTTTCACGCGAAACCCCAATGCTCGAACCACTCGGCTCATTGTTGAAATGCTGACTTTCAGCCCTAACTGCGTGCGGAGTTCTCCCAAGCTGATCGTGGAATTTTTTGTAATGCGCTCAGCTATCCGTGCCTTGTCTGCGCTGCTCAGCAGAGCTTTCCGACCTCGCCGCCACGTTTGCAGGTCAACGCTGCCTGTTTTCCGCTTCCGCTCTTCCAAATGGTAAACGGTGTACTTGTTGACGTAGAAAATCTTCGCGATTGCTTCCGCGTTGTGCGTCGCTTCGTACCCCTCTACCAACAGTTTCCGTGCTTCATTGTGCAGCATTTCTATCATCTCCTATGCCTATTATACACCTGGTGTAAAGAAGTGACCGCTTTTGTGAGAAGTGCTATAGGCACTTGTGAAAGTACCGAAAAGCCTTGTGGCGCAAGAACTTGCGGTTCGTCTGATGCTTTTCATGGGGGAACTATGTCATTCCAGATGGTTCTACTACTATGACGAGGCAGTTGCAGCGTTTGCGGAGTTAGGAGATTAGAGCGGCGCGAAGGCACAGATTGCGGGCATAATGGAAATAAAGTACCAGCAAGCAGTGATGCTGCGCGAAAATGGACAATATGAAGAAGCCATTGCCACGTTTTTGCAATTGGGCGGAAATTCTGACAATAACCGTTGACAATAGCAGGAATCAATGTTATAGCGATTGACGTACAAGCGGCGGCAGCAGCGTGCGCCGAGTTGTGCGGAAGCAAATCGCAATCCGACGCAGCGGATAATCTGTTTCATGCCTGCAACAATATCGGAGAAAAGCTGTGCTTCTTGCGCAAAGCAGACATGAAACTGCTTTGGGAAAGGAATGGATGAGTGTGAAAATCAGCCACTTGCATCTGTCTGATTTTATGCTGTTTCAGCAAGCCGATTTTCAGTGGTCGCCTGGAATCAATGTGATTTGTGGCACAAACAGCACGGGCAAAACGGCGCTGATAAAGCTGATGTACAGCCTGCATAAGTCCTATGAACAGTGGAACTCCACAGAGACGAAGGAAGCGGCGGTGAACAGGTTTTCCGAAAAGCTGTGCGGCGTATTTCGCCCGGACAACGGGAAATTGGGCAGACTCGTGCGTCGAAAGCAGGGCAGCGCCCAAATGACAGCCTCGATGAGCTATGAAAACGGCACGAGCATTGATGTAAATTTCGGGAATCGAGCAAGCAAAATTGCCACGCTTATCTTGCCGAAGATGGAGCATACGGCATCGCCTGACCATACGGCGGTGTATTTTCCCCCGAAGGAAATCATTTCAGCGACGGAGAATTTCACGTCGTTGTATGAGGAATACCATATTGCGTTTGAGGAAACGTATTATGACCTTGCAAAGCTGCTGGATCGTCCGCTGAAGCGCGGGAAAAATTCCGATGAGCAGAATCAGGTGTTAGCCAGTTTGGATGAAATTCTCCACGGGACAACGGTGCAGCATGATAAAAAGTTTTATCTCAGTGCAGAAAATGGCGGAGAATTTGAAATGGGGCTTGTCTCCGAAGGCTATCGCAAGCTGGCGACCATCACCTATCTCATTCGGAATGGCTGCCTGAATGCCAATTCGGTGCTGTTCTGGGATGAGCCGGAGACGAACATGAATCCCGGCATGATTCGCCCGCTGGTGGATGCTATGATGCAGCTTGCAAAACTCAAGGTGCAGATTTTCATCACAACACATGATTATTTCCTCCAGCAGTATCTGAACATGTACATGGCATTCCCGGAATCCAATACCGACCAGATTGACATCCGTTTCTTCTCCCTTTTCTTTGAGGATGGCGCAATAAAGGCGGAAATGGCGGATACCATCAGCGAACTTCAGCACAACAGCATCATGGAAGAATTTGATGCGATATACAACAGAGAGCAGGGATTCATCTATGATCGTATCAGAGAGTGATATCGAATTTACGTTCGGCGAGCAGTACGGCAATTCCGCTGTGCGTGCGGCAAACGACGGTGCTGGCGGAAGTGCTGATTTTCGCCGTGACGGGTATCTGCCTGACGATGAAGGATGCCGCGCACGTGGTGGTATCGCAGAGCGAAGCGCGGATGGC
>ERZ780135.1378-NODE-1378-length-10941-cov-1.836120_pt1 | contig 10941 bp, 9 predicted proteins | sample MGYA00511946_ERZ780135 | MGnify/ENA primary metagenome ERZ780135 (study PRJEB29588, sample SAMEA2151034) | human gut metagenome | biome: human gut; feature: human-associated habitat; material: faeces | place: Denmark | collected 2008/2010 ... | reverse complement strand
GATGCAGTGGAACACGATATTGTCTTTTCCGATAAAATGGATCAAACGGGTTTCGGGATCTTTCCACCATGTCTCCCAGCTGTCCGGAAGAAGTTCTTTCGTGTTGGAGATGTAGCCGATAGGCGCGTCGAACCAAACGTAGAGCACTTTTCCTTCTGCGCCTTCCACGGGAACAGGGATACCCCAGTCGAGGTCACGGCTTACGGCGCGTGGTTGCAACCCCATGTCGAGCCAGCTTTTGCATTGTCCGTACACGTTCGGGCGCCATTCTTTATGGTCTTCCAGAATCCATTTGCGCAGCCAGCCTTCGTGCTTGTCGAGGGGGAGATACCAGTGTTTGGTTTCTTTCATCACCGGTTTGCTGCCGCTAATGGCGCTTTTCGGGTTGATAAGGTCTGTCGGTGAGAGTGAAGTACCGCACTTTTCGCATTGGTCGCCATAGGCACCTTCCGAGTGGCAGTGAGGACATTCGCCGGTGATATAACGGTCGGCAAGGAATGTTTTTGCTTCCTCGTCGTAATATTGTTCGGATGTTTTTTCGATAAACTCGCCCTTGTTGTATAATGTTTTGAAGAAATCCGAAGCCAGTTGGTGGTGCGTCGGTGAAGTGGTACGGCTATACACATCGAAGGAGATGCCGAATTCTTCGAATGATTTCTTTATCAGCGTATGGTAACGGTCTACCACATCCTGCGGAGTGATTCCTTCTTTTTTGGCGCGGATCGTGATAGGCACTCCGTGTTCGTCCGAACCGCCGATAAATAATACATCTTCTTTTTTCAGTCGCAGATAACGCACGTAGATATCTGCCGGTACATATACACCGGCCAGGTGACCGATATGTACAGGTCCGTTCGCATACGGCAGTGCCGATGTGACGGTGGTTCTCTTGAATTTCTTTTCCATTGATATAGAGTGATTTTATGATTTTACTGCTTGCAATGTGCAATGATACGGTTTGCAACGTGCAAAGATAATGCTTTCCGCAGATTTCAGGAAGAAATGTGACAGGAAATCTGTGGAAAAGGCTTGTTTATCCTGTTCCGTTTTACATCATCATATTTTTCCTTATCGAGAACTTGACTATGGCCATATCCTGAATGGTGTCTACCGGCAAGTCCATGGGCTCATGATGCGGATTGTAGCTTACGAGTTTGACATATCCTTCTTTCTCTGACCGGTTGACGTATTTCACCGTCAGATACTGGTCGCCGTCGAGGTGAAACGCTACAATATACATTTCTCCGTAAATCACATTGCTGAAGTTGTTGATCCCCTTGAATCCGATGATGTCTCCTGACTTAAGAATGGGATACATACTGTCTCCGTTGACAAAGATAGCGCCATCGCACGCGGGTATGCTCGGAATCAGTATCTTACCCAGTGCATATTGCCGTTTGTCAGAAAGCAGCGTCCTCAAATTGGCTGCTGCTGTGATATCATAGAGTGTCACGCTCCGATCGTCTATGGCTTCTGCTGTTTTTGAATTGTGAATCGTTTCCACTTCTCCCCGTATTTGTCCGTTGTCAAAATCCTTCGGGTCGTGCGCCGGATGTCCTTTTCCGGTCAACAGCCAATTGTAATCTATATGATGCAGTTTGCCTAGCAATAACGGAAAGTCTATCCTGTTTCGTGCACACCAATTAGAAAGTGTAGTTCTGGCTACGCCTAAGTATGATGCAAGTTCGCTGTCCCGTTTCAGGTTCAATGCTATTTTGGCCCGCTTTACGATTTCCGGCACATTTAGCAGTGTATCCGTTTGTTTCTCATTCATGTTTTTGTTTATTATTTTATTTGTTAATATTTATTCTTATGTTACTGCCTCATATACAGTCTTTTGCAAAATAATTCAGCGTTAATATCTAAAATTAATTGTTTTATATATGCGACTTTCTTTATCTTTGTGGTATTCAAAATGAGTATTTTGTTTCAAAAGTAGGAATAAAAATTAGATAAACCATGAGAAAACGAGAAAAAGATGCGAAAGACTCTCCAAAATCGCATTCTCCTCCATGTAAAAAGGAGTCTGTCAGCTGTTAATAGCTGACTTGTCAGGAGTTAATAGTTGTCATATTGGATATTAATAACTGACATGATAATTGTTAACATCTGGCAGCCGGATTGCCGGTAGTCATTGTGCAGGATGTGAACTTCTTGCATGCAGGCTCCCTTGCCTTTCATCTGAAAACATATCAATTACATCAAAAGAATAACCAAAATGGAAACATTACAAAAACAAACACTTTACGCTTGCGGCTGTTGCAAACAGACGCTTCCTTCAGACGCATTTTACGTAGATAAGAGAACCGGTCTCCCTGGCAATTATTGCAAGGAGTGCCGCAAGTCCGCCAGTCGGAAGCACCGGAAGGCTGAAAAACGCACGCTGGTGCGTGAAGATCGTGAACCCTATCCTGTTATCACCTCTACGAAAGATCCCGAGCTCCGTCGGAAACTTATTTTGTCTGCTTTGCAGACCGTAAGGGCAAGTATCAAACAAAAAAAGCAGAAGCTTTGTGAAGTGGAAACTGAACTGGATGATTAACAAAATGAAAAAAGAACTGATAAACTATTCATAAAAATAATACAACTATGGGAAGAATAAAACAAGGACTGGACTATTTTCCGTTGAGTACCGATTTCATGCACGACCGTATTGTTCGTCGTGTCATGAAGCGTGAGGGGGATTCCGCTTTTACCGTTTTGATTTATATAATGTCTTATATTTATTCGGGTGAGGGTTATTATGTCCGCGCCGATAATGATTTTTGTGACGAACTTTCCGACCAGCTTTTCAATACGGACAATGATACTGTTCATCGTGTTATCCACTTATTTCTCGAATACGGGCTTTTTGACTCGGCACTTTATGAGCGTTATAGCATTCTGACTTCCGCGGATGTTCAGCGACAGTATCTTTTCATCACCAAACGCCGTAGTCAGCACAATGTCTGTCCGGATTATTGTTTGTTGGCGGAAGAGAAAGCAACAGATGGGGTGTCGGATACGGTAGCCGAAACAGGAGAGAATGTTACAGTATCTCCGGATATTGTAACGGTATCCCGGAATGCTGCAACAAAAACAGCTCTCATAAAAAGAAAAGAAAAAGAAAAGAAAGAAAACATCCTCCCTAACCCTCCTTTCGTAAAAGGAGGGGATGAAGAAGAGGGGAGTGAAGGAGAGGAAGGAGCTGAAGAAACCGGGGGCGGGATGAGAGAGGAATACGATCAAAGACCTGCCAGAAAAAAGCAAAGTTTGACACAGGAAGATATTGACCGGATGAAGGCTCCTTCGGACGGATGTGCCCGTAACTTTTCAGGTTTGTTGGAGAACCTCCGGCTTTTTCATGTTCCTCCTGCGGAACAATATGCTATTGTGAGGAAAAGTAATTACGGTGAAATTGGTAGTGATATTTGGAAAGGTTTTAGCGTCATTCGTGGAAGCGGAGGAAAGATTAAACTGCCGGGACATTATTTGTTGAGTGTGCTGAATAAATAGGTTGATGATGTAATGTGTTGTATATCAATGTGTTATTCTTTGTTTTGTATATTAACGAATTTATGAACGCACATTTTTGAAATCGCTTGTATAGCCGGGAATAAGCTTTTATATTTGCAGTGTCAATAAGCTTAACGACAAAAACTAATAAAAAGATTAATAACTAAAAACTATTACAATTATGCCAGTATTATATAAACCTTTCCAGTCTAATCTGGAAGATAAGAAAAGTGGGAAGAAGTTGTATTATCCCCATGTGGTTCGTACAGGAAATATTAATTCCGCACAGCTTTCCAAAGAGATTGCTGCTTATTCTTCCCTTTCTCCGGGTGATGTGAAAAATACGCTTGACAATTTGGTGACGGTGATGGCCCAACATCTTCAGTCTTCCGAAAGTGTCAGTGTGGATGGTTTGGGAACATTCCGTATGGTGATGACTGCCCGTGGCCGGGGTGTTGAAACTGCTGATGAAGTGAGTGCTGCACAAGCTACGCTTACCGTCCGCTTCCAGCCTACTACGACAAAGAATTTGGATCGCACCACAGCTACCCGTTCCATGGTAACAGGTGCCAGGTGTGCCCGCTATGACAAGTTGGTCGCCACACCTGGTGACGGAGGATCGGTTGATAATCCGAATGACAAGCCTGGTGGTGGAGGCGATGATGGAGATGATGGAGAAGCACCGGACCCGACAGTATAATTATTCCATTACTTTATCGAACGAACTAAAAGACTAGCAACTAAACCAAACAGAAAACGATGAAACGATAAGCTAGAACTAATTGACTAAAAAATAGACTTTTAACTAGATAAATAACTAAACGGAAACTATCAATTAACATGAGAACTATCAATTTGATCGTGGTGCATTGTTCCGCCACGCAGGGGAATCGTATGCTCTCTCCGGAGGCTCTTGACCTGATGCACCGCCGCCGCGGTTTCAACGGAACAGGCTATCACTATTACATCCGCAAAGACGGAACAGTGCATCTCACCCGTCCTGTCGAACGTATCGGTGCACACGTGAAAGGCTTCAATGCAAACAGTATCGGAATCTGCTATGAAGGTGGTCTGGACTGCCGGGGACGCCCGGCAGATACCCGGACTCCGGAGCAGTGTGCTGCGCTTCGGTTACTTGTACATCAGCTGCTTGGGAAGTTTCCGGACTGCCGGGTATGTGGGCATCGGGATCTCTCGCCGGATAGGAACGGTAACGGGGAGATAGAGCCGGAAGAGTGGATAAAAGTGTGCCCGTGCTTTGATGCTGAATTGGAATTCAAAGAGTTTGCGGCAGAAGGTACGGTAGAAACACAGAGTAAGCTAAACTATTTAAAGAACGAGAAAGGAGGTAAATGATGGCAATGAAGAAATCAGTATGGGATATGATCCTGAAGGTGGTTATCGCGATAGCGTCGGCTGTGGCAGGCGTATTGGGGGCTAATGCGATGAACTTGTAAGAGAAAGAACCGATACGATTCATTCTATTCACAAAGGTAAAGAAGCGAATGCCAGCTTCTTTGCCTTTCATATAAAACAATTAAAAAAGTAGACAACATGAAACAAAAAATTCTATTCATATTATTTATGTGTATAGGTTATATTTGCGTGTATGCTCAAGGGAAAGATGGCAGTTCCTATTATAATGCAATTCCAATAATAATTCAAAATAATCGGTTCTCATTCTCCGATACAAAAAATACAGCTGCTACGACAGGCGCTTATACGCCTTATTATCAAGAATTTCCTGATGGATCATATCGATGGACAGAAGGAAAAGTAGTTTATTATCGTTTTGAAACCACTCGCGAAGGCGATTTTATCATTCATAACTGGGGATCAGGTTTAAGATGTACCAATTTGTTTTTGGTAACTCCTATTAACCCATCAATACCACCGGAACCTATGGCTTTTTCCTATCCGGTATTCACGTTAGCATCTTTTGAGAAGGGAGATTTCTATCTCCCCGATGATCAAGAGTTGTCAGAGAATTTTAGTGGAATGCAGGGCTATATTTATGCTCCAAGGCTTCCTGCTGGAATTTATTATATTATAGCAGGTGGATGGAAAGGTGGAAACATGGGTGTGGCAGATGGTAATATCCGAACAACACTTATAGCCAATTTCTCGAACGCAGTACCACCAGAAGCGCCTTTATTACCGGAATCTGTTAATCTTTCTCCGGTACAATATAAATATGATTTATCAGGTAATCGAATTAAAACCATTAAGAAACAGTAATAGTTATGAGAAATATAACACAAAGACTAATTATTTTAGGAATCACTTTATTAGTGGTCCTTTCTACAAGGGCACAAGGGGCAGTAGCATTGAAAGATGTTGATGTTAGTTGTGATGTAGGTGAAATTCCAGTACAGTACACTTTAAGTCCAACGGGGGCTGTTACCTATCAGGTACCTATGAATATTCATTCCGCCTCAAACGGCTTTCAGCCGCAACTATCGTTTAGTTATAATAGTCAACAAACAGAAAGCGTTTTAGGGTATGGATGGAGTATGGCTGGAATGTCTTCTGTTGTCCATGTAGGTGGGAGTATTTATTATGATGGAAAAACTACACCTCTTTCTTTATCAGAGGATAAGTTAATGTTAGATGGTATACGGTTAATAAAACAAGGAACGGATACTTGGCAGACAGAACAAGGATTTGTTAAAGTAAAGAAGCTGTCTGATGGTGTATTAGAGGCTCGCTATCCTAATGGCAATATTGCGACTTTTGAAACTTCCTCTTCTGCTCCTTTTAGTTATGTGATGACAAACTGTAGAGATACAAAAGGAAGTAATATTCACTATGAGTATAATCAGATTAATAATTTAGCATATATTCAAAAAATACTATATGGTGAGAATGAAAATAATTATACTGATTCTATTGTATTCAGGTACCGAGATGCTACGGGTGGCTTAGTGCGCTATATAGATGGAAAATCTATGGAGAATAGCAAACTTCTTGATAGAGTAGAGTCTTATCATCGTGGAGTACTTTGGAGGCGGTATCGACTAACATATGAGAAAAAAGAGGTAGACTTGCTGGTTCGTTTGGATTGCGAGACAGAAACACGTTCGTTGAATCCTTTACGTTTTGAATATGGAGAAGATGGGATTATTGAATATTTTCAATCGCGAAATATTCACTTGGAAAACTACTTCATGAATAATGTTATAGGCAATTATGATGCTTTGGCGCTGTCAAGAGGTCGGTTTAAACCAAAATCAATTAGTGACGGATTAATTTCTTATCCACAGAAGAGTACTTACTCTGTGATAATGACAAGAAATTTGGGTGGTGTTCTTAGCTATCAGTTTGGTTCAACTTATGCTTCAAATCAGAAACTGGCTATCTATCAAGATTTGTCTGGTTTCAATATTGATACACCTCCTGCAACTCTAACTGCTGGATATGGGTTTCAACAACTGGCTGCTGTAGATGTAAGTGGAACGGGAGTAGATGCATTAGTAAAAGTCAATTATGATATAGATAATTCTAGTGAAAGTTTGAAATTAGCAATATATAATAACATTGATAATCTTAATTCTTATAAAGAGTATAAATATGAAATTTTTACTAGGGTTCACGATGGTGCTTTCGTTAGTCCTCGTCAACGAGAATTTTTGTTTGGAGATTTTAATGGGGACGGAAAGATGGAGTTATTGGCAATCGCCACTTGCAGAAATCATAATGAACGTGATAAAAACAATTCCTCTCATGCATGGCTTATAAATTTGCAGACAGGAGAAAAAATGCTTGATAAAAATGTGTTTGACTATGCTTTTTTTCAACAGAATCCGGATGATATTGTTCCTGATCGTTTGTTGACGATTGATTATAATGGCGATGGAAAGACGGATGTTTGCCTGATTAATCATACTGGTACTTATATCTATGAATTCACTGGAGATGGATTTAAAAAAATAGGCTATACGGCAACTCTCAATTTAAAAAAGTTTGCTAACTCAGATCGTGAATTGATGATTGCTGATATCAATGGTGATGGAAATATGGATTTGGTATTAGCCCCTCCTTATTCGGAAGGTACTGATCAGGCTATTATAACAGATGGAGGTCGTAGTTGGGATATTTTGCTTTCTACTGGTAATTCGGAGAATAGTAATACTGCTGGATTTGTTACTTATTCAACAAATATTGTTCGTAGCTTTTCCGATGCGAAAGGCAAGAATTTTATACTGACCGATGTTGATAGTGATGGTCTGCCTGATTTGCTTAGAAAAGCACAAGGGAAAATAGAACTTTATCTTAACAAAAAGGGGGAAATAAATACCTATCCTGAAGAGAGGGCTACACTAACTTTAGGCAATCCGAATGCACAATTGACTATTGCTAATGTGTCTCAATCTTACTATTGGCCTGGAGAGTTAATCTGTGTAGATGACCAGAATATTTATTCTTATAATTATACTCGTAAAGAGATTAAGGAGCGGATGTTACATGCTTTGATAGATAGCTATGGAATGAGGACCGAACATTATTATTTTGATATTCAGGCAACAAATAGCACACGTTATGAAGTTAATTATAATTTGGCTGCTTTCGATTATCCATATGTGGTAATGACTCCTCATTGTTATGTGGCTGCTTGGGCGAAGAAGATGATGGGTGATAAAATGGGTGACTGGACTTCGTGGATTCATTACAAGTATACTAATGCCGTATTTCATCGTACAGGACTAGGTTTTAGAGGATTTCAACAAATAGAAACGACAGACTTTGATAATAATAAACTCAAAACTCGATCAACTTTTGATCCAACATTTATGGGGGCTGAAGTTAAGACAGAGACTCCTACGGATACCATTGTACGTAGCTATGTATTAGATGTTAACACTGATAAAACATTTGTGTTAAAGCTACAAAAAGAAAACGATTTGAATGTATTGAACCAAACGGAAACCAAAGTTGAATATACATACGATGCTTATGGCCAAGTACTCAATTCTATAACATCTAAAGGTTCTTCCTTTACCGAGTACCATAACTTGGAATATCAGAATATTGATAGTAGCAATAAATACTTGTTGGGATTACTAACAACTGATGCGTCAGTGACGATTTGTAATGATTCGATTTGTAGTAGGGAGATGACGATAGAATATGATGAGAATAATATGCCTATTAATAAAACTACATTTTTTAATGGTATGCCTGTTTCTGAAGAGCGTTTTGCTTATGATGTTAAGAAGCGTCTCATTAAGCATGAACGACGTCCGTATGAATCTACTGATTGGTTATCAAATACATATACTTATAATAGTATGGGGCAGTTGTTGCGAGACGCTAGTGACATTGGATTATATGTTGATTATCAGTATGATGAAGTAACTGGACTATTAAAGAGTTCTACTGACCATAAAGGACGCGTTACTCAAAATGAATATGATGAATGGGGAAACTTGTTGGTTACTTATCGTCCTGATGGTAGTAAGAAGCAAATTGTAACAAGGTGGAGTGACGAAGAAGAGCCGGGGTTATTTTGTGTAACTGTTAGTGTGACCGGGCAACCAATCGTTAAAACCTATTATGACTTGATGGGGAGAGTAGTACGCAATTCGCAAATTCGTTTTGACGGGAAGGAGTTAAAGACGGACAAAGTGTATAATGTGAAAACTGGATTGCTGGAACGTGAATCGCAACCAACGACAGATGATGTACCCAATCATTGGAATACCTATTCTTATGATAACTTTTTTCGTCAGACTTCTATTAGTTATGCTTCTGGAAAGGTGGATTCTTGTGCATATGGTGTACTAACAGATACCATTATCGAAAATGGAATTATTCACGTTCGCCAATTCGACGAGCTTGGAAGAATGATAAAGGCAACTGATGCGGGTGGAAGTATGGAATATTATTATCGTCCGGATGGTCAGCCGATAGTAGCTGTAGCTCTTGGAGGAGTGCAGACTCGTTTTTATTACGACCGCTATGGACGAAGAACGGCAATTAAAGATCCGAGTGCAGGGATTAGACGAACAGAATACGACATTTCCGGAAATATTAGTAAGGAAATAGATGCTGACGGTCGTGAGATACTGAATGAATATGATCGTTATGGACGTGTGACCCGACAGGTAACTCCAGATATGGTTACTGTCTACACGTATGATGATACGGAAAATCTATTGCTTTCGGCTGTATCGGATAATGGAACAGCTACTCGCTATATGTATGACGAATATGCACGACTGAAAACATATCGTGAAGAGGCCCCAGAGGGTAAATGGTTACAGAAAACATATACTTATACTGTTGACGGGCTTCTTTTATCCATTACTTACACCTCTGGGGAGGGGATATTGAGCACAGAGTTGATGACTTATCGTAATGGTTATCTGTCTGAAGTTCGTTTATCTGATGGAACGCTGATTTACTGTCATAATGAAGAGAATGCAATGGGACAACTAACAAGGCTTAGTGTAACTATGAATTTAATAATTATGGACTACCGGTAAGCCGAAAAATTACTCGTGCGGATAACAGCGAGGTGTTCAATCATAGTTATTTATTCAATGTGAGTAATAATAATCTGGAGAAGCATACGGATAAAGTTCACAATTTAACAGAAGTTTTCACTTACGATGCTTTGAATCGTTTGTCTACTTATGGAAATGCCTCGGCAACTTACGATAATAATGGTAATATCCTTTCTAAGAGCGATGCTGGGACATTAGCTTATACAAATCCTAATCGACCTTATTCAGTGACAGGTTTGAACCCGGTCATTGTGCGACAAGATTTGGAGGGACTGAATATTACTTATACTGCCGCTGAACGCCCTTCTGTTATAACAAAAGGGACTATACATGCTATGTTATCTTACAACGCTAATCATGATCGTGTAAGAATGCAAGTTAGCGATGGCGCCAATGTAACTTTGACGCGTTATTATTTGAATGGTAATTATGAATTGGATGTAGTGGATAGTACTGAGCCGACGGAACGTCTTTATTTGGGTGGTAATTACTATGATGCACCTGCGGTATTAGTGAAGCAAAATGGCCAAAGTAGTGTCTATTATATACATCGTGATTATTTAGGCAGTGTACTCCAAATTGTAGATACAAAAGGTAAAATCGTAGAAGAAAATAGCTTTGATGCTTGGGGATGTAGGCGGAATCCTGTTACGCAAGTTGTTTACGCTACTGACACAGCCCCTAAACTAATGCTTGGCAGAGGCTTTACAGGGCATGAGCATTTGGCGATGTTTGGTCTAATTAACATGAATGCCCGGTTGTATGATCCGGTACTGGGCCGCTTTTTGAGCCCTGACCCGTATGTACAGGTTCTTGGCTTTACACAAGCATTCAATAGATTTAGTTATTGTATGAATAGCCCGTTGTGCTATGTGGATGAGAATGGTGAGTTTTGGTGGATTGCAGCGGCTGCATTTATTGGCGGTGCTATCAATGTAGC
>ERZ780135.1366-NODE-1366-length-11019-cov-2.867019_pt1 | contig 11019 bp, 10 predicted proteins | sample MGYA00511946_ERZ780135 | MGnify/ENA primary metagenome ERZ780135 (study PRJEB29588, sample SAMEA2151034) | human gut metagenome | biome: human gut; feature: human-associated habitat; material: faeces | place: Denmark | collected 2008/2010 ... | reverse complement strand
GGAAAAAGAAATACATTCTTGTGTGGACTGCGGTACACAAAACTGCAAGTATAAAGACCGTACTTATCCTGATTTCTGCCTGACAACTAACTTGAAGGAAGAAGACCGCCAGTGGGCACTGGAACGATATGACGAGGGAAACAACCGCCAGGTGATGATAGCCAGTGCGGAAGTGGAATACGAGGGATACTGCCAATGGACACGCGTACAGGAAATCATGGAGTTTGCACGTAAAATAAATGCACACCGCATCGGTATAGCCAACTGTATCGGACTGATAAATGAAGCACGTATCTTTGCCCGCATTCTTCAGGCAAACGGTTTCGAAGCGTATTCGGTAATCTGCAAGGTTGCCGGACAACCCAAGACTTCGATGGGTATTCCTGCTGAATGTGAAAGTATAGGAGCGGCCATGTGTAACCCGATTTTACAGGCACGGCTGCTGAATGAAGCAAAGACAGACCTGAATGTGGTAATCGGATTGTGTGTAGGACATGACAGTCTGTTCTACAAGTATGCTGAGGCTTATACTACCACGCTGGTAACAAAAGACCGTGTTACGGGAAACAATCCTGCTGCTGCTCTTTACACTGCCAATTCGTATTACCGGAAAAAATTCTTTAAAGGGAACGAGAAGAAGTAAATGATTCGTATAAGCAGCCTGAATGATACAGTGACTATACAACGTACAGACAATACCAGATTAACTATCAGTAACAGCTGTCTTATCAGAATAAAAAATTAAAAGATATAATCTAAACAGAAAGTCAATCAGCCTGAACATTTTTTACAGGCTGATTGACTTTCTCGGTTTATTTCAGTTTCTTGCCATCGGAAAAGGCATTGCCGACTTTTTTACCAATCTCCAGGTAATCATGATGAATAGGATCGTAGGTAATCGGCTTCAACTTGGTTACATCTACTTTACCGTCTTCACCCAATACGGATTCATCTACAGAAATGTTGACAATCCGTCCTGTCATGAAACAGGTTTCGGGATCGTATGAAACGAGCTCACACTCCAGCGTCATAGGAAGTTCTTCGATGACGGGAGCATTGACAAACGCCGACTTTACTGCATGAAATCCGGCATGGGCAAACTTGTCCGGTTCCTTATTGCCGGACACGATACCTACATAGTCGCATTCCGCTACGCGGTCCGCCGTACCCATACTTACGGTAAATGCACGTGTCGCAAGGATATTCTTTGTTGTCTTGTGTTCTTCTGCCAGACAAATTCCAACCATGTTGTCTGTATAAATTCCTCCCCATGCTGCATTCATGGCATTGGGTAATCCGTTTTCATCGTAAGCTGCCACGATAAATACGGGCATCGGATACAACCAGGTCTTTACACCAAAATTCTTTCTCATAGGTATTTACTCCTTTCTTTAAAATATATCTTTTCAACTAGATTCTTTTTTCCAGGTATTACATTGCTTTCTCCGTAATGGCTACTTTGATGACTCCATCCTGCCGGTTCTCAAAAATACGGTATGCTTCTTCTATCTTGTCAAGCGGAAAACGGTGGGTAATGAGTGGTGTCGTATCGATCTTGCCTTCGGCTATCAGGCGAAGAATCTCTGCACAGTCGCATCCGTCTACACCACCGGTCTTGAAAGTCAGGTTCTTTCCGTACATATCGGGCAATGGGAGTTGCTGGGGACGATCATATAGTGCCACGATGGTAACGATGGCATTCGGACGGGCACATTCCCACGCCAGCCGGAAGGTATCTTCCGCTCCTGCAACTTCGATGACGACATCGGCTCCTCCATGTAAACTGAGCTTGCGTATCTGTTCGACACATTCTTCGGGGCGCACCACAATTACTTCCGGATAATGCTCGTGTACAAAGCGGATACGTTCTTCCGACTTTTCGCATACAACGATACGCCGGGGATGTTTCAGCATGGTACACAGCAAGGTGCATATACCTGTAGGACCGGCTCCGATAATGAGCACCGTATCGTCGGACGAAATCTCGGAGATACGTGCTGCCCAAAAACCAGTGGCAAGAATATCACCTACAAAAAGTGCCTGCTCATCGCTTACTCCCTCGGGAATACGGTTCAACCCCTGATCGGCATAAGGGACACGCACATATTCTGCCTGTCCTCCGTCGATGCGGCATCCCAATGCCCAGCCTCCCTGCTCGTCTTCGCAATTGTTTACATATCCATGACGACAGAAAAAGCATTCTCCACAAAAGGTCTCCACGTTGACCGTCACACGGTCGCCGGGCTTTACGGAAGTGACCTTCTCTCCTACCCGTTCGACAATACCCACCATTTCATGACCGACTGTAATACCGGGTACGGCACGAGGCACACTTCCATGCTTGATATGCAAATCGCTGGTACATATGCTTCCTAACGTGACGCGTACCACAGCATCACGCGGATCTTTTATTTCCGGCACAGGTTTCTCCATCATCTGGAACGTGCCATGTTTGATATAAGTATAGGCTAACATAGTTTATTCTTTCTTAGTTTGCTGTTTCGAATGATAAAGGTAAACAAAATTCTTTCATTTTTATTGTACAAAACAGAAATAATATCTATTTTTGGCGCAATGAAACGCATATCACCATCGGGTGATAATTTTATAGAATTTCTGAATATACAACAAATGATTGTCAAAGACACAAAACAAATGATTCGTTATGTTCGGCTGGTTTCCTGAGGAATTTCTGGCATAGAACTTAATTGATCGAATTGCTGCTGACGGGGCGGCAGGGATTGTTGTGTTCTTTGACGTACTTGGCATTCTAACCTCTGCTTTAAAAGGGAAAGCTGAGGTTCTCTGCTTTTGATGAGGCGGACATCAACTCATATCATCCGCCATACTGCTTTATACTTCAAAATCTAATTCATTTATTCATTTGTTGTTTATGGAAAATATTATTTTACGTGCTATGCGCACATTCGATGAAAGTGTATGTGCTCCTGAATACGCCAGAAATCAATTGGCTATTGAAATCATATTCCCCGAAGCTCCTGTTTTTATAAACGAGCTAGCTGTACGTGTTTACTCGGAAGACTACCAGTTGATTGGGGCGGATGTCTATTCTCCGTCTTCCCGAAAAACTCCTCGAAAGGTACGTTTTATTGTGCTGTCGGATACATTCTGGGACGAAAACCTATATCATATTTTCGTATTTCAGAACGGACTTCCCAAATGGACTGTTTCTCTGTCTCCCTCGCCTTCTTACGAGGTATGGAAAAAAGAGAAGTTGGACGAACTGGAATTGCATCCCGACAAGAAGTTTTTTATCGAGCGCCTCTGCCCGACCGACTGGTGGCAAAACATGTACTCTGAACAGTTCAAATTTCCTTCAGCCGAAAAAGTAATCGGAAAGCTTTATTCCTACTCGGAGGCAGAAGGGGTATATCCTCACCTTCTTGTAACGGGAAACGACCTGATGACAAAGGCTTTTTCCTGCTTCATTCTGGCAGCTTATCTCACCGGTAATGACAAATCGGAACAGGCTGTTTTTTCATTGGGTGAACTGGTTTCAGGTAATCTGCAATGGAGTGAGCTGACCGAACATATCAGACAGAAGCAGGTGATCGTGATGAATGTCCCGCAACTGGAGTATAGCGCCAGCACGGTAAACTTGCTTTCCATGTTGGGTGATATACTTAGCAAAGAAGATTTCTCCCGTCCGGTATTCATTTTCCATGGTACAGAAGAACATGTCAATCAACTGTTTCAGGAATGTGAGTCGATAGCCGGAATGTTTGCCGAATATAACACTTTCCGCATCAGTTTGTCCACTGAAATGCCTCCGATAATCCTTAACGATACTGAGTTTCAGCCGGCATTGAGAGAAACACCTTTTGCCGAATTTTCAGCCGAAGAGGAACTACAGCAGATGGTCGGACTGAAACAGCTTAAAGAGGATATACAGGAGGCACGGATGATGTCGCTTTTTCTTAAAGAGCGCAGGGAACTCAATCTCGATCTATGTGGAGACAGCCGTTACCATATGCTCTTTCTGGGAAATCCCGGAACAGGAAAAACAACGGTAGCCAGACTGGTAGGGAAAATGTATCATCAGATGGGACTATTGTCGAAAGGTCATACAGTGGAAACCTGCCGTACGAATCTGGTAGGTGAATATTTGGGACATACGGAAAAAAACACGAAGGAGACTATTGAGGAAGCCCGTGGAGGTGTATTGTTTATCGATGAAGCTTATACACTGATAGAAGGCGGAAGTGACACGAAGGACTACGGCAAAGAGGTCATCAACGCACTGCTCACTGTATTGTCTGAACCGAATCCGGATATGATTGTCATTCTGGCCGGCTATGAAGATAAAATGAAAAAGCTGCTTAAAAGTAATCCGGGATTAAAAGACCGTTTTCCGCTCCGTTTCCATTTTGAGGATTATACGGCAGACGAACTGAGCGAAATAGCTCACCGTATTTTGAAAAGCCGGAATTTCGTCCTGACTCCTGAAGCAAACCTGCGCCTGAACCGTCTGATAGAAAAAGAGGCCAGACAACGGGATGAGTATTTCGGCAACGGACGCTGGGTGCATAACCTGATAGAGCATGGCCTAATCAAAAGTATGGCCCGGAGAGTGATGTCAGGGCCCCGTCCGGAAACGGCACAACTCCAGCTTTTCAGTACAATAGAGGCATGTGATGTGGAAGAGGCCGAAGCCAAACTTCTCCGTACAGCAGACTTAAAAATAACTCCACCTTGCCGTATCGGATTCAGGGCCTGAATACAGATGCTTTAATTTTGGTCGACAAATAGTAGCTTTTCTGTATCATATCCCCTGACACGGAGTTTATCAAGCAGTTCCGCCTGTTTTTCTTTGGATAAAGTTTTATCACGACTCATTATCCAAAGATATTTGTCGGAACTGCTTCCTATCAATACATAACGATAATCGGGATCTATATCAAGTACATAATAATCGGAATAAAACCAAAGGAAAAATGATACCTTCAACTTACCGGGATCGGCAGGATTCGGCTGTTTGGCACGCCCCTCTACCTCCTTGTGTTTTCCATTTTTATATCCCTCATTTTTTACTTTAATGCTTCCATTTTCCTGTAAAGAATAGGTAGCAGTGACATGTGTCATTCCTTTTTCGAAACGATGATCGTAACGAGCAATTTCATACCACTTTCCCATAAAGCGACGAACATCAAATACAGATACGGTGCTATTGTCTATCGTATCACCGTCCTGGGCTGCATGACACCCGCTCAATCCTAAAAAGGCACATAAAAGTAATAATACGTTTTTCATAGTAGCTGATTTTTTTAGACTTTTCCAAAGATACAAAACTATCGATACAATAAGAAATGTCTGGAAAAGGAAATCCGTTTTATATGTCAACATTCAAAAATTATCTTAACTTTGTAAAAATCATTGCAAGCTACTATGAAAACAAAGTTATTACTAATGTCATTTGTATTGTCACTCTGTATGAGTACAACATCGTGTATTGTCACCAGGCATCATCACCGGCCACCGCATAAAAAAGAAATTCCACCAGGACATGCCAAGAAAATACATGGTCATAAATCGGCTAAATTTGATGCGCCGGGACATCATAAGCATTGATTATATGCAAGGTTTCAAAAGACTGAAAACAAAATGAGGCTATCCCAAAATCAAAAACAGAGATAAGTTTACTTACAATCTATAAGCCACAACATAAAAATCTCCTGCTTTTAGTCTTATAATAGTAATAAATAAGGGCTAAAGCAGGAGTTCTTTTATTACGAAGTTTCAATCTATAAGATTTTTATTTTGTATTTCTATTTTGAGACAGCCTCACTGTCTCAGCATGTTGCAAATCTTATTTCTTCTTCTGAGTGAATAGCCATTTCATAAAATCCGGATAATTGAAAGCAGGATTCCAGCTTCCATGATTGCAGCCAGGAAATTCAATATACTCTACCGAAGCACCTGCCGCTTTCAGGGCCTTATAAGCTTGACGAGAGCCTGCTACAGGAACGACATCATCAGCATCGCCATGGAAGATGCGGAAAGCTACATTTCTGGCAGCAGACAAACGCGTCGGATTAACTGTTCCACAGATAGGAACGGCAGCTGCAAAAATATCAGGAAAACGGGAAACCATATCGTATGTTCCCATTGCTCCCATTGACAATCCCATGATATAAACTCTCGATTTATCTACCTGAGGATTTGCCAAATACATATCGAGCAATTCTTTCACAGCCTGAAACACAGATGGCATTTCTTTTCCGACTGGCATCAGGGTGGGAATAAAAGACTGCGGACGGTTTTCGTATGCCCAATATCCGCTTTCCGGGCATTGCGGGAATAGTACAAAAGCCGGATATTTTTCACGGTTAACCGGATTCAGAAACATCTGCCCGCCATGAGTCAGTTGTTTTTCATTGTCATTTCCCCGTTCACCGGCTCCATGCAGGAACAATACCAACGGATACTTTTCTCCAGCTTGCATCACTTCCGGTTCCAGCAGGCGATAATTCAGACTATCCCCCGACGAAGAAACAAAGACACTGCGTTCATACTCATCCTGCGCTGCAACAAATTCCAGACTAAAAAGTAGCACAGAAAGCAACAAAATAAGTTTTTTCATAATACGTTTCATTTATAGATTAAAAGTAAATGAGTAACATTCGAGGTATTCTTCTCCCGAGAAGAAGCTCTGTATCACTCTCCAAAAGTACTATTTTTTTCTTTAATGACAATTATGCTGAGATATATCACTAACAAACCGGAATGTTGTTTCTATAAAAAAAATGAGTCTGGCATTTACGATACCAGACTCTGACATGAAATACTTATCGAAAAAAATCGTTTTTATTGTTTCTCCAATTCAAAACCTAATTGCAATCCTTCGTATTGGTTCAACAACGAAGTAGCAGCACTGATTGTAGAATTAGAGTTGCCCAAAGCACCTCCGATGGTCTGAGCCAGCGACATCAACTTGTCTGCCTTGAAAAGCAAGCTCATCTTATTTGATGATAAAACCTGCTGCGATACAATGGCTGTAAACTTTATACCCAGCTTCGTTTTCATAGTCAGTTCTTTTGTGTCGGCATTATAAGAATAAGTACCACTAGTTGTACGACCTTTTACCGTAGAAGTATAGGTGCTGTCGGCATTAAAGACATAGGTACACCCATCGGTAAAGCCAAGTTTAGTAAGTACATCCGACATTTTTTCCTCTACTTTTTTCGACGCAAGCTCCCCACCTGCCTGTGCCAAGAAATTATCGCTTTCAAACTTACAATCCGGACCGGTATATTTCCAGGTTCCCTCCAAAGAAACTCCGGATGAGTTTGTAACTTTATTGGCAACAGCATTAGCTACTCCCGAAAGTATGGATTTCAAATCTTGTGCGCTAGCTGCACTACTTGCCATATACATAAAGCATGACAAGCAAATTAATCTGATAATGTTCATCTTCTTCATTTTCTTTCTATTTCTTTTAAAGTGAATTTATTTGACCAATTTTTACGACAAATCGGCATACAAAGATAGCAAATTCTGACAAAACGAGATAACATGACATAATAAAATCGGGTACAATATATTCCGATTCTGCTCTTTCCGGAAATATGTACCCGATCTATTCTAATGTCTTTTTTATTGATAGATATATTCTACCGGTGACTTCTTGAAGCGTACGTTACGGGTATTATTTGCACCAGCACCGTTGTGTTCCAGACTTGCATTATTACCCCGGACAAGCCATCCGGTCACCTCCGGATTATAACATGCTAAAAGTAACCAGTTTCTATTAACCCCATCATTACTCCACTGACATCCTACTCCATAAAAAGTAAGCGGTTCATCACCATGTCCGGCAATACTTCTGACAGAGAAACTCCAAAGTTCACCTAAATCCTGTCCGTCAAGCTGTACACCCGAGCGCTTTTCCAATATAATCTCACTACGATACTGCTTGTTGGTCACATCATTCTGAGGATAAAATCCTGCCCAATTTGTCGGTATAGTAAAATTAGAAAGGATGTTTTTATAATCATCAAATGTAGGCATTTCATAGCCATCAGGTGAAAGCGAAGTTGGTTCGGCCTTATTGATATGGTTCGACTCGCCACTACGCCATCCGTCCAGTGTAACTTTTCCATCACGATATACTGCCTGCAAGGCCATACCATTATTCCCTTCGTAAGCAGCATTCCACAGACGTACATATTCTTCGGAAGAACAAGTCTTGAGATATTCCTGTACAGTCTGACCTGCAAGACTAGCCGGATCGTTGGAGCTTAAAATCTGATCATCAAAATTGCGAGAATCACCTATCGCATTGTAACGGCACCACCATGTACCATTCAGATAAGTAACAGGCAACCCGTAATTACGACGCTCCACTATATAAGCTTCCGTTTCCTGCCCGTCAGAAGTACGACGTACAACCAGACGTGCAGCCTGCTTACGTCCGTCAGCTTTCGGATCATTAGGTTTCCATCCACCTATCACACGGTACGTATTTGTTTCATCCGCGACCTTCTCTATTTTCACCCATGGATCTTCATTATCAAATTCTGCCACCAGCTCCAGTCCCTCTGGCATAATGAAACGTCCCATTTCATTATCAATATAACGACCAAAATCGTGCGTATAATTCTGGCGGTCGAATTTAAATCCTTCTGAATGAATAGGATTTTCTTCAAGAACCAGTTTCAGGCAATCTTCTTCATAACTTTCATTCAGTCCCTTACGGTGAAAATATACTTTCACATTTTCTGCCTGATAACCGGGAGGCAAAAGTGTCTTACGGAACAAGAACCGATTCACTCCATCACCAGGAGTTACCGACGGCAATTTTTCTACAGTAATATCTGAACTTTGTGAAGAAACAAACTCCAGTTCATCATCGCAGTTAAGGGCCAATGTAAATTCCATTGCTCTGCTAGGCAAAGAAACCACATCTCCCGACTCTGAAATGGTTATTCCTTCCGGTAACACAGATAAGCCTTTGTTTACCGTAATATGGCTATCCCAATCCGGATGCAAACCGGTTTCACCACCATCCTCCCATGCAGATACTTCCAGCTTGATATCGGCTGACAACGCATCTTTGCGGACTGTCAGTGTATAAACTGTATTTCGTTTCAGCACTGAAGGTAATGCAGCCTGCTGTACATAGATCTGGCCTCCCATTTCCATTTCGACCTCTACCATCAAATCGGTATTTGTCTGTTCGCACACATAAGCCAGTCCCAGTGTATCTTTCAACAATGGCTGATCAAAAGTAAATTGCAAATCTTGCACATCTGCTCCTTCAGGGGATCTGACTTCATCCTGAGATATCAAATATGATGCCTGTGCAAGATTCTTCAACGTAATACTCTTGATAGAAATAGCTCCTCCTGCTCTCATCAGCAAATCGAAACGGGCAATACCATGCTGTAACGTCATAGGCAAAACATACTGTCCCTGCGGCTGCTCATCTAAATTAAGCTTTCCAGCAAAAAAACGTGGTGTTTTCCCATCCGTTGCCTTTATCGTTGTATTCAGCCATTCCTGTTCACTCATACCGTTTTCTTTCATCTGCTGCAAATCGATCAAGTCGGCCGTATTGGCAAGCATATAAAGTGTTCCAGACATACTTTTCAGTTTCAGTGAATAGCTATCCGACGTTTGATCGAGATTTGAATAAACCGCTGTCATTAAGCCGTTCTCGAACAGGCATGCCTGTATATCGTTAATCTCGTTTTCTCCGGCGACAGAAGATATTTTCCCGTCAACTTTAAAAGCAGAAACACTAGCCTGTACTACCGTGGAAGTTTGATCTGTACTTTGCAGAGCTTCGTGTTCATCAGAACACGAAGTCATGAATAAGGTAGACAGAAGCACACCAAACAGCCATAAATAATTTCTTTTATATACCATTGCTACCTATCTATCAGATTAAGAAACTTTATTATAATTGCGGAATAATCTCTGTATCTTCACCTGGTTCCCAATCGTCAATATCAACTTTTACCACAATATCAATGGCATTCTTACGTACTGTTACGGTATAGATTGTATTACGCTTCAGGTTTCCTTCCAGTGTCTTTGTCAGAACTTTGTGTTGTCCGTCTATTACAGCCTCGATACTTACTTCTATGCCTGTATTTTCCTGCTCGTAGACATACAGTACACCAGGAGTAGAGGCAGACAATGCTGTATCGAAATGAGCTGTAACATCATTACGCTCAACATCTGCCGGAGATGCAGCTACCTCACCTTGCGCAAACAAGTAACCTGACTGAGCTACATTTCTTAAAGTCAGACTCTCTATAGCAGCAGAGCCGGCCACGTCAACATTTAAATCAAAACGTGCTACACCGCGCTTTAAAGTGAGCGACTGTGAAGGCTGGTTTTGTCCGTCAATAACAAGTGATCCTGTAAAGAAATTGACAACCTTACCATTACTCATAGCCATAGTAGTCTTCTTCCACTCTTCTTCACTGATACCCTCTTCCTTCATCTGCTGAAGATCTATCATATTACCAGCATTGGCAACCATGTAGATAGTACCTTCATAGCTATTGATTTGCAAATTATATCCATCTGCCGAAGGTTGTAAGTCTTCGAATACCTTAGTCATCGTTCCCTTCTCAAAAAGGCACGCTTTCATATCAGTAATAGTATTTTCATCTTCTATAGCCTGGCCTGAACCTTCGTAATTTATCTGACGGGTAGTTATCACCACCGATCGAGGGGGTTCGTTAACACCACCATTATCTTCTTCCTTTGAACATGCAGTAAAAGCCAATCCCAACAAAACAATACCTACTAATCCTAAATTTTTCATTTTCATCATTATTTTCTTATATTTAATTTAATTGTTATTATTCATATATATATTCTACAGGAGTTTTCACACAACGTATCGTACGGATTTTTGACGAATTCTGTCCTCTAAATTTAATCCAGTTTCAAACAAGTACGACAGTATATTGTTAATCACGTTTTCTCCGACGACAGAAGCACACCAAACAGCCATAAATAATTTCTTTTATATACCATTGCTAC
>ERZ780135.1362-NODE-1362-length-11041-cov-9.146095_pt1 | contig 11041 bp, 17 predicted proteins | sample MGYA00511946_ERZ780135 | MGnify/ENA primary metagenome ERZ780135 (study PRJEB29588, sample SAMEA2151034) | human gut metagenome | biome: human gut; feature: human-associated habitat; material: faeces | place: Denmark | collected 2008/2010 ... | reverse complement strand
CCGGGATTGTTTGATTAATATTAATTTGTCCCGATTTTAACGGGACACTAATGAATGGCGTGCAATATCATGCAAATAGAATAAGTATTTTGGGGTTGTATTTAAATCTTTGTGAAGTAAGATAATATGAAGACTGATGTTGATTTGTATCGATTTTTTATATTAATGGATGGGCTGATGTTTTGATTTAATGATTATATTGACTACGAGTGCAATAAATTGATATAAGAGTATCAGTTTTTGATTTTTGCATGAATGATGTAAATATTGAAATCTAATTTGCAAATATAGATATTTAGTTATATATTTGTGGAAAAACAGATTATATGATAGCGGAAATTAGATTTAAGAATATGTTCTCATTCAGAGACGAGGCTATATTAAGTTTTGAAGCTGATAGAAGTAAGGATATGGAGTCATATCATGTTGTCGAATTGGGGGGTGATGTGAGACTATTGAAAGTGGCTGTCATTTATGGAGCAAATGCTTCGGGTAAGAGTAATATTATTAAAGTTTGTGATTTTATCAAGTCATTCATTACTTATACCCCACTTAATAAGGCAGAACAAATTCAAATAGTCCCGTTTCTCCTGAATAAAACAAGTTCGAGGCAGTTATCTGAATATTCGATTTCGTTCTACTTGGAGAATGAGGAGAAAGCAGTTCGTTATGTCTATTCTGTAGCTTTAGACAGGTGGCACGTAGCAAAGGAAAGTCTGATCTATTATCCAAGTCAACAGCCTGCTACTATATTTGAAAGAAATACAGAGAATAACGTATCAGTTATTAAATTTGGACAGAAGATCAAAATGTAGCAATCTGTCAAAGAGGAAATAACATTGAAGTGTTTGCATAACATGTCAGTTTTTGCTGCTTATATGCAGGTAAATACACATATTGTAGAATTAGAGGCAGTTCTTCAGTATCTAACCAATCAGGTTATGCCGGCAATTGTGCCTGCATCATCTTTATGTCGTTATGCCGAAGAATCAATCAAGAATGAGTCTGCAAAAGATTATATTTTGAGATATCTACAGGAAGCTGATTTCAATATTTCAAATATTACTTCCAAAGAACAGGAAACACATAAGGGTTCGATTAATTATACTATGTATCAGCATAAAGTTTCATCTAATGATGGTAACAATGATTATTATGAGTTCCCGGAACTGTTTGAATCGGACGGTACTATCCGTACGTTTGGCTTGGCCGCTCAAGTACAAAAGATTCTTGAAAATGATGCTTTTCTTGCTGTTGACGATATCGAAATTTTTCTTCATCCGAAATTGATAGAACATATTATTGAACGTTTTCTGAAAGAATCAGAGCAAGCCCAGTTGTTGCTCACTACACATTATGATGGACTGTTAGGAGAGGAAGATTTGCTTAGAAAAGACAATGTCTGGTTTACTGAAAAGAATCCGGACGGATCAAGTGTGCTGTATCCTCTAACAGATTTTAAAGGATTGAATAGGATTAGTTCTCTCCAAAAGGCATATAAATTTGGTAAATTCGGTGCAGTTCCTAATCTATAATCATGTATTTTTATGAGAGAAGCAAGAAAAAATGCAGCGTTCAGATTGGTCATTCATATCGTTGGTGGGGGCTTGACTGAATTATTTTATTTCAGCCATTTGAAATAATATTTGCTTATAACATTTTGAAGATATGTGTCGACATTTTCAAGTTTTAGTAGCAATGGAAAGAGCGTTAAATCAATATCTGCCAGCATACAATAAAACTCGGAAATACCTTGAGAAGAATAAATGGGTTAAAGAAATGCTTGCAAACTCAAAAATAGATAAGGCATGTGAACTATCCCACAAATATACAACTATAGAATTGTCGTAAAAGATTGAAATAATAGCAGTGAAAACTCTATTTTTACCTACTTAAGAATCTTAATTTCTCTATAGGAGGAGATGTCTCATAAAGCTCATTATCAAGAAGATAAAACCTGAAAAGAAAATCTATATTTTCAAAGTACTTTTAGATGCTTTATTTTTTCTAACTGCAAAATCTAACTGATTTACATTTTAAAATCCAAGATTGTGTTGGTATTATCGGAAATAAAAATTATTTTTGTTCTAGCTATTGATAAAAGCCAGATATTTTGCATATCTGATATCTGAATTAGGGAAGAATGGATATGGAAGATTGCCATGAATTTTTTCCCCGAAAGATATATCAACAGAATAATTAAGAATTAATAACGATTAGTAAAACTATATGCCATTAAACTATACTGAAATAATTCAAAAAATTGATGAACACTTAAACAAAAGTGGTAAGAATTATTATAATGAATTTTATATAGGAATAACGAATGATCCTGAACGTAGATTATTCGATGAACATGGAGTTTCAAAAGAAAACTCATGGTGGATATATATACCTGCTGATAGTGTGGATACAGCCCGAAGGGTTGAGCAATATTATCTTAATAAAGGTATGCGCGGAGGTAATGGTGGAGGAAATGATGAATCCATATTTGTCTATTGCTATATAGTAACTCCAACCACAGTAGATAAATAGTTATGGCAAAATTACTTTTACCAAATGGGGAAAACGTGCAGATAAGTCTAAATACTTCAAAAGTAAACAATGACTTATCTATCACGACAGAGAGATATATAGTATTTCTTGACATAATGGGGTTTAAGGATAGGGTGGCTAGAACAAAACATGAAGATCTTTTATCCATGTTAAATGATTTTAACCAAAGCATATCACGACATATACTAAAACATAAAGAACAGGGGATAAGATTGTCTCAATTTTCTGACAGTATATTGATTTACAGTTCAGATAATAGTAGGAATAGCTTGCAAATAATAAGCGAAGTTAGTTCTGAAGTTATGGCAACTGCTATTAGTTTGGGTATCCCATTGAAAGGAGCAATAGCCAAAGGTATTGTTACCTGCGATACATCAAAGCAACTTTATTTTGGACAAGCATTAATTGATGCATATCTTCTTGAAGAAAATGTAAAATATTATGGTATTCTTGCTCACAGTAGCGTAGAAGCAGACATTAAGGATATGGAGAAGAATGGTTTTACTTTATTTCGTGATATTGAAGCCCCATTGAAAAGTGGAACAGTATCGCATTACGAAATATGTTGGTATAATAATGATCAGACAGCGGAAGAAAACCTAAGGAAGATAAGGGAAACAGTGTCTGGAGATCCAAGGAAATATATTGACAACTCTCTAAGGGTTATTAAAGACCACCGAAATTAAGGTGAGTTTGAATCCAAACCAGCCTTTCTAATTTGCAAATATATTAAGGGACATTCAGTAAATATCATAAAATCAGCCAACTAATTCATATACAAAATGTTGCGAATTAGTTGGCTTTTTGTATCTTGAGGTATTCCTTCGAAAATGAGGTTTGGTAGCCAAAACGGGGATAATTTCCTAAACCAAGATATAACAAAAGTACAAAATATTTCAGGAAATTCATCCAACTTTAGGATTTACGGAATTTGTGTTCTGGAAAACTATTGCAAGAGTTTTAGTGAGAGTGAGCTTACCAGACTTCATTCAGCGTTTCCGCTTGAGCGTATAGCAAAGGCTGTAGCCCTGTCGGAACAGCGGGACGCAGGAAATTTTTCAGTCCTTCCGCAAAGATAGCCCTTATAGTCCTGAAGGCTTGCACCAGATTCTTCGAAAGACAGCTGGTGGAACATTTCAACGGCAACATACAATACCTGATGTTTTGCGAAATCATGATTGTTCTATCTTTACCACAAGATAGTCGGTATCATTCGCTATGAAATAGCATCCCATCTTGACATCGATTCCTTTCAGGAGATACTGGCCTCATACTGGAAACCTTACTTGATAATCTTTCACGTGTGCATGACCGATGTCATATACTATGAGAGCAATATGTATTTTCCTACAAGCATGAAGCTCCTTTGGTAAGCCTTGAAACCTTTATAGGTATCTGTCTTCATTGCAGGGTTCTGGGCATAAGGCGTCCGAGCAACAAGTATGCGGAGTGGTAATAAATGTACAAACCGTTGCACTTGCACTTTTGCACTATGGGCCCGTAGTTCGCTCCATATAGGCTTTTCTCTAAATAAATTTGCTGGTCCTCAAGAAAATCCGTAATTTTGCGCCGTTATTTGAATCAAAAAATAAAGCTAAAAATGCTGCAAAGAAGAATGAACAATTGGAACACCGTATCAGACCGAGGCATAAAATGCTTTGAGAGAATGGTGTATGTCCATACTTTGGGCATTGGAGCATTCTATACTTTTGGAGATATTTTCCGACTAACGTTTGATAAACGATTGGGGATACGATGATGCTGGTATCCCGTTGAAATGATAAATGAAAACCGTCGGAAAGTCCTTACCAAACTTTTCGACGGTTTTTATTATGTGCCTGCTGGTGACGTTCGCACGATGCGCTCTTCTCGTCAATTCCGTCCACAGGTAGAATTGTAACGTATTATTAACCGCGCAGTGATGCGCATGAATAAAAAGATTATGAATTATAAATTTGACGGAAACAGGGTGTTCTTTACATCCGACACTCACTTCAACCACACCAATATCATCAGGTTCTGCAACAGGCCTTTCAAGGATGTATCGCACATGAATGAAACGATGATTTCCAACTGGAACCGCGTGGTCGGCCCGGAGGATATCGTGTTTCACTTGGGCGATTTCTGTCTGGGAGGTTCTGCCGAATGGATAAATGTACTGAACAGGCTGAACGGGAAAATATACCTTATTTCTGGCAACCACGACATCAAGAACCTGAGGCAGAATTACACGAGATACTTCGAGCATATAGCAATGCAGATGTATATCGAGGTCGATAAACAGAAGATTTATCTGAATCATTGTCCGTTCCTTTGCTATGGCGGCTCGTACAATGGCACCTGGCAACTTTTCGGACACGTGCATACCAGTAGAAACAATACCGGAAAAGATGCATCTCGACTGAGTATGCTTCTTCCTACACAATATGATGTCGGAGTGGACAACAACGATTTCACTCCGGTCTCTTTTGCACAGGTGAAGGCAATCATCGGGAAACAGATTGAACAATCAAGGAAAGGAGAACAATAAGATGAGAATACAATACATGAGTGATCTGCACCTAGAATTTCCGGAAAATAGCATATTTCTGAAACAGAATGAGATACCAGTAACTGGTGAGGTTCTGGTATTAGCAGGTGATATATTCTATTTGAAGGATAAGATTGCCCCACGGGCAAAGTTTTGGAAATGGGCATCTGAGAACTATAGGCAAGTCTTGATTGCTCCCGGTAACCATGAGTATTACAATTATTCGGATGTAATGGAGCGTGGCTTACAATGGAAATGGATGTTACGTAAAAACGTGGGATATTATCAAAATCAGGTCGTAAGTATAGACGATACCGATTTTGTTTTAAGTACGCTATGGTCGCGAATCAGTCCGAGCGATGAGTATTTCGTGTGGAAAGGCATGAACGATTTCCGGCAGATAAAATATAATGGAAAACTGCTCCAGACAGAAGAGTATAATGAGATGCACGAAGTTTGTGTCAGTTTTATCCGGAAAAGTATCATGGAAAGTAAGGCAAGGCATATCATTGTTGTAACACATCATTTGCCTACCTTTCAGGTTGTAGCACCTTATCATAAAGGTTCTGTACTGAATAGTGCCTTTGCAAGTGAATATGGAAATTTGATCTGTGATAACCGGATTGATGCATGGATATATGGACATTCACATACAAATATTGACTCAGAGATTGGTGGTACTAAATTACTGTCCAATCAAATGGGATATATTTTCCAAAACGAGCATTTAGAGAATGGATTTGATTCTGGTAAATATATTGAAATAGGATGAAAATTTAACTACTAATCCATTCTTAAACTGTTTTCAGTAAAAAGTCAGGCTTTATATTTCATACTTTGATACATGAAATATAAAGCCTATTTTGTAAAGTATATTAAAGCTGAATGAGTAGGAGGGGTATATAAAGCTATTAGTAAATCTCTCCTAAAAGATTAGTTTTAAAGTATAATAAGTAGTGTCGTTATAGAAATGTAAACTTGATAATAGCCATGTTTTAAATAGTTTACACTTTCGGTTTACAACAAAAAAATAGGGATGTTAATTTATATACCTGATTGACAGCTGTATACAAAATGGTTTGATCTTCTTTATCTGTTTGGCATGTTATTCTCACTATTATGAGTATATACTCTTGAGTGCGCACAACGGGAGTATCGATTTATTCACTTAATAACATTGGAATTATGTCATATATAGATAATGAGATACTCGAAAGACTGATAGGAACCATGGTTGAGGGATTTGCCCGCATTGAAAAGAAACTGGACCAGATGAACCGTCTGAAAGAATGTATGAACGGAGACAAACTGCTTGATAATGTGGATCTGGCAGAACTCCTTGGTGTGTCACAAAGAACCTTGGCACGTTACAGGCAAGAGGGCAAGATTAAATATTACTCGGTGGAAAAGAACGGGAAATCATTCTATCTCGCCTCAGAGATACAGAGTTTCCTGCTCCAACGTGGTAAGAACGTAGTAAATAATAAGTAGCAAATAGAATAAGTGACCGTATTCTGATGAAAAGATGATACGGTCACTTATGCATTATACCGGGATTGCGGTCACTTTCAATGTTTCCAGATTGACATAGGCACCGCGATACAGTGTCTTTCCTTCCTTGAACATTTTCCAGAGTAGATCACATCCGATATGTGCCAGTGTGGAGTTAATGAACAAATCCTGTTTTTCCAGGGCTTCCGCCAGAGAACAGCTTGGTCCCGATTCTTTTTCCTTGATTTTTGCATAGTCCACTTCTTCGGTGATGACATTCATTTTAGGCATAGGAATATATTCCTGTGAAGAAGGTTGGAGAACTTTCTCACGTACCGTCCCGATGATGACCTGTCCTTTTGTCTGGCTGTTCCCGAAATCCATCCAGTATATGGGAGCCGAATGGTCACTGAAGTTTTCTTTGCGGACTTTCTTCAGGAACTTCCAGAGTTCAAGACGTGAACGTATATTGTCCGTACAGGTTATGATGATATTTGCTGTGCTATTTTCTGAAAAATTTCTGATGGGAAAACATTGCGGTTCTGCAGTCCATGCATATCCGAAGAAACGATTGATGCGTGTGACAAGTGACACTGCCTTGTTCAGTCCAAGTTCCGTTTCACTGAACAACTGACGCCCGATGTTGGCTTGGCTTACCATATCAGGATCGAAAACTGTTACATGTAGTCCAGGATGACCCAATGCCTGAAGCGCCATGCTCACGCGTGCCAGATTGGTTATCACTTGTGAGCCGGTGCCTCCAGCTCCGATGACGAAAACCGTTACCGGATGGCGTGGATTGAGCAGGTAACGGTCGGTAAAATGTATCCTTTTCATGGAAGTATGTCTTTAAGTTTTATATTCATGGGTTTGAGCTCATTCATGTCAAACGGGTTGTTTCTCGAATCCTCCGTAACCTTGACAAGATTAGAAACGGTCGGATTCGTTTTCCCTCCCAAATGGGAGAACTCAGTCAGCCAGAACCGTTTTTCCCAGTATTCCAGCAAGGAAAGAAAAGTCGGGTTCTGTGGCTCTTCCAGTGAACTGCTGCCAAGGCAGACACTTGATCCGGTCACGTTGAAGAATGGGGCACGGAACAATGGCGTAGTTTCCTCCAGGACTTTTCCCTTGAAAGCAAACACGTCCATGTCTCCGTTTTTTACATGATAGACAATCCCCGGCAGGTTGAATGTGCCGTCCTGTATATTGAGTTCCTTTTGAAAGAACATCTGTCTTTTTGCGGGTGGATTATACCATACATATTCTTCCTGCCCTTTTCTCGGATTGCAGGCCAGCAGGTTTTCAGGGATTCTGCCTGCCGGTATCCTACTCATCTCTTCCGTATAGGATTCCAGCAGGGTATTCATGAATTCGTATGTGACAGGTGTACCGGCTCCCATCTGTCCATTTTTTCCAATGGCACGCACTTCTAGAAAATAGCGGCTGTCATTTTTCATCCGGTCCTCGTATTGGTAAGCAATAATGGCCGCTTTCGGTACCATCATCTTTTGTATGTCTCTAGTCAGTTCATTCATGGTGTTTATAAATTATAGGTAACATGTTCTACAAACTTTTCGAACCATCTGGAGAACCGTTCCGGATAATTGTCCGGTCTGAACAGTTCTTCCGTTTCCGGCGTAATGAAGGTAAATGATACGGGAATCTGGTTATACGTCTCCTGGCAGTCAGTACTGAAACAGCTTTCCATATCCTTGGCAACCGTATCCATAATGGAATACGTAAGTAGAATCTGGTACTCGAGTGGTGGCGGTTCGAAATCCCTTTCCTTCTCGCTTGCAAAGTCATAGTCGTAGTTCATGATATGAGGACTGTCTTTTGAAATCAGGGACATTCCTTCAGCAATCAGTCCCAGAAGTCTTCTTTCCTTATCATTTGAAGGATTGTAGTTGCGAATACGCTCTTCCAGATTCCGACAAAAAGCTCTGGAGTACATCCGGCATAGCTTTCTATGGATTCTCCCTTTCTCGTATGACCTGAAAAGTTTTTCCTTTCTGTACAAATTCTTTTTCTCTTCGTCATTGAGCTGCTCAAAGTCTACACAGTCAATACAGGATTCAGACATTTCATAATATGGGGTATCAGTTATATCCAGCATCCTGTGATGCTTTATAAACCGTCTGATAAACTCCTGGGCTATTATTTTGATTTTACCGTGCAGCTTTTCCATAAAGTCTATTGGTATCAGGAACAGGGTGCAATCCGGCCAATCATGGAAATGATAAATACAAAAATGGAGTCTGTCGCCTACAAGTTCAAGATTCACATGATGCGATACTATGGAATCCAACGCATTATACAACAGACAAATTTTTTCTCTTGTAGAAATCCTATCTGCAGGATGGTATGGCAGCTCCACACCCAGGAGCTGCGCATACTTCATGGCTGAACAGTATAAAAATTCAAGATTTTCTCTTGTGGTGACATTTATCGTAGTATCCATGTCATTCTCCACATACAAGTCGGGAGCTATGGAAGGTATTCTCGTGTTCAGAAAACCATAAGGTTTTCTGCAGGAGGAAGTCTTCTTTTCTTCCTGCTCCTGATACCCCGACTTATGTCCGTGTTCTCGAGTTCCGATATGATAAGTTTGGCTAAATTTTCCAAAGCCCGTTCCGTAAGTTGTGTACATGGTTTCTTGTCTTTACGTTGTCCTTTTTTCATGTTCTTACCCTTTTACTCCGATAGTTGTCTTGAATTCATATACCGCCCGGTCGTCCTCAATTTCCGGTCCGTGTACGGTTGCGGTGGTCAGTTCCGGATAGTTCATGGAATAGAAGTCCATAACCTCAGCTGGAGACATATTAATGTTCGGATCGTCCAGTACAATTCCCTTACTGTTCTTCTTCATCTTGAAGATTCTTTTCATTCCTTTAATTTCCAGTGCCATATTGTTTATAGTTTATTAGTTTGACAAATCATTTATTATGTGTATCAGCAATATATCATTTCAACTTGTGCCTCGTCCTTCATCCGGTACTCAGCCGGAAAATCCGGATATTCCGCATACGGGTCCTCTTTTAGGAGCTCCCTGTCATTCTCGTCTTCCGGATCGAAGCAGTACGTCTCATGAGCAGCTGGAGCAGTCTGGTATACCTGCCCGTTTGTCTGTTGTTGTATCTGTCGTAGTGGATAAGGAACAGCTTCGTTCTGGTAGGATAGCTGCTGCGGATAAGGCTGCATCGTTACTCCTTGCATCGCAGGACGGCTTGGTTCCGGTGAAATATATGCTTCGTTCGTATCATGTACCGGTTGAGGTATTTCTTGTGGAGACTGTTGTGGAGCAGGCTGCATGACAGGTTTAGGATTCATAGAATGGGACTGCTGCCCCGGGAATATGCTTGTTGGCATACCAGGCTGTGGCTGACCGTTCATGCTACCTTGTGGTTGGGGAATTACCGGTGCCGGTTCCTCTGCCATACCGAACAGGCTTCCTGCACTGGCCTGTTTCTGTACTTCCTGCATCTTTTCGTCAATCTCCTTCTGTTTTTCTGAAGGAGCCAGCACCCGTGCCTGTTTCAGCCATGTCATTGCTTCGGAGAACCTTTTTGCAGCGGTTGCATCATCAGCCTTCTTGATGAGTTTCTCCATCTTTTCCCGTTTTTCCCTAGCTTCCTTTGATTCGGCCGGTACTGTTGGAACCTTGGATGATTTGGCCTGTGCCGTTGCTTTTTCTGCCTGTTTCTCGAAATTTTCCGTATTTGCAAGCAGTCCCTGTACCTTCTGTATTGGTTGGAGTATGGTCTGCAGGAAACCCATATCCAGTTCTGCCGGTGTTCCGTTCACGACCAGCGGCACCATGTTCTGCCGCGTGTCCTCTTTCAGGCTGTTCCGCCGCGGCATGACCGCCACACTCAGGTTGTTGTCCACTTTACGGATGTTGATGTTCAAGTCTGTACCTGCTGTAATCATTTGATAAATAGATTGAAAAAACATAATTGAAAAATTTTATGGTTATACATAGGTTTCCTTAAAGAATTCTTTCAGGATATTCTCCCTGTCCGGATTACTGGCAATATCACGCAGTGATTCCAGATAATATCCGATGTTTTTGGGTTCATCAAGTGTATTGGGAAGACGTCTTTTAATTGGGCAGATATGTTCGCTCTGTGGCCATGCAGCCGGCATGACCGGAGCCTGTGAAGTGAAAGCAACTGTTTCCATATATTTTATATTTTGATGGTTATGCGATGAGTAGTCCTATAATGAACAGAAAAATGAAAATCTTGAGAATCATGACAAGTATCCTGAACAGGAAACCGATGAACCCTCCTGTAAGCAACAGCAACATAATCATCCCGGTGGGGACAATCCCTTTGTTTGTTAGCAGACATATTCCGGTAATCAGGAATATCGCTGTTGCATGTCTGCCAATCTTTCTGATAATCTGCAGTTTCATAATCCTTAATTTTATGAATGAATAATCCCATCGGGATGTGTTTTCCC
>ERZ780135.1360-NODE-1360-length-11052-cov-3.637538_pt1 | contig 11052 bp, 10 predicted proteins | sample MGYA00511946_ERZ780135 | MGnify/ENA primary metagenome ERZ780135 (study PRJEB29588, sample SAMEA2151034) | human gut metagenome | biome: human gut; feature: human-associated habitat; material: faeces | place: Denmark | collected 2008/2010 ... | reverse complement strand
TTTAGCAGGGACTGTCAACATTCTGTCCTTGACTTTTGAACCAGTTTAGTAAGCTCTCCTTTAAATTATTTCTAATTCCAGTAATCTAGTTGATCGTAATCAACATAATTTGTTGATGATGCAAGTTTCTTAAAACTATCTTTATCTACTCTAGCATATTCTTTTATTTTGGAATCATCACTCTTATTTGATTTAGTTACAAGTACATCTGAACTATTTGACATTCTGTAAAAACGATATGCATTCTCCTTTAATATAACTGTATACGAAGGCGAACCATAACGCATTTTACTCTCATCATATTTTTGTATACCATCAGGCAGATGATCAACAAAATCAACATCTTTAAGCTTATTAGAAATAGAAGTTGATTTATATAAAGAATATCCTTTCTTCTTTTCTCCACTTGCAGTGACTTCTAATAGATAAGAATTAGAACTAGGTACTACAAACACAGCAACAACAGCAATTAATAAACAAACAATAATAGTTACAATAGTTTTTTTAGATTTCATATGATCTCCTTTATAATTAATAGTTTATCTTCAAAATCGATGTGAGAATAATTTTTAGCTGTATATGTTCCTGAGACTTCTCGCCAAATATAGATGCCTGTTCCAGTGTACAATCGTTCTAATTTACAATTATATGTATCATACGCTGGTCTTGCTTTAATTTTACATTTTTGTCCTTTCTTTAGATTTATGCTATATTCAGTTGATACAGAGCTTGACTTTGTAACATCAAATCCCATTATAGCTTTAAGATTCTTCTTTATAGATAGAGATAAATTTCCAGAAATACTATTTGAATAAGAAATAGAAATTGTAGCTGAAGGCTTTTCATTATCAGTTTTTGCTCCAGAAACATTAGAAGCGAATGTTTTAAAACTACCATAAGTAAGTCCAATATATTTTTTTGATTTTACTCTGTACGCAGATGTTGCGACGACATCATCTCCCAATTCAAAAGTATCAGCTGCGTTAACTTTAATAAAATTGCAGAAAAGCATAGAAATAAAAACAGAAAATACTAGTTATTTTTTTATTTTGATTCCTCTCCTTCGTTACGATAATGTAAACGTTTACTATAGTTAAATATTATCATGTGGTTATGTATCCGTCAACCACTATATAGTTTTTCTATATATTGTCTAATAAATATATTCATGATTGAGTATTCCGCTAATTGAAGACCACTCGTTACGGTAGAGAAGTCCACCCAATACGCTGACCAAGCCCACCCCACTCAAAAATTGAATACGCTCAAAAGTCCACTATGGATTTAAAAAAGGCATGACAATTTTTTTTCATTGTCATGCCTTTCCTAGTTTTATTGTTTTATTCTTGAGTATTCTTCGCGTAATGATTTTCCGTGTAAAGTAATTAGATAGGAACTATTAATGATTCTATCTAAAATAGCGTCTGCAATAGGTCCTCCATCTAATAATTGATGCCATCCATCGAATGAGTATTGACTACAGAAAATGGTTGATTTTTTATTACAACGAATTTCCATCAACTCTAGAAGGTCGCTTCTTTCAGATTCGTTTGTTGGTTTCAATAAAAATTCATCGATGATCAACAGATCATACTTCCCCAATCTCTTTAAGTATTCATTGTATTTTCCTTGAATTCTCTTTTCTTCAAATTTTGAAAATAATTCAGGCAGTCTGATATACAGCACTGTCTTTCTATTACGACAGGCATGTACGCCTAATGCATTAGATAGCCATGTCTTTCCACAGCCTGAAGCACCTACAAATATGACATTGAGACCTCTTTCTATGTAATTATTTGTAGCCAGTTCTTCCATCTGAGAACGATTAAGTTTTCTATCTGGATTATAGTTGATATCTTCTATGCTCGCTGTAGAATCATAAAAATGGGCATCTTTTATATATTTTGTGATTGTATGATTGACTCTGCTTTCATATTCCATATCAATCAGTTCATTGAATCTTTCTTCAAATGATAACTGATTATAGCTTGGATCACTGATTTGAATTTCATATTGTTCAGCTATTACAGGCAATCTCATCTGTCTGAGCTTTTTTACTGTATCCTGACTACTCATTGTTTCTTCCTCCGTAATAATCCTTGCCACGTACAAATGCATGCGTATCTGATACATGTTTATTATTTGTAGTACTTCTATCTTTCATGTCTTGATTTGACTGTAGAATCATTTTAATATTCTTATAGCTAGGCTGATGGATGTGCTTCAACGCCAATTTACACGCATCTTCAAGTCTGGCTTTTCCATATTTATCAGATAATTTGAGTAATGATAGACAACCCTTATAGGCCTGTTCTTCAACTTTGCATCGTTCAAATAATTTTTCTACAACTCTGGTTGTTTCTGGACCTATGGATAATGCCCAGTTTACAAAACGTTCCTTATTCCACTGGAACTTTTTGTGATTTTCAGGCATATGACTTTCATTGGTTGAATATTGATTTACACGTCCATAAAGTCTCTGATGTGAACAGATCTGATTCGTTTTATAGTAGACAGTTACAGTACTTTTTGTCAGCTTAACATCTACATAATTGCCTACATATTCATGCGGTACAGAATAATTCATCTTATCAACTGAAATATGATAATTGAGTTGAACCTTTGCACGCTTCCAGGAACTCAGTTCAAATGGAGTATCAGGAAGAGGGAGCATATAATCTTTTTCCTCATCCAGATAAACTGATTTTCTTGAGCCTTCTCTTTTCTGGAAGGGTTTATTATTGAAAACATCCAGTTCCTTTAATATAGCCGTATTTAAATCATTAAAAGAAAAGAACTTTCTGTTTCTTAGCTTACCAACAATTGCGATTGTACAATCACCAACAGCCCCTTCGACAGCAGCTTTATCTCTCGGTTTTCTGACTCTTGTAGGAATAATAGTTGTATCATAGTGATCAGCCATTTCCTGGTAAGACTTATTGAGAACAGGATCCTCATACTTCTTATTTGATATGACACCTGTCTTAAGGTTATCAGGAACCAGCAGTCTTGTTACGCCTTCAAAGTATCTGTAGGCATTGATATGGCAATCAATCCAGTCTGCAATTTTCATAGTAGGACAAGCCTGAACATAACAAAGCATGCTGAATGGAAGTGTTGCTTCAAATAGATACGCTTTAATACTTTCACCAGTATAACGATCAAATACACACATGGTTGTCCCATTCCAATCTACCATTAGCTTATCTCCTGGTTTATGTGTGATATGCATTGTAAGATTGTTTTTCTTTACATAATCACGATACTTTTCGCAGAAGTAACTGTACTGATAGAATGGGAAGTTACTGTTTCTGCAATCTTCTGCATATTCTTCCCATAATAATCTAATGTTTGTCCCTGGTCTTAATAGTTCTTTATGAATATACTGATAATCAGGTTGTTTAATGATTAGATTAAGTTTAGTCTCCTTTCCAAATAATAGTTTCTGTACTTCCATTTCATTCTGATTCTGGATCATGGACCAGCAAATATTATTTTCATCAGCTGCTTTAGACACTTTTCTTACTGTATCTCTTGATACCTTAAGTGCTTCAGCTATCTTTCGCTGACTGAAATTTTGAGACCTCATTTCCAAAATCTTCTTAACATCTCGCATATAAAAACACCTCCTAGTTGCAAGATTTGATAAGTATTTATTACTTATCAAATCCATTTTACAACCAAGAGGTACAAATCTTTATATTAATATAGTGGACTTGTTTAACGGATTCACTGGACTTTTCTAGCGTAACGTATGGACTTATTTTACCGTATGGAGTGGCCTTGCCACTCCGTAATATTCAATATAATATATATTCTTGCCAAATTATTCTTCCAATTAGGTATTAAATATTTTTTATTTCTTTCAAGAACTTCTTTATTAATCACATTATTTTTAACTTCAATCCTCATTCAATATCACCCTCTAATAAGTAATTTATCATATCATCATTAACTGTCAACTATTTTTATATACTGAATTTAGGCAACATAATAATCATAATTTGTAATATATATCAGATATACTTGGTGCAATTGTTACTTATACATGTTAAAATTAATATATTATGAATAGAGAGGTATCAAATAATGGAAATATTAACCGTCAAAAATAATAAAATTGATTATTTAACTCTTAAAAAAGTTGTCTTTTACACATTTCCTACATATTATATACTGTCACTAGTGGCTATGTTTTGTGGTGCATTGATTGCTTTGTTTATAAATCTATATACAGGAGATATTATTGAAATTGCAACATGCATTATTATATTACTAATTGTAGCTACAGCACCTCTTATTCAATCAAGAATGACCGCAAAAAAATACATAAATCAACTTAATGATTTGTATCACACTGATGTAATTTTCTATGATCTAGTCTTTGATGAAAGTAAATTAACCTCAACTGAATACTCATCAAAAAATGAAATTCCCATGAAATACAAGAATATTAAAAAAATACTAGAAACCAAAGATGTCGTAATATTCACAAGTAAAGCAGAGTATACAATCTATTTTGAAAAGAAAAATGCCAGTAATGAAGACATTAAGAGACTACATGCATTTTTTGATAAGCAGAACATCACATGGAGAAAGTCAATTTTGTAGGTGCTCAGTAAGGATAAAATAGAAATTATAGAATCCTATATAACACTTCATTTTGACTAATAGTTTTGTTTATGTAAAAATAACTTATATATTATAATAAGGGGGTATCAAGAAATGGAAACATTAACCGTCAAAAATAATAAAATGGATTATCCAACTTTAAAAAAAATCATCATTCTATTCTTTCCTACTAAATATAAAATCTTATTTGTAGCCACATCCAGTTTTGATTTGATATTTTTATTGATAGGTCTATTTATGAGAGATTTTTCTTTTTGCATAACTCTTGCCATTTTATTATTGTTTTTAGTTATATTTCATCTTGCTGTATCAAGAGCTTTATTAAAACAATTAATGAACCAGCAAATAGAACGATTCAACAAAGACGTAATATATTTTGATTTAGTCTTTGAAGAAGATGAACTTTACTCCAAGGTAGACTCATCAACGAATAAAGTTCCTATAAAATACAAAGATTTAAAGAAAATTAACGAAACAAATGATATTGTATTTTTTACAAGTAAAGCAGGCTTTACAATCTATTTTGAAAAGAAAAATGCCAGCAGTGAAGATATTGAGAGATTACATGCATTTTTTGATAAGCAGAATATCACTTGGAAAAAATCAATTCTATAGTAAAGAAACCCTCTTTGATTCTCATATCAAAGAGGTTTTTTAATGCTTATAATTCTACTTTCTTACCGCCATACTTTCTTACTTTAAGAATATGACAAGAACCTTCACCAAAATACTTTTCAATTTCAGTCTTATATGTTTCTACATAATCATCTTCTACAAAGGCCTGGATCGTACCTGCAAATCCACCACCATGTACTCTACATACACCTTTATCACCTAGGATATCTTCAGATAAGCCTAAGGCAATAGAAACAGCCTGGTTTGTTTCATCATGGTTAGAATAGATATTCTGTAGGTATTTATAAGAGCTGTCTCCTGATGATTTGATGACTGACTTGAATGTATCAAAGTCATTGTTCTTTAAGGCTGATACTGCTTTTTCTACTCTTGCATCTTCCTTAAAGAAGTGTAATGCACGAATGACACAGCGGTCACTCATCTTTTCACGTAATTCAGGAATATGTGCTTTAAATTCTTCTTCTGATACTTCTCTTAAGAATTCTTTTCCAAAGAAGTGTGCTACTTCCTTCATTTCTGTAGGAATGGCTGCATAATCATCAGTTAAGTCTGCATGAGATGCATGAACATCTACAATACATAAACTATGATGGAATGAAGAGAAATCAACATCTACTTTTTCTACAACAGGATGATCATTGTCTTTAAAGTCAATATGAATAAGAGCACCTACTGAACTTGCACACTGGTCCATTAATCCACATGGTTTACCAAAATAGACGTTTTCTGTATACTGACCAATCTGTGCAATCAATACTGGACTTACTGTCATATCATTATATAAACCTGATAATACAGTACCAATCATGACTTCAAATGCTGCTGATGAAGAAAGACCAGAACCCTGTAATACTTCACTTGTCATATAAGCTTCAAAACCACCAATATGAAGACCTAATTCCTTAAAGCGTGCAAGAGTACCTCTAATTAATCCTTCTGAAGTACCTTCTTCTTCAGCTTTCTTTTCTAAGTCATCTAAAGCTACAGCCTTTAAGTCATAATCATCAGATAATACCTTAATTTCACCGTCTCTAGGTGCTGTAATCGCAATAATATCTAAGTTAATTGCAGCAGCTAATACTTCACCATGCTGGTGGTCTGTATGGTTACCAGATACTTCACTTCTACCTGGTGCTGAGAATACTTCTACTTCCTTATCACCATAAAGTGAAATGAACTTTTCAATAGCTGCAATATATCTTTCTTTCTGAGTATCTAATAAAGACTCATCTACATAAATATCAGTTAATAAAGCATCTGCCTGACCATTTTTAATATCTTCAATAATCTGTGTTGCAAGTTTCATTATTTAATTACCTCTAAACAATAAGATGTCTGCGCATCAAATGTTTCTCCCTTTCTTAAAATAGTGCTTGGATTCTTTTCAATATGAATAGCGTCTGGTAAGTTCTGCGTTTCAATACATACTGCATCTCTCGCATTATAAGGTTCACCATTCTTACCAATACGTCCATCTAGATAGTTTGCGGTATAGATCTGTGCTCCTGGTAAAGTAGTGGATACTGTTAATCTTCTACCACTTTCTTCATCTTCTAATACAACCTGGTTCTTATCTGTAGTAAAGAAGAAATGATGGTCAAAACCATTACCAAGCTTTAATTGTGGATGATCTACTTCTACACGTTCACCAATCTTTGCAGGTATTCTAAAGTCAAATGGAGTACCTTCTACAGCTTCCTTTTCACCTGTAGCAAGACCATCTGCATCTACATGTTCATAATAATCAGCATCAATCTTTAAAGTGTGATTATAGATATTATGTTTATGTCCTGATAAGTTGAAATATGAATGGTTAGTAATATTAATTAAAGTGTCCTTATCACTCGTAGCATGATAAGAAATAGTTAATGTAGTACCCTCTAAATGATAAGTAGCACTAAAATCCATATTACCTGGATAACCTTCTTCTCCATCCTTTGCATGATAAGTAAACTTAATAGTATAGTCATCTAAGATTTCATAATCAAAAATCTGATAACTAAATCCTTTAATACCACCATGTAAACTATTAGGACCATTATTAATAGGTAAATGATATGTTTCACCATTTAATTCAAATGTTCCTTTTCCAATTCTATTCGCAACTCTACCTACTAATGCACCTAGATAAGCATCTAGAGTCTGATATTGATTAAAGTCATCATAACCTAATACAACATCACCTTACTCCATTCTTATCTTCAACAATCATCTTAATAATAGTACAGCCAAATGTTGAGACAACAACTTCCATCTTTTCATTCTTTAATGACAAATTTTCAATATTTCCAATTTTTTCTATTACTTCTATCACATTTATTCACCTCATCTTCGGAAACATAGATAATTCATACCTATTACTTAATATATTTTATCATGTTATGAATAATTATGTATACGCTTTCTAGAAAAAGTGAAGATTTAATAGACTTTTCTATGAGTTGTAAAAAGTAAACCAGGAGGATATTTTTGTGTACTATGTTTATAATGCACTTTTTCCAATTTACTACTTGTTTCAGATCTAGTTTGAAATAATATCTTTGTTATCGTCCTCCTTGAAAGGGGGGTGATACATTTTTTTGAGTTTATCATAACCGTCATGGCAGGGGTTCTTACATATTATATTTACAAATAGTTAGACGAATTTTTCAAACGATAACTAGCCTAGTGTTAAACCACTATAAAAGTTAGAAAAGGTAAGGATTGGTGGATCCTTACCTTTTCGTTTAATGCAGTTTGTTTTTTGAATTCAGTTGAAGTCTAACACTTAACCACTTCATAGTCAAGTCGTCGTAGCATAAAAACGATATAAGTCATAGTAGCATAAAAATGATATAAGTAATTATTTCACTTCATTTTCATATGCTTATAGTTTGATGTTCGACTTTTTCATAACCGTCATGGTGGGTGTTCTTACCTACTACATCTGCAAATGGTTAGACGAATTTTTCAAACGATAACTAGCCTAGTGCTAAACCACTCTAAAAGTTAGAAAAGATAATGATATGCCAATCCTTACCTTTTCGTTTGATGCATTTTGATTTCTGAATTCATTTGAAGTCTAACACTTAACCTCTGCATAGTCAAGTCGTTACTGCATAGAAACCACAGGAGCAGTTTCCTTATTTCACTTCATATATGCAATCTTATATTTGGTCTAAAAAAGGACTCGTAATGAGTCCTCTACATTAACAATCATACTGAGTGAATACGTCACTAACTGGTAAATCGTTTTCGATATTTTCAATTGTATGTGCAAGTAATCCTGCAACAGATACAGAAACAAGTTTATCAAATTTCTTATCCTGTGGAATTTCGATAGTGTTAGTAATAACAACTTCTTTTGCCGCACAAGTAGATAATCTTTCAACAGCAGGTCCAGAAAGTACACCATGAGTACATGCAATATATACATCCTTAGCACCTTTCTGTTTTAACATATCAACACCAGCTGTAATAGTACCAGCTGTATCGATCATATCGTCGATTAAGATACAGTTCTTACCTTCAACATTACCGATGATACCCATAACTTCAGCAACGTTTGGTTTAGGTCTTCTCTTATCGATGATAGCGATAGGGCAGTCAAATGCTTCAGACATCTTACGAGCTCTAGTAGCTCCTCCGTGGTCAGGAGATACAACACATAAATCCTGAACCTTCTTTTTACGGAAGTATTTGATTAATAGTGGTAAAGCCTGCATTTCATCTACTGGAATATCAAAGAATCCCTGGATCTGAGCTGCATGTAAGTCAACAGTTACAACACGGTTAACACCAGCTGTAGTTAATAAGTCTGCAACTAACTTAGAAGTGATTGGCTGTCTAGGTTTAGCTTTACGATCCTGTCTAGCATATCCGAAATATGGAATAACAGCAGTAATTTCACGAGCAGAAGCACGTTTTAAAGCATCAGTTAATACTAAGATTTCCATTAAGTTTTCAGTTACTGGATTAGAAGTAGACTGAACAATGAATACGTCCTTACCACGAACAGATTCACCGATTTCACATAAGATTTCACCATCTGCAAAGTGATGAACTTTGCAGTCTCCAACCTTAGTACCTAAAATGCTTGCGATATCCTGAGCTAATTTCTTGCTTGAAGATAAAGAAAATACTGTAATTTTGTTTTTCATATGTGTCCCCTTTTTTTATTTCTTGTTTCTTTCGTTATAAATCTTCATACGTTTTTCTTCTAAAACTTTTGCATAGCCAGGTTTGTTCACCTGTCTAGCACGTGCGATAGACATTGCGCCATCTTCTACAGTTTCTGTTACAGTAGATCCAGCTGCAACAAATGCGCCTTCACCAACAGTCACTGGTGCAACTAAATTTGAATTACATCCAATAAATGCATTGTTTCCAATAACAGTCATTGACTTATTCTTACCGTCATAATTGCTTGTGATAGTACCACAACCAATATTAACGCCATCGCCTACTTTAGCATCACCGATATAAGTAAGATGAGCAGACTTGCTTCCCTTACCAAAATCAGCTTTCTTCATTTCCACAAAGTTACCAATGTGTACATTCTCTCTAATATGACAATTAGTTCTTAGTCTTGCATAAGGACCAATATCAGTACCGCTTTCTACAACAGAATCGCTTAATACTGAGAACTTGATTTCCACATTATCCTTAATATCTACATCTGTAAATTCACAATAAGGACCAATATGACAGTGTGCCCCTATAGTAGTATGTCCCTTGATAATACAACCTGGTTCAATGATTGTATCTTTACCAATCACAACATCAGTACCAATATATGTGTTATCAGTATCTACAATAGTTACGCCATTTAATAACCAGTTCTTATTTACTCTCTTCTGAAGTAACTTAGTTGCTTCAGCAAGCTGAACACGGTCATTAATGCCACCTACTTCACTGAAATCCTGAATCTTATAGCCATCAACCTTCTTGCCTTCTTCATTCATGATTCCAATTAAATCTGTAATATAATACTCACCCTGAGCATTGTTGTTTGTTACTTTCTTTAAAGCTTCAAACATTGATTTGTTATCAAAACAATATTCACCTACATTCATCTCAGTGATATCCATCTGAGATTCCTGTAAATCTTTGAATTCTACAATTCCTGTTACCTGTCCATCTTCCTTAATAATACGACCAAATGGAAGTGACAAGTCACAATCACAAGTCATTACAGTACCACTATTCTTACCATTCATATGATAATCAATAAGTCCCTGTAATGTTTCCGCAGTAATTAAAGGTGCATCTCCATTTAATACAAGAGTCATACCTTCTTTATCTCCTAGAACACTTTCTGCCATCATGACAGCATGTCCAGAGCCTTTCTGCTCTTCCTGTAAGACAGTAGTGACGTCGTTATCTAACAAAGCCTTGACCTGGTCAGCCCCATGTCCAACAACAACGACTGTTTCTGCGATATCTAACTTCTTTAATTCATCCACCACATGATTGATCATTGGTTTATATAAAACTTCATGAACAACCTTAGGTGCATCTGATTTCATACGAGTACCTTTACCCGCTGCTAAGACAACTGCATAAACTTTCATCGACATATCTCCTTTTTTTCCCCTACATTCTAGCAAAATTCAATTCAAAATAAAAGAGAAAAGGCGCAAGTTATCCCTTTTTCTCTGATTCCAATGTGATAATGTCTCAATGTATCCAAGTTGATATTGTCCCAATTGGGACAATATCAACTTGCCGTGTTAAACTATAACCTCCAGGGGAGGTTATTATGAGAAAGGTTGAATTGAGAATGAATGAAGAAAATAAGTATAA
>ERZ780135.1353-NODE-1353-length-11126-cov-3.036582_pt1 | contig 11126 bp, 7 predicted proteins | sample MGYA00511946_ERZ780135 | MGnify/ENA primary metagenome ERZ780135 (study PRJEB29588, sample SAMEA2151034) | human gut metagenome | biome: human gut; feature: human-associated habitat; material: faeces | place: Denmark | collected 2008/2010 ... | reverse complement strand
TTTGTAAGAGTGCTTCCTTTCAAAAGCGATGCAAAGGTACGTAAAATTTTGTAATAAGCAAGCATTTGGGTAAAAAAAGTTTTTAGAGAGGTGGCTTTTGATAATAAATACATATCTTTGTAAAATTAATAACACTTAGAAAACTTGATTATGAATAAGGCGATTATTACTGTAGTAGGTAGAGATACAGTGGGTATCATAGCAAAGGTATGTTCTTATCTTGCTAAAAATAATGTAAACATATTGGATATTTCTCAGACTATTGTTCAGGAGTATTTTAATATGATGATGATTGTAGATATGGCGAATATAGAAAAGCCTTTCGAGCAAATAGTAACTGAACTGGTAGAAGCCGGAAATGAAATCGGAGTACAGGTGAAATGCCAGCGTGAGGAAATATTCAATAAAATGCATCGTATCTAAAAAACAGTATTGCTATGATTAATATATCCGAGGTTCTCGAAACCAATAAGATGATAGAGAAAGAAAATCTGGATGTACGTACCATTACTATGGGAATAAACTTGTTGGACTGTGCCGACAGTAATCTGGATGTTCTCTGTCAGAATATATATAATAAGATGACCCGCTTTGCTAAAAATCTGGTAAAAACGGGAGAGGATATTGCCAAGGAGTATGGAATTCCTATCGTGAACAAACGTATTTCTATTACTCCTATAGCATTGGTTGGCGGTACTGCATGCCATACTCCGGATGATTATGTAAAGATAGCACAGACATTAGACCGGGTTGCAGAAGAATTGGGAGTAAACTTTATCGGAGGATATTCTGCTATTGTTTCGAAAGGCATGACCCGAAGCGATGAATTGCTTATTCGTTCTATTCCTAAGGCTTTGGCTTGTACGGAACGTATTTGCAGCTCAGTGAATGTGGGATCGACTAAAACAGGCATCAATATGGATGCTGTTCGCCTTATGGGAGAAATAATCAAGGAGACTGCGGAATTGACTAAGGAACGTGATTCTCTGGGATGTGCTAAACTGGTCGTATTGTGTAATGCTCCCGATGATAATCCATTTATGGCAGGAGCTTTTCATGGAGTATCGGAAGACGATGCTATTATAAATGTTGGTGTCAGCGGACCGGGCGTTGTGAAATACGCATTGGAACAAGTACGTGGTGAAGGTTTTGAGGTACTTTGTGAAACTATCAAGCGTACAGCCTTTAAGATTACACGTGTCGGACAGCTGGTTGCACAGGAGGCTTCTCGCCGTTTGGGCGTTCCTTTCGGTATCATTGATTTGTCACTTGCTCCAACTCCGGCTATTGGTGATAGTGTAGCCGAAATATTACAGGAAATTGGTTTGGAACATCCGGGAGCACCTGGAACCACAGCTGCTCTTGCTTTGTTGAACGATCAGGTAAAGAAAGGTGGAGTAATGGCTTCATCGTATGTTGGAGGACTAAGTGGAGCATTTATTCCTGTCAGTGAAGATCAGGGTATGATAAATGCAGTAGAAGCCGGTGCTTTAACTTTGGAAAAACTGGAGGCGATGACTTGTGTTTGTTCAGTAGGCTTGGATATGATTGCTATCCCAGGAACTACATCTGCTGCAACTATTTCAGGGATTATTGCCGATGAAACAGCTATTGGTATGATTAACCAGAAAACCACCGCTGTGCGTATTATTCCTGTAGTGGGTAAAGAGGTTGGTGATACTGTTGAGTTTGGTGGATTGCTGGGATATGCTCCTGTGATGCCTGTCAACCGTTTTAGCTGTGAGGCTTTTGTAAATCGTAAGGGACGTATTCCTGCGCCGATTCATAGCTTTAAAAATTAATTATTGCTTTTTATATGAGAGATCAGCCGGATTCGATAGAAAAGAATTCGGCTGATTTTTTTTGTTTTGAGAGACAAGCGAGTCTTTATATTTCAATAATAAAATGCAATTAATTATTTTACTTGTGTGTTTTATTTGGTCTTCTGAAAGTGTTTTGAAGGCAAGTTAAGATCTTATTTGAAAAAGAATTATAAAACCATCGGGATATTTTTAAATGTTATCATTATTTATTGGTTAAAAAATGAAAATATTTTACTGATATTCTTGCTGATTTCAAAATTAAATTCTTTCTTTGCGGAAAACAAAAATAAACTTTAACTAAACCTATTAAAGTCAATTATTGTATTTAATTATTGCATCCGGGTGATAATAATACTTTGATAGTTAACCTTAATTTTTTATGAAAAAGAATCAATTTTGTCGGGAGGTGAACTCTCCTTGGACAAGGAGACTTTTACACTCTGTCCCCATTGCCCTTAGTTTGTTTGTCGCAATTAGTTCTGCAGCAGAAGCAATGGCTGCGAATGTTACTGAAGTTTCTGCATCTCAGCAAGTTACAGAATTTACTGGTACTGTTGTCGATGTAAATGGTGATCCGTTGATTGGAGTAAATGTAGTAGAAAAAGGTACTGAAAATGGTGCTATAACGGATTTTGAAGGAAACTTTTCTTTAAGCTTATCATCTCCGAATGCTGTTTTAGTTTTTTCTTATATAGGCTATGTATCACAGGAGGTTTCGGCTAAAAATCAAAATGGTGCAAAGATAGTCTTGAAAGAAGATACTGAAACTTTGGATGAAGTCGTTGTTATTGGTTATGGAGCTGTTCGTAAGGCTGATGTAGCAGGAGCGGTTGCTGTACTTGATAATAAAAGCTTTAAGGATCAGCCTATAACGCAGGTTTCGGACGCTTTGCAAGGACGTGTTTCTGGTTGGTGTACAAGTGGAAAACAGTGGTGTGCCAGGCGGTAGCGTAAAGATTCGTGTGCGCGGTTCTGGTTCTATTAATAAAAGTAATGATCCTTTGTATGTAGTGGATGGTATTGTGCGGGAAAGTGGCTTGGATGGCATTAATCCAGAGGATATACAGTCTATGCAAGTCTTAAAAGATGCTTCTTCTACAGCTATCTATGGTTCTCGTGGTTCAAACGGTGTTGTATTGGTTACGACAAAGACAGGGTTGGCTGGAGCTACTCAAGTAACTTTGGATGCCTCGTTTGGAGTTGCAAATGTATATAAACGCTATGATTTGCTTAATTCAGGTGAATATGCTCAGGCTTTGGTCGATGCTGGAAAGAAAACGCAAGATGAGATGTCTGCTTATTTGAATGGTACGAATCCAGGAATAGACTGGCAGGATGAAATTTTCCGTACAGGTATTACTCAGAATTATAAAGTAGCGGTATCGTCTGGTAATGATAAGACTCAGTTCTATTTGTCCGGCAACTATATGGGACAGACTGGAGTTGTAATAGAGTCGAAGAATGAACGCTATCAGGCTAAAGCTAATGTTACGTCACAAGTTACTCCATGGCTGCATGTGACGGCAGATGTCAATGCTTCGCATAATATACGTAAAGGAGGATCTTTTGCTACTGGAAAAGATAATCCGATCTGGATTGCCATGAACTATTCTCCTACTATGCAGATGATGGATGGTAATAATTATGCGAAGGATCCTATTAACTCCATAGCCAGCAATCCTGTAGGTATTTTGCGTTTGCAAGGTGGAGAAACTATGACTGATGTGTTTACCGGACACGTAGATTTGCGTTTTAATCTTGCAAAAGGACTGACTTTTACGACAACTAACGGTGTTGACTATTACGATGCCAAATCATACAGTTTTTCTTCTAAACGGGTGAATCCGTCGAACAGCATGGGAAATAGTGATACCTACCGTATGATGTTGCAGAGTTCTAATAACTTTACTTACATGGGTAAGTGGAATAAGTACTCGCTGACAGCTACTGCCGTATACGAAGTAACGAAGTATGAGGAACGTCTGATGAATATTTCCGGAAAAAATCTTTTGACGGAATCTGTCGGTTGGTGGGATGCAAGTATGGCTCAAAGCCGCGATGTAAGTAATGGTATACAGAACTGGGCACTGGTTTCCGGAGTAGCGCGTGTGATGTATAATTATAACGACCGTTATCAGCTGACAGGTACTTTCCGTGCTGACGGTTCTTCTCGCTTCTCTAAAAATAAATGGGGATTCTTTCCTTCTGTAGCTGCTGCCTGGACTATCAGCAATGAAAAGTTCATGAAGAATGTCAAGGCTGTACAAGACTTGAAACTGCGTGCTAGTTTTGGTATCGTGGGTAATCAGGCTATTGATCCGTATTCTACTTTAGGACTGATGACGCAGACTAAATATAATTTTGGAACAAGCAGTGACTATGTCGGTTATTGGGCTAATGATATTGCAACTCCTGAACTTACATGGGAAAAGACTCGTCAGTTTGATGTTGGTCTGGATTTTTCAATGTTCAATCACCGTTTGTCAATGAGTGTCGATTACTTTGATAAGCGTACTACCGATGCTTTGCTTAAAAAGACAATGCCTAATTATAAAGGTGGTGCAAGTTATTGGGTGAATGATGGAGAAATCAGTAACCGAGGTGTAGATATATCACTGACTGCACATTTGATTCAGCATAAGAATTTTACCTGGTCGACAACTGTAAACGGAACTTATCTGAAGAATCGTGTAGAAAAACTTGCTGGAGGTGAAAATGATTATTTCTTCGGCTCAAAGCCGGCTTCAGGTATGGTGGATGAGGCTAGTATCATTAAGCCGGGATATGCAATCGGATCTTTCTATGGTTATATCTGGACAGGGCTTGACGAATCTGGTAAGGATACTTATCAGGATATGGATAATAGCGGAACAATTGATGGATCCGATCGTCGGGTTATCGGAAAGGCAACTCCTGACTTTACTGTAGGATGGAATAATACATTGACTTACAAAAATTGGGATCTTAACTTATTCTTCAACGGAGCCTTCGGAGCTGACAGATTGAATCTGGCACGTTTTACAATGGCTTCAATGGTAGGCGATTCTCGTTTTATTACATTACGTGAGGCTTATACTGATAATTTTGATAAGGTGGGACAGTCGGCTATATATCCGGGGCTGAAGGTGGCTGGAAATAATTATCAGGCTGTATCTACCAAGTGGGTTGAAGATGCCAGCTATGTAAGACTGGAAAATATCAGTTTATCGTATAATCTGTCGAAAAAAGTAACAAAGTTTGCCGATATCCGTTTGACACTAAGCTGTCAGAATCTCTTTACTATTACCGGTTATAAGGGTATGGATCCGGTTGGAACAACTTTCTCTAATGATAATGTGGATGTGGATGCAGGTATTGATATGGGAGCTTATCCTACTCCTCGTACTTTTACCTTCGGTGTGCGCATGAACTTTTAACCTTTAATCAAATTGATATGATATGAAAACAAAGATATTTCTGGGCTGTATCATGGCAGCTTCATTGATAACTGTTTCCTGTTCGGACTTGCTTCAGGAAAATCCTCAGGGAAAACTTACTCCAGAAGGTTATTTCAGTACACAGGAAGAACTGGATATGAGTGTATATTCGTTGTACAGTAAAGTAAATTATTCACAAACTCGTACCAATCCTCAGTATCCTCAGTGGCAGGGAGATGATATTACGACCAATCCGGGAAGTAACAAACAGGCTGCTGCAGAAATTGACCGTTTTGCTCCAGTGAACTCTAATAAAGGAGTAAAAGATTGCTGGTCCGACCATTATGCAATTATAAAAGCTGCTAATTTTATTATACAGAACGCTTCGAAAACTCCTACTGATGCTGCATCGTTGAATCAGGCTATAGGTCAGGCTAAGTTCTGGCGTGCTTATGCTTATTTTACGTTGGTACGCCTTTTCGGAGATATTCCATTGACACTGACCAATGAAAACGATGATTTCACTATGAAACCTAGCAGTGTAGAACAGGTGTACGAGCAAATTGTAGCCGACCTTACTTCGGATGAATGTGAAGGACTACCTGCAAGTTATAAGAATGCACCGGCTTTTTTGAATGGTGTAAATGTATATGTAACCAAACAAGCAGTAGAGGCTACGCGTGCTGCTGTGTATATGGCTATGGCCGGATGGCCTTTAGAGAAAGGAACTGCTTATTATAAAAAAGCAGCCGATGAAGCCAAGAAGGTGATAGAAGGTGAACGTAATGGAATATATGATATTCGTATGGATGAGAATTTTTACGATGTATATGCCATGAGTAATAACTATAATAAGGAAACCATTCTTGGAATTAATTATTCTCCAAATGTAGACTGGGTGCAAGATTCCCAACTTACTTCATGTGATCAGTTTGAATCACTTGGTGGATGGGGAGATGCATGGGGAGAAATCCGTTTCTGGCAGAAATTTCCGGAAGGTCCTCGCAAGGATGCCACTTATGACCCACAGATTCTGAAACCTAATAAAGATGGAAACGGGTATGAACTGCATAACTGGTATGACAAATCAGAAGACGGTTGGGTGATTCCGGAATGTCATCCGATGTTCAGCGTCTTTTCTGTAAACTGGGAACCGTCGACAAAGACTAATATTGATGCTCCGTATGATTATACGTTGCCTGCAAGTCAGAATATGTGTAATGGGCATCGTCATCGTCTGATACGCTACGCAGAAGTGAAACTGTGGTACGCAGAAGCTGCTGCCCGTGCGGGAGAAAGCGATTTGTCATTGGCGAAACAATGTCTGAAAGACGTGCGTAAGCGTGGAATGGTAGGTGATACCTATGGAACAAAGAAAAAAACGTATGAAGACGATGGAAAATGGCAAGTTATAAATGGAGTAAATATTGATGCAATGAATGCTTCACAGCTTGCTGAGGCTGCTTTAGAGGAACATGGATGGGAAGTTGCTGGTTATTGGGTTGCTATGGTAACTCGCCGGGCAGACCAGTTCCGTATGAAGCTTCTACAGAAAACGTTTGAAGAACGTCAGGGCAATCTTGAAATTGAAATAGTGCCGGGAGTAAAGGTGAAAGAAGGTGTAGAAGTAAGCGGCTCATGGAATGATAAGATGGTATATATGCCTTATCCAGATACTGATTCGGCTAAAAATCCAAACCTTTAATTTAGAAGATGGTTTTCGGTTTTCAGTAAGGTATATTATATAATCGAGACTGTAGAGAGAGAAGGAGGTTCTACCGGATAAAATGCCGGGGAACTTCCTCTTTTCGTGTTTTTACTGTAGCAGCAAGCTTTGGGGATTTTATAATAAATATTCGAGTTTGGAAAAATTGTTTAGGCGTAGCTTGGAAATGTATTAGAACACTGCTGGATTTGTGCTATCTTTGTGCCTGAAATATTTTAACCTGTATGACAGATTACTTGAATGAACTGAATGAAAGTCAGCGTGCTGCGGTGTTATACAATGATGGTCCTTCTCTTGTTATTGCAGGAGCCGGATCGGGAAAAACCCGTGTGCTGACTTATAAGATAGCTTATCTGCTGGATAACGGTTATGAGCCGTGGTCTATTCTTGCTCTGACTTTTACCAATAAGGCTGCACGTGAGATGAAGGAACGTATTGCGCGTCGGGTAGGAGCGGAACGTGCGCGATATTTATGGATGGGGACTTTCCATTCTATCTTTTCACGTATTTTGCGTACGGAAGCGGCTGCCATTGGTTTTTCTGCAAATTTTACTATTTATGATGCCGCCGATTCGAAAAGTCTGATCAAGGCCATTATCAAAGAAATGCAGCTGGACGATAAAGTGTATAAGCCGGGAGTGGTACAGTCGCGTATCAGTAATGCCAAAAATCATCTGATGCTTCCCGATGCCTATGCTGCCAGTCGTGAACTTTATGAAAATGATCAGGCTGCTAAAATACCGGCTGTGCGCGATATTTACCGGAGATACTGGGAGCGTTGCCGGCAGAGTGATGTCATGGATTTTGACGACTTGCTGGTTTACACCTATATATTGTTTCAGACACATCCGGAACTGTGTGACAAGTATGCTTCTCGCTTCCGCTATGTTTTGGTGGATGAGTATCAGGATACTAACTATGCACAACATTGCATTGTACTGCAACTTACAGAAAAATATCGCCATGTCTGTGTTGTAGGTGATGATGCGCAGAGTATTTACTCTTTCCGCGGAGCGAACATCGACAATATTCTGAAGTTTACAAGTTTATATAAGGATGCCCGCTTGTTTAAGCTGGAACAGAATTATCGTTCTACGCAGACCATTGTCAAGGCGGCAAACAGTCTTATAGAGAAAAACAGGGAGCAGATACGTAAGGAAGTTTTTTCTGAAAACGATAAGGGAGAACCTATTACGGTATTCAATGCTTACAGTGATGTGGAAGAAGGGGAGATTGTTGCAAACAAGATAGCCCAGCTCCGGACCAAAAAAGGATATTCATACGATGAATTTGCTGTATTGTATCGTACGAATGCCCAAAGCCGTATCTTCGAAGAGGCATTACGCAAGAGGGGAGTTCCTTACCGTATTTACGGAGGTTTGTCTTTCTATCAGCGTAAGGAAATAAAAGATGTGATAGCTTATTTCCGCTTGGCTGTCAATCCGAATGATGAGGAGGCTTTCAAGCGTGTTATCAATTATCCGGCAAGGGGGATAGGAAATACTACATTAAATAAGATTATTGATGCAGCCAATGTGCATAGAGTAAGCTTGTGGAAGGTGTTGAACGAACCGCTGACTTATGGAGTATCTTTGACGAAAGGCACTCACACCAAATTGCAGGCATTCCGTGATTTGATTGCCGGATTTGTAGAAGCGGTTTCGCATACCGGAGCCTACGAGTTGGGAAAAGACATTGTCCGCCAGTCGGGTATCATCAATGATATTTATCAGGACCGTTCGCCTGAGAATTTGAGCCGGCAGGAAAACATTGAAGAATTGATAAACGGTATGCACGATTTCTGTGCCGATCGGGAAGAAGAAGGCAATACGCATATCCTGCTTACTGATTATTTGTCGGAAGTGTCGTTGCTTACTGATCAGGACAGTGAAGGGGCTGATGATGCACCCAAGGTGACATTGATGACCATTCATTCGGCAAAGGGACTGGAGTTTAAGAATGTTTTTGTTGTAGGCTTGGAGGAAAATTTGTTTCCTAGTCCGATGGCTGGCGATTCATACAAGCAGCTTGAGGAAGAACGCCGGTTGTTTTATGTAGCTATTACTCGTGCGGAAGAACACTGTTTTCTGTCGTTTGCCAAGACTCGCTTTAAATACGGTAAGGTGGAATTCAGTAATCCTAGCCGTTTCTTAAAAGATATAGATGCCAGATATTTGAACCTGCCTCAGGAGGATATCGTTTCCCGAAAAGTAGAAGAAGGGGCGAAGCGTTTTCGCCGTGAGATGGATTCGGACACTCCGCGGTATGTATCTGGTAATTCGCCGTCGATGTTTGATGGAGGTGAAATTCCCGAAGAACCTCGTCGCTTCGTCAAGCCGGCTGCTCCACGTGTGCTGCGTAGAATCCCTGCGGCGGAAACTTCTGTCGGAACTTCAGCTTCTTCTCCTGCTGTAAATGGAGTTTGTGCCGGAAAGCAGATAGAACACGAACGTTTCGGTATAGGCGAGATTATTAAAGTTGAAGGAAGTGGAGATAACTGTAAGGCAACGGTACGCTTCCGTAATGCGGGAGAAAAGCAGTTGCTGCTGAAGTTTGCACGGTTTAAAATAATAGAATAAAGATTGATAAATATATGTTGGATGTAACAAAAGTTCCTTCTCCCTGTTATGTTATGGAAGAAGATTTGCTCAGAAAGAACCTGAGTCTGATAAAAAGTGTGGCAGAACGTGCCAGTGTGGAAATTATTCTTGCTTTCAAGGCTTTTGCCATGTGGAAATCGTTTCCGATATTCCGTGAATATATTCATTACACAACAGCAAGTTCTGAATACGAAGCCAGACTGGCTTTCGAAGAGTTTGGCAGCAAGGCTCATACGTATTCTCCTGCTTATACAGAGGCCAATTTTCCTGCTTTTCTGAAGTATAGCAGCCATATTACGTTCAATTCGCTGTCGCAGTTCGAGCGTTTTTATCCGCAGGCAAAGGCTTATCCGGAACATGTATCTTGTGGTATTCGTGTGAATCCAGAGTATTCGGAAGTGGAAGTAGAACTTTATAATCCTTGTGCTCCTGGAACTCGTTTCGGTGTGACTGCCGATTTGCTTCCCGACCGTTTGCCCGAAGGAATTGAAGGCTTTCATTGTCATTGTCATTGTGAGTCGAGTTCGTATGAGCTGGAACGTACATTGAAACACATTGAAGAAAAGTTCTCTCGCTGGTTTCCTCAATTGAAATGGCTGAATTTGGGTGGGGGACACCTGATGACACGTAAAGACTACGATGTGGAACACCTTATCGGACTGTTGAAAGGTTTGCGTGAACGCTATCCGAATCTTCAGATTATTCTGGAACCGGGATCAGCCTTTACCTGGCAGACCGGACCGCTGGTAGCATCGGTTGTCGATGTGGTAGAGAGCAGAGGTATACGTACAGCTATTCTTGATGTGAGCTTTACCTGCCACATGCCCGACTGTCTGGAAATGCCTTATCAGCCTAAGGTGCGCAATGCCGAAACCCTTCCGCCTGATGCTGTGAAGACTGCTGCTCGTGAGGAGCATGTTTATCGTTTGGGCGGAAACAGCTGCTTGAGTGGTGACTATATGGGCAGTTGGAAGTTCGATCATGAATTGCAGATAGGCGAACGCATCATATTCGAAGATATGATTCATTATACGATGGTGAAGACAAACATGTTTAATGGAATTCATCATCCTTCTGTTGCTTTGCTCCACACTGATGGAGAACTGGAGGTGTATAAAACCTTCCGTTATGAAGATTATCGCGACAGAATGTGTTGATTATAAGTTACTTCTGATTGTAAGTCATAGCGTCCGTACACCTTCGAACAGGCTTGTGCGGACGTTTTTTATTGAAGATGCCTGACGGTTTGGATAGCTGTCGTTACCTTTCAAAAAAAATCGTACAAAGGTTGCTGGCTTTTGTACAAAAAATAAAAAAATATCGAGATGTTTTTCCTTAAATATGCTGAAGTTTTTTTCTACTTTCCCTGAATCTTGTTTTTGGAGGAAAAGGAGCTTGTGTAATTGCTTCAAAATGGGGTTGAAAAAGACAATATAATAGCTTTTGATGAAAAAAGTATTATAATGTTTTGGTAGTTTCGGAAAAAGCATTACCTTTGCACTCGCAATCGAAAAATCGCTTGCGCTAATTACAGAATGCGGAAATAGCTCAGTTGGTAGAG
>ERZ780135.1345-NODE-1345-length-11165-cov-4.320522_pt1 | contig 11165 bp, 9 predicted proteins | sample MGYA00511946_ERZ780135 | MGnify/ENA primary metagenome ERZ780135 (study PRJEB29588, sample SAMEA2151034) | human gut metagenome | biome: human gut; feature: human-associated habitat; material: faeces | place: Denmark | collected 2008/2010 ... | reverse complement strand
GGGATATGATCCTGAAGGTGGTTATCGCAGTGGCTTCGGCTTTGGCAGGCGTTTTGGGCGCTAATGCGATGAATCTGTAATGAGAGGGATTAATATTTTTTTATAAAAACCAGATGACTGTTATCTAAAATGAATAATAAGACTATTATTTTAATAATTGCGCTGCTCACTTGTGTGGGCAGCGTATATAGCCAGGGCACCTCGCCGGCTTTGGCTGATACGGAAGGAAAATACAAATATAATTATGTTCCTGTGTCTCCGGTATCGGAGGAGTTGATGAAGCATATTATGTGTCCTGTTAATTATAATACAGGCAAAGTTGAACTTAGTATCCCGATATATGAGATACGTACAAGAGATTTCACGCTGCCTTTACGATTGCAATATGACAGCGGAGGCATCAAGGTCAGTGCGGGAAACGGCGTGGCAGGCTTGGGCTGGAACGTGGATTTCGGTCCCACCGTAACCCGGAGTATTCAAGGAAATCCTGATGAAGAAGGGTATTTGATCTATAACCCGGACTTTGGCAGTTGGGACACTTCTTATATGCATAAGATGACCGAAGGTATGGCGCACGAACAACCGGATGTGTTTTTTTATAATACATTTGATGCTCAGGGGAATTTCGTGTTCCGGCGTCCGGAGAAATCCTCGGAAAGCGGCTCGCATATACCGGTTTATTTACCGTTGACTTCTGATAAGGTGGAAACGTCAGACATACGTTCGGGATTTCAGGTGACGGACGGTTCTGGTAATATTTACCGTTTTAAGGAAGCCGAATACTCTAATACGGGAAAGATTACAGGCTGGAAACTAACGGATGTCACCAGTCTGAAACAGGACAGGCTTTCTTTTTCGTATGTCACACAGAAGCTCACTTATGCAGACAGTTATGACTATTATGCAGTGGAGGATATGGGTGAAAGTTACCGTAACGGATATTGGCAGGGAGTGGATGGAAAACTGAAGTTTTTCCGGATGAACGGGTATGCTTTGCATAATGATTCTCTTTGGGCCGATTTTACGGCCGAAAACGTTGGCCAGTATGATAACCGGCCTTACAATTCGGTTGATGCAAAATATCCCAAAGAAATCACGTACGCTAATGGAAAAGTCCTTTTTGATTATTCCTCTTCTCTTCTAAAAACCGTGCATATTTATGAAAATGGGGCGGAAATCCAACGTGTCACATTGAATTATAAGCAACTGCGGTTCATGGGACGCAGCCTGCTTACTGAGGTCAATTTTACAGAGCTGGTCAATAATCAAAGCCGTAGTTATACAATGTCATATAATGACTACGTGGATGACTATTCGCCGACGCAGACCAAAGCAGTGGATAAATTCGGATATTATAACGGACGGACCGGTAATACCGATCTTGTAGAAAGACAATTGGTGGAGTTTGGAATGCCTTACGATGGCGACCGGGGTGTATGTTATGCTTATATTGGAGGTGCGGACCGTACACCGGACATTTTATTCGCCCAGGTTTATTCGTTGCAGTCTATTAAATATCCGACAGGTGCAAGAGAGGAATTAGTGTATGAGCTCAATACATATCCCGATACAGATGAATATGGGAATGCAATTTCATCTTATGCCGGTGGTTTGCGAATTTATTCTATCCAATGCCGTGATGTGGAAGGTACGCTGAAGAATGAACGTCGTTTCTTGTATGAGAAAGACGGTATTCCGACAGGTTATGCTCCTCAAGTGACTTTTGTCGATGAGATGGAGAAACTTTATTTGCGTACCTACTCTCGTACCAGCATGCGTTATCGTTTGTATTCATCCCTGCCGGTGGCCGATGCCGGTGCTGCAGCGGGAGTCTCTGTCCTATATCCTAATGTGAGTGTTGTGGAGAAAGATGATTATGGAAAAACGGTATCTCGTGAAGACTATGAATACAATACGAATTTCTATTTTCCAAGTATAATAAATGGTATGGTGCATGATGAGGTGTCCCATTATAAGAAGGGCAAACTGGTCAGGAGAACGGATTATGATGTAGATACGGAGCAGCCTGTGCATGATGAGGAGCATACATATACTGAAATATCTTTGAACAATAATACTCCTTTGGTGGCGGGACGTGAAGTGCGGCGTGCCAATCTGGTTGTTGCAGAACAGTCCGGTGTGGAAACGGACGATGACCTTTATTATCGTGAGTACAGGTATAGCATTGGCAGGGGGAATACGCGTGTGGAAAACCAGCTCACTGTGAATACGGATTATTATGCTGGTAAGTTGGTCAGTGATACGGTTGTCCGGACTTATGGCTCTACGGACTGGGATATACGATCCGGGCTTCCGGTGAGGGAGATTTATAAGTATAGCGATGGAAAGAAAAAGAAATGTGATTATACTTATCCATATCATGTTAATGATGCCGTTGGAAGGGCGATGACGGCTGCCAATGATATATTGAGACCTGCCCATATAGGAGAATCTGTGGAAGGTCCTGAAGGCTATATGGATGATTCCTTTACCAGTTTCGACTATACTCTGGATCCCGGCTCCGGTTCGGCCTTGCTGGACGAGGTGAGCGTCTGGAAGCATGAGGGGCTCTTTTCAATGAGTGAATCTTATCCTGTACACGATGCTTATGGCAATGTTTGTGAGATCCGCCGTGCGGATGCTCCTGTGGTCGCATTGCTCTGGGGATACAACTACAGTCGTCCGGTGGCTATTGTGGAAGGGGCGTCATATCAGGAAGTCGTTTCCGGGCTGTGCGTGAGTGTGGAGTCTCTTCAAAACCTTGACGGCAGTGCCCTTGAAAATGTATTGCTTCCGTTGCGTAATGCTTTCCCCGCCCCTTGCCGGGTGACCGTTTATAGATATGCTCCGCAACGGGGAGTTGTCTATATGAATGAACCTAACGGGAATGTAACTACATACAGCTATGACGGCTTCGGGAGACTGACGGAAATCCGTGATAAGGACGGCGCTGTGCTGGAGTATAATGAGTATAAGAAATGAATAAGAAACTGTTAAAAGGAAAAATTATGAATATAAAAAGAATCATTGTTCTTGTATTGATAAGTGCAAGCTCCGGTCTTCTTTGCGCTCAGAGGAAGACTGTGAACATGAGTGACCGTTATGGCATACTTACGGTAACTCCGCTTGACAAATATACCGGAGCAGCCTCGCTGTTGAAAACGAACGGTGTGCGCTCCCTGACTGATGTGTCCTATGGGGATGGTTTTGGCGGTGTTTCTCAGAAGATACACGTCGGAATAACCCCGCAGGGCAAAGACCTGACTGAAAGTTATGAGTATAACTCATTGGGAAATTTACAGTCCCGTACTCTTCCGGTTCCTGTGTTGTCGGAAGGGGCTTCCGGGAACTATAAGCAAATATTAAAGTCGGCACAGGAGTATTACGGGCACAGCAACGTCTGTTCACGTTTCGCGTATGAGGCTTCCCACCGTAGTTTACTGTTAAAAGAGTTTGGCGTTGGTGATGAATGGACCGGTAAAGCCGTATCCAAAAAATATAGCTGTAATCTTGAGAGTATACCCGCCCAACGTTGCAAGCGTTATCTGGTATCCGCCGGCGGCGAGCTGGTAGAGAGCGATAGTCCCTATGCAGACGGTAGCCTTCGCGGCATACGCAGCGAGGACGAAGATGGCAACATGCATTGGGAATTTTATAATAGTGAAAATCAGTTGGTCCTTTCACGCATTCTGGATGGTGATACATTTTTTGATACTTATTTTGTCTATGATGAGTATGGCAATCTGGTGTTTGTGCTTCCTCCGGGTTACCAGGATCATCCGGATCTGGATCTTTATGCTTACATATATCGTTATGACTATCTGGATCGTCTTGTTTATAAGAAGCTTCCCGGTTGCGCCCCTTCTTACCTGGTTTATGACGCGGCACACCGTTTGGTTTTCTCTCAGGATGGCTGTCAGCGTAATGATTCTCTTTGGTCATTCTTTGTTTATGATGTCTATGGGCGTGTCGTTGTGGAGGGCGAATGCAGCAACAGCGATAAACATGTTCGGACTGCCGGTGAGACAGTTGTTTTAGGTACTCTTATGGAAGGCGACACCGGCCTGGCGTACAGTGGTTATCAGAGTTCTTTTGATCTGGTTGAACCTTGTGTATATGTGGTGAACTACTATGATACGTATGATTTTAGAACACGAAACGGCTTTTCTGCATATAATTTTCCGGAAGGAACTGTGAGTGCGACCGGTAATCTTACGGGTAGCATACTTTGTACGCATGGCTCTTCGGGATTCATTTATTCTGCGGACTATTATGACATCAACAAGCGGATAGTGAAAAGCCTGTCAAGCCGTGTCAATGGAGGCATGGATACATACGCCACTGAATACTCCTTTCAAGGAAGTCCTCTGTCCGTCCTTCACACCCATAGGGATAGTTCCGGGTATTCATTGACGGAACGTTATACCTATACTTATGACCATTCGTCACGCCTGACACGAGTGAGCCACCAATACGATAACAATCCTTCCGTCCTGCTTGTGGAACACGCTTATGACGAGTTGGGCCGATTGCAGACAGACAAACTGGATAACGGTATTTATGCAACAGCCTATGCCTACAATATCCGTAACTGGCTGACCGGTATTGAAGGCGGTAAGTTTAGCCAGTCTTTGCATTATACCGACGGTTTGGGAGTCCCTTGTTATAATGGTAATATCAGCAGTATGACTTGGAAAAGTGGAGCCGGGGCCACTCCCCGCGGTTATAAATTCAGTTATGACCGTCTGGGTCGCCTGACTGATGCGGAGTATGGTGAAGGGCCGAGCCTTTCTGTAAATACCAACCGTTTTAATGAGCAGGTGACGGGCTATGATAAAATGGGTAATATCTTGGGTCTGAAGCGCTACGGGCAGACTTCAGCGACGGGTTATGATGTGATTGATGATCTTTCTTTGAGTTATGCCGGTAACCGGTTAAAGAAGGTGACAGACCGTTCAACCACCCCTGCCTTCAATAACGGCTTCGAGTTCAAGGACGGCATTGATTTGTCCACAGAGTATGAATATGATGAAAACGGCAACCTGACTAAAGATTTAAACAAAAAGAAAACTGCTATTCAGTATAATTGTTTAAATTTGCCTAGTCGTGTAATGTTTGCGAATGGTAACAGTATATCTTATCTTTATGATGCTGCGGGCAGGAAACTCCGTACCGTGCACGTTCTGGAAGGAGACAGTGTTACAACGGATTACTGCGGCAATGTGGTCTATGAAAATGGAGTACCTCAGATTCTATTGACAGAAGTCGGTTATGTGTCCCTTACTGACAGTAAGTATCATTATTATTTGAAAGATCATCAGGGTAATAATCGTGTGGTTGTAGATGAGGAGGGAACGGTTGAGGAAGTGAATCATTATTATCCGTTTGGAGGTGTGTTTTCTTCTACCGGAGATGCTCAGCCTTATAAGTATAATGGCAAGGAGTTGGATCGTAAAGGTGGGTTGGACTGGTATGATTATGGAGCGAGGATGTATGATGCTGCATTAGGGAGATTTATGAAAACTGATAGATTTTCAGAGAAGTATGTTTCTTTATCACCTTATCAATATGGCGCAAATAATCCGGTGAATAATATTGATGTGAATGGAGATAGTTTACTTCTTAATAAGACTAGTGTCGCAGAAGCAATGTTGGCGATTTATAATGGATTAGAAGATGGTACGAATCTAAAAATGAAGTTTAATAATGGAGTGCTTGATCCTACTTCTATAGAAGCTCACGCTAAAGTTACATCGGACTTCTTTTTGCAAGATTTGTATGAGATTGCGACGAATGAAAAGATGGTTGAGTTATCTGTGTCCGATAAAAATACTTTTATTATGAATGGACAAATTATAAGTGAAAGTTTTATAGCTCCAGAAGATTATAATACTAGTCAGTATGGGGCTGCATTTGAAAGTCTGTTGGTTGCTAGTGGACAATTAACGGGTAAGGTCATTGAAGGGAACTTGGGACAAACTTTAGTTTCAGGAAACGAAGCTGCATCTGGCAAAAAGTCGACAAACAATAATGTCCAGATAATAATAAATAAAAAAGGAACACTAAATCATCGTACTGTTGGAATCGCACATGAATTTGGGCATGTCCTTTTATATTTGAGAGGTTTACCATTTGGACATTCGCAACGAGGGGTAGATTCATTTGTATATAAAAAGAATGATAATATGATGAAAAGATTAGGGTATGGGAAATAAATTAATTTTATTACTGACAAGTGTATTAATGCCATACATTTTATGTTGTCAGGAAAAGAAGTTGGTTGAAAGTCAAGTGTTTTATGATAAGACTAATCAATTACCTGTATTTAGAATTTCTAAGCAGGGTGAGAAAATAGAAGTAGACTATTATACTGCCTTAGATACTATAAATTCAATAAGTATTAATGTTGGCTTTATTGGGGGTGTTGAACGATTACATAAATATTGTGATAGCCTTTATTATGCTAACTTTAGCGAGGAAAATTACAATGAAGTAAATGTAAGGGTCCCCTATTCAATATTGTTAGATAATGAGCTCAGAGTACGGGAAGTTCATATTTTACAAAGGCTACCATTATATAAATATGATGAAAAGTATGATTATGATAGCCTCATTAAAAAGATATTGCTTTCAACAGATGGACAATGGTTTAAAAAAGACAAAGAGAATAATTGGTATCTATATGTTGGTCTTTTCCATTTAAAGTAATATTTGTAGTATTGTGTTTTTGGGTAAAGTATGACTTTCATAAACTGATTTGGATTCAATAGTTGCTATTTTGGTAATATAAAAACTTATTTATATCTCAAGGTAGCTTTTTAAAGAACAGTACGAAATATAGCTGATAGTGTTGCTCAACTGGATACTTTTATTCATGAAATAGCAATTCACTCTGATCAGAATTCTTCCGATTTTAGTGATGACAAAGTGATGAACAATTCAAATATTTATCCTGTATTAAGAAAAATGGATAAAAAAAGAGCTTTTAAACAGCATTGGCAAGAAAGATATGTGAATAAGGCTATGGAAAGAATTGGATTACCTATAACGCAACAATATTACAACTCGCAAGGAATAGTAAAATCAAATAGTGCTATTTTGAAGTCGATGTATGGATTTATAAATTAATTGATTATGAAAAAGTGTTTTATAGTAATGGTGCTGTTGATTGGAGTACTATCATGCAGAACAAATAGGGTTGATAGTTATGAAATGAAAGTGTTTAATGAGATTTTTGATAACTTGGTTGAGGAAATGGGGGCATTAGATAGGTTTGAAATCCCTCCTCCTCCCATACCATTTTTTGATAACAACAATCCAATGGCGTATGACACTGTTAGATATGAACAAAAGATTACTGAGATTGAGAGGGAAAATATGAAAATGAAAGATACGACCTTTGTTATTGCTGTTTTTGATACTCTATTCACTTGTGATAATCTAAATTTAGATGTTGAATATATCGGAAAACAATTAGTGGAACCGGATTATATTGAGGCGCTTAACTCTATGAATAATCGTCTGATACAAAGTTATCCACTGAATTTGTCTGAGATAGAGAATAGAAAACGGTTCATATTAAAACACTCTTCTGAGTTTCCTGAAGGATTTAAGATATGGGAAAGAGAAAACTATAATTTTCTTTTTTCAGGAATATTGAGGATGTCGAGGATATACTTTAATAAAGAAAAGCTAGTTGGAGTTTTTTATTGTTCTTATGCTTGTGGACGGCTTTGTGGAGAGGAGGCAATTATATGTATCCGCAAGATTAATGATAAATGGATCATTGAAAAAAATATATTGTTAGGAGTATCGTAATAATCAGATTACAGTTGTGCTTTATTTTAATATAAGTTGGAAACCGAAAACAAAATAATCCCCAACGATTAAAATTGAAGAATAAAAAGATTATTTTTCAGAATAAGGGAAACAAATATAAATTATATTTGACTAAATAACTGAGTCGAAGGGGTTTCTTGTTCTGATGTGTCTTACCCCAGATATGGATTAACTAAGATTTAGTTGTGTATATCTGGGTTGTATTTTTGATTTCTATGAGAATAAAGTTCTGATGTAAATTGACTAAGTATAGTCTGTATATCAGAGCAAGGTCAGTTTGTATTATTAAAAGTCCTTAACAAAAGCCCATTACATCACTTTTTATTTGTTTCTTTGCACCAAATTCGGGTATAGTGTTGTCTTGTGGTTTGAGGCAGCACTTAATTTTGCTTAGAAATTAATGGAGAAACTCAGTATAAATGCTTGTCCGGTGTGTGGCGGTATGCACTTGAAACGCGTCATGACTTGTACGGATTTTTATGCTTCGGGCGAACAGTTTGAACTGTATTCGTGTGAAGATTGCGGATTTACGTTCACGCAAGGTGTTCCCGTAGAGGCTGAGATAGGTAAGTATTATGAGACTCCTGATTATATCTCCCACACTGATACGCGCAAAGGCGCGATGAATTCCGTTTATCACTATGTACGTTCCTATATGCTGGGCCGCAAGGCGCGGCTGGTAGCTAAGGAGGCGCATCGCAAGACGGGGCGTTTGCTCGATATAGGTACGGGCACCGGTTATTTTGCCGATACGATGGTGCGTCGTGGCTGGAAAGTGGAGGCGGTGGAGAAGAATCCGCAGGCACGTGAGTTTGCAAAGGAACATTTCGGACTGGAGGTGAAACCCGAATCGGCTCTGCAAGAGTTTGCTCCCGGCAGTTTTGATGTCATTACCCTTTGGCACGTTATGGAACATCTTGAACACCTCGGCGAGGTGTGGCAACAGCTTCACGAGATGTTGACGGAAAAAGGACTGCTAATTGTGGCAGTGCCCAACTGTTCCTCTTATGATGCGCAACGTTACGGCGAGTATTGGGCGGCTTATGATGTCCCGCGACATCTTTGGCATTTCACACCGGGCACTATCCAACAGTTGGCTTCCCGGCATGGCTTTATCATGGCGGCACGTCACCCGATGCCGTTTGATGCTTTTTACGTATCCATGCTAAGTGAGAAACATCGGGGTAGTTCATGTAGTTTCCTGAAAGGGATGTATGTCGGAACATTGGCATGGTTCAGCGCTTTGGGACGGAAGGAGCGGAGCAGTTCCATGATTTACGTTTTTCGGAAAAAGAGGTAGAGGATGGGAAATAAAAGCAGATATAAATCAAGTTCGATTTTCGATATGCAGTTTATTACGTCGAGTATCAGTACCACGCTGGTGTTGTTGCTGTTGGGGCTGGTTGTGTTCTTCGTGCTTACGGCGCACAATCTTTCCGTATATGTCCGCGAGAATATCAGTTTCTCCATTCTCATTAGCGACGATATGAAAGAGGCGGATATCCTGAAACTGCAGAAGAAGCTGAATCAGGAACCTTTCGTGAAACAATCCGAATATATCTCTAAAAAACAGGCATTGAAGGAGCAGACCGAAGCTATGGGAACTGATCCTGAAGAGTTTCTGGGTTATAATCCTTTCACCGCTTCTATTGAAATAAAGCTCCATTCCGATTATGCTAACTCCGACAGTATTGCGAAGATTGAGAAAATGGTCAAACGGAACAGTAATATACAGGATGTGCTCTACCGGAAGGAGCTGATTGATGCTGTGAATGATAACATACGGAATATCAGTCTGGTATTACTGGCTTTGGCGGTAGTGCTTACTTTTATCTCCTTTGCTTTGATAAACAATACGATAAGGCTTGCTATATACTCCAAGCGCTTCCTCATCCATACAATGAAACTGGTGGGGGCGAGCTGGAGCTTCATTCGGCGACCGTTTCTCCGAAGGAATGTGTGGAGTGGCGTGCTGGCTGCTGTAGTTGCTGATGCCATATTAATGGGGACGGCCTATTGGGCAGTGACATACGAGCAGGAATTGCTTCAGGTAATCACTCCCGAAGTCATGCTTATCGTTTGTGCGAGTGTGTTGGTGTTTGGAATGGTGATTACGTGGCTGTGTGCCTACATTTCCATTAACAAATACTTGAGAATGAGGGCCAATACTTTGTATTATATTTAGTAGAGAATAGATAGTAAATAGGTATAGCGAACCGTGGTTCGCGACTTTAATTTTGAATTTATAATTAAACAAACTATGTCTGACAAGCAGAAATTTGCCTTTGATAAAGTGAACTTTATCTTGCTAGCGGTAGGAATGGCGATTGTTATTATCGGGTTTCTATTGATGACAGGACCTTCGTCGTCCGAAACGGTCTTTGAACCTGATATTTTCAGTGCACGTAGAATTAAGGTGGCGCCTGTCGTTTGCCTGTTCGGTTTCTTGTCGATGATTTATGCGGTATTGCGCAAACCTAAAACTAAAATAGAATAAAGATAAGTTATGAGTTGGTTGGAAGCATTAATCCTTGGACTGATTCAGGGATTGACAGAATATTTGCCTGTAAGTAGCAGTGGGCATTTGGCTATCGGGTCGGCATTGTTTGGGATACAGGGTGAAGAGAATTTGGCATTTACAATTGTAGTGCATGTGGCTACGGTATGCAGTACATTGGTGATTCTTTGGAAAGAGATAGATTGGATTTTCCGCGGGTTATTCAAGTTCCGGATGAACGAGGAGACGCGCTACGTGATTAATATATTGATCTCAATGATACCAATCGGTATTGTGGGAGTATTCTTTAAAGACTATGTAGAAGAAATATTTGGCTCGGGACTGCTGATTGTGGGCTGTATGTTGTTGTTGACGGCTGCCCTGCTGACTTTCTCGTACTATTACAAGCCGCGTCAAAAAGAAAAAATCTCGATGAAAGATGCGCTTATTATCGGTATTGCCCAGGCTTGTGCAGTAATGCCGGGATTGTCCCGTTCGGGTTCTACCATCGCTACGGGATTACTGTTGGGAGACAACAAAGCGAAGTTGGCGCAATTCTCTTTCCTTATGGTTATTCCGCCCATTCTGGGTGAGGCATTGCTTGACGGTATGAAGATGATGAAAGGGGAGGACGTAGTGGGAGACATTCCTGCATTGTCGTTGATTGTAGGTTTTATGGCTGCTTTCATAGCCGGTTGCCTGGCTTGTAAGTGGATGATAAACATAGTGAAGAAAGGAAAGCTGATCTATTTCGCAATCTATTGTGCGATAGCAGGATTGGTAACGATTATATTGAGCTGATGAATTTTAAAAAAGGAGAAGTACTGTT
>ERZ780135.1326-NODE-1326-length-11343-cov-2.588412_pt1 | contig 11343 bp, 8 predicted proteins | sample MGYA00511946_ERZ780135 | MGnify/ENA primary metagenome ERZ780135 (study PRJEB29588, sample SAMEA2151034) | human gut metagenome | biome: human gut; feature: human-associated habitat; material: faeces | place: Denmark | collected 2008/2010 ... | reverse complement strand
TAGCCGAGCTGGTCAAAGCGGCCGGCGCTACCTTTGTTGCGCGCGGCACCACTTTCCATGCCCAGATCCTGGCCGACCTGATCGCCAAGGGTATCGAACACAAAGGCTTCAGCCTGATCGAAGCTGTTACTGCCTGCCCCATCTCCTACGGACGCCAGAATAAAATGGGCGGTCCCGCCGACATGATGAAATGGCAGCGCGACCACGCAGTACCGCTGGCAGCCTGGGATAAAATGACCGAAGAACAAAAAGCGGGCAAATTCCCGATCGGCGTACTGTATCAGGTTGAAGGCAGACAGGAATATACAGCAGCCTACGACGAGCTGATCGCCAGAGCGCAGGGAGGTAAATAATCATGAAACAGGAATTACGTTTATCCGGTACCGGCGGCCAGGGCCTGATCACAGCCGGCATCATTCTGGCAGAGGCGGCGCTTTTAGACGGCAAGCTGGCGATCCAGTCCCAGTCTTATGGCCCGGAAGCCAGAGGCGGCGCCTCTAAAGCAGAGGTCATTATCTCTGACGAAGCGATCCACTTCCCGAAAGTGACCGACCCGAACCTGCTGCTGGGCTTCGACACCGCAGACGACGCCGCGGTTTGGCCGGGGGACAAGGACAACACGACCTGACGGCAGGCAGCGTTATGATCACCGACAGTCTTTTCGTCAGCGACGTGCCGGACTTCGGCGGCAAGGTCTACGAGCTGCCGATCACCCACAGCGCCAAAGAAGTGCTTGGCAAAGCGCTTTTTGCCAACATCATCGCGCTGGGAGCTTTGGTGAAGCTGACCGGCATCGTCAGTGAAGAATCGCTGGTCAAAGCTGTTTTGAACCGCGTACCAAAAGGCACTGAAGAAAAAAATAAACAGGCATTGCAGGTTGGTATGGATCTGATCAAATAAGCTGCTGTAATCCCCGGCATTATTAATAATGCCGGGGATTTTTGCGCATTCCAGCCCCTTATGTGTTATAGTAGTAATATACACATCAACATTACGAGGTAAAAACATGTTAACCCAACAGCTTGCTGCGTCCCGCAGCGAAGACGACGGACGTATCTCCGATATGTCTTTCCATGATGAAACTCTGAATAATGAAGACCTCAGCAAAATCATTTTTCACAATGTCCAGTTCAGCAAATGCCGCTTTACACGCTGTGATTTCTCACAATCACGCTTTTTGTCAGTCGCTGTAAAAAACTGTGATTTTTCCAACTGTAATTTCAGCGAAAGCTTTTGGAAACAAGTAACTATCACCGACAGCCGCGGCAACGGTGCCGATTTCTCACAAAGCTGCTGCAAGGAATTGACCTTGTGTGACAGTTCCTTTGCATACGCCAATTTCTCCAAATCACAATGGGAAAACTCTGCCGTCAGCAACTGCTCTTTCAAAGAGTCCTTCTGGGCTGAAGTACGCTTGAAGAAACTTACTTTAGCAGCTTCAGTTTTCAGCGGTGCCGACTTCTTTAAAACACCTCTTAAAGACCTTGATTTTTCAGACTGCAAAATCGATGGCATTACTGTTTCAGAAACTTTTAAAGAACTGCGGGGCATGCAGATCAATTTACTGCAATCCGCTGACATTGCCAGACTGCTGGGCATCAAAATAGTTTAAAATCCCGTCTGGCTTTATTTTAATTTTCACACACAACATATAAAACCTGGATTGCTGTTATCAAAATAACAATAATCCAGGTTTTATATTTTTCTTGATTAATATATTTAGCTTTTTATTTTTATATTCATTTAAAAAATGTTATAATTTTAATATAAAAAATTATTTATTGTCGTCCTGTTTATCAGGGGGAGGATCTGCAATGAAACGCTTTGACAAAAAACTAAATGCCCAAGATATCATTAACGCTATTCCCGGCGGCGTCGCAATCTATAAAGTTTCCGACATCTTTGAAACGGTTTACTATTCTGACGGCGTACCCGCTCTTTCCGGCTATAGCCGCGATGAATATGACCTGCTCATAAAACAGGATGCTGCTGATCTTATCTATCATGAAGATACCGCTATGGTCATTCGTGAGATGCGCGCAGTATTGAAAGCCGGAAAATCGGCAAGCTTTGAATTCCGCAAACAGCATCGCGACGGACACATCGTCTGGGTCAATGTTCACGCCCGGAAAATAGGCGAAGACGGCGGTCATCCACTTCTGCAATGTGTATTCCACAATATTTCCGCCTTCAAACAGGCCCAGGAAGAGCTGGCACACGTCATCAATTCTATTCCCGGCGGCATTGCTGCCTATGATTTTAATGATATACAAAATCCCCGGCGTCTGTTTTGTTCCGATGGTGTTGCTAAACTTTTCGGCTGCAGTGACGCAGCTGATCTGCAGCATTATGCGGCCAATCCCTGGAGCATGGTTTTTAAAGAAGACTATCAGCGGGTCTACGATGCTTTCCAGCATATGTTCATCAGCAGTGACACTCTTGATCTTTCTTATCGTATCACCCGAAAAGATCAGGTACTGGAATGGGTCCATCTGAATGGCAAAGCTATCAACGGCATCTTTTATGCCGTTTTTACCGGTATGTCCGATGAAGCCAAACTATTCCAGCAGATCAGCAACGAAGCGGCCCAGGGTATCTATGTCATTGATAAAAAGAACCATGACCTGCTGTATTACAATGAAAACGTAGAACTTTTTTTAACAGGTAAAACCAATGCCTGGGGTAAAAAATGCTACACCGCCCTGCACGACAAACAGACTCCCTGTACCTTCTGCCCTTTATCAATGATCAAAAATATCGAAAAACCACAGGAGCTTACCTTCGCAAACGGCAAAAGCTACGAGATCCGTGCCAAAGAACTTGAATGGAACGGTCTGCCTGCTTACACGCTTTTTATTAACGACATTACCGATAAAATAACCAGTTCGCGCAAAAACGAACAGCTGGAACAGTTTTATCAGACCCTTGTCCAGAATCTTCCTGGCGGCATTGCAGTCATCCGTTTTGATATGGCAAAAAAACAAATGCTCCCCGAATATATTTCCGAGGGTTTCGCCGCCATGACAGGTATGTCCACTGACGAAGCTTACGCGCTTTACAAAAACGATGCCACAGCTGGCGTCCATCCGGACGACCTTGACTATATCATTGGCCGATTGAATCAGCATCTCAAGAAGCACCTTGATACCTGCGAAAGTATCTACCGGCTGCGCAAAAAAGACGGCAGTTATATCTGGATCAAAAACAATTCTTCACTCATTTTAAGCCCAAACGAAATACCGCTTATTTATGCAGTTTACAGTGATATCACCAAAGAAATAGAAGCGCAGAACAAGCTGCGCCAAAAATACAATGATCTTTTACTTCGTCAGCAGAACTATCCGCTTTCTAACGAGATTCTCAGCGGTTACTGCGATATAACCGCCAACAGGATCCTGCGTATTTACGACAAAACAGGTATCGATCCCCTGCAAAAATTTGGTTTCGAGCGCCAGAACTTTTTCAAGGGGCTGGCCACTCTTATCGAAAGCCCGGAAGAACGACAGCACTTCCTTAATACCTTCCTCAATGCCCCGCTGCTGGAAAAATTTGCTCAGGGCATCAACAGTCAGGAACTAGAATGCTTTATCCGTATGCCTCATGATAACAGCGGTCATTACCTTAAATGTGTCATCAATATGATAGAATCACCGGATAACGGCCACACGATCGGCGTACTTTCCGTGCTCGATCTGACACAATTTAAGATCAACGACCAGATATCGATGCATCTGGCGCACGCCCATTATGATTTTATCGCTACCTGTGATTTCAACAGCGATAGCTATCAGCTTTTTTTCACAAACAGCAAAGCGAATCTAATGCCGCCTGAACAGGGAAGCTACAGCAAAAATATCGTCGCCTTCCTGCAGACCTTCACTGTCCCCAAAGATCGGGAATTTTGTATGGAAATGTTTGATCCCGCCAATATGCAGCGGCGGCTGTATCACGAAAATTCCTACTCCTTTCATTATTCACTGAAGGATGAACAAGGACATATCTATACTAAAAATATGATCGTATTCCTGATCGATCAGCGGCTGAATAAAGTCGGTATGGCCCGAGCCGATATCACAGACTACGTACGGGAACAGCGAGCGCTGCTGAATACGCTGGCCTATACCTTTGAGCAGCTCAGTATCATCAATCTGGTGACAAAAGAATTTACAATGTATACCCGCAAATCTGTACTGCAAAATCTGTCACCCTATAAATGCGCGGACTTTAACAGAGCACTGCACAAGCTCAGCCTTCCTTATACTAAACTGGCAGCGGATGAAACTGCGGCAGAAAAATTTTCTTTGCCGGTCATCCTCAGCAGGCTGGCAGAGAAACCGCAGGGTTACGAATTTACGCTGCCGTATCTTGCTAATGACGGCAGCGAAAAGAACAAACAGATCAACGTCCTTTGGGGCGACGAAGGTCATCATACGATTTGTCTTGTCCGATGTGATGTTACTGATATCATCAGCGCCGAAAAAAATTCCAGATCCGTACTGCAAAATGCCTTGGATCTGGCTCAGGAAGCCAACCGCGCCAAAACAGATTTTCTCTCCGCTATGAGCCACGACATCCGCACGCCCATGAACGCGATCATCGGTATGACGGATCTGGCCCTGGACGATCTGGATAACCGTCAGCATCTCAGCGAATATCTCGATATTATCAAAAGCTCTTCGTCACATCTGCTGACGCTGATCAATGACATTCTGGATATGAGCCGCATAGAAAAAGGCAAACTGAAACTGGCGCGTACCTCGTTCAACTTGTCCGTCGAAATAGACAGATTCTGCAGCCGTTACCAGCTGTTGATGGATAAAAACAGCCTTAAATTCCTGCATAACGCAGAACTTCTTCACAGCAGCTGTATCGGCGACACCGCGCAGCTGCAGCGGATCTGGGATAACCTTGTCAGCAACGCCTGTAAATTCACACCTCCGGGTGGCACTGTTACCTTCAGCGCCTGCGAGCTCCCTTCAGACAATGAGCGGCTCGGCTGGTATAAATTTACGATCAGCGATACCGGTATCGGTATCGACAGCGAAAGCCTGCAGCATCTATTCGATCCTTTTTTCCGCAGCAGCGACGTCATCAGCAAGCATATCGAAGGTTCCGGACTGGGACTTGCCATCGTCAAAAATATCGTCGATTATAAAGGCGGTACGATTTCCGTCGCCAGTAAGCCGGGTGAGGGCACGACCTTTATCGTTACACTGCCGCTGCACTTCGATACTAACACTGAACAGCCTGCAGATAAACCGGTTCACATTGTCGGCAGCGCCGACTTTGATTTTTCAGGGAAATCGCTTCTGCTGGCAGAAGATCATCCGATCAATCAAAAGGTCGCCGAACTGATTTTGGAAAAAACGGGTGCGGCAGTCACGATCGTTGAAAACGGTTTGCAGTGCACAGAGCTTTTCACTGGATCTGCAAAGGGCAGCTTCGATGCTATCCTGATGGATATCCAGATGCCTGTCATGAACGGTTACGAAGCCGCCCAGGCTATCCGCAGCAGTACACATCCACAGTCAGCAACGATCCCTATTATTGCCATGACTGCCAACGCTTTTGCCGAAGATATTAAAAATGCTCTGTCAGCTGGTATGAACGCCCATATTGCCAAACCTATCGACCCGCAGAAGCTCTATGAAACTCTGGCAGCTTATATCAAATAACAAAAAACACTGTTACGTATATACGTAACAGTGTTTTTGCATTTTGACTACCGCTTGGCCCAGCTCCAGACCTCACGTGTCAGCCAGATAAAAAAGACCCCTGAAAAATCCAGGATCACGTCCGTAACCAAGGCACTGCGTCCCGGAGCATGCAGCTGGATATATTCATCGCTAACGGCTGCTGCCAAACCTAAAAACAAAATATACCCTGTCGCTGTACGATGACTGACACCGAACGCCGCGTAAACATTGCACAGGATCACGCCCAGGATAGCAAACTCCAAAAAATGTGCCAGCTTGCGGATATTATAATCCAGGTTCTGCTGCGGTACATCAATGCCGAACCATTTCCCCATACCGGTCAGAATCGAGCCGACCAGTTCACTGGCCCGGTGTGATTCTGCCGCCGGCATAGAAGAATTATAAAAAATAAAAGCTACAAAAACGATCAGTAAAAGCAGCCATACAAATCTTCTCACGGTCTTACTTACCTCGCCTTATAAATTTCTGCTTAACATATCCATGACCATCATATTGCTGACGATGCCAATACCGCCTGGAACAGGCGTAAAAGCGCTGGCTTTAGCGCTGACGGCAGGGTCAACGTCACCTACCAGACCGCCTTCGACAGCATTGATACCAACATCGACGATCACGACGCCTTCTTTGACCATTTCAGGTTTAATGAAAGCCGGTACACCCACAGCGGCAACGATGACATCAGCACCGCGCAGCACATCCGCAATATCCCTGGTCCGGGAATGGCAGACAGTGACCGTAGCATGCTCCTGCAGGAGCAGCAGCGCCACAGGCTTGCCAACTACATTACTGCGCCCGACAACAACGACGTTTTTCCCCTTTAACTCAATACCGTAATGAGACAGCGTCGCCATACAGGCCCGCGGAGTGCACGGTGCCCAGCGGCTGCGCCCTAAAAAGACTTCTCCGACGCTTTTAGGGTTTAAACAATCCACGTCTTTGCTCATAGTGATAGCGGCACCGACAGCATCGCCGTCGATATGCTTCGGCATCGGCATCATCGGCAGGATACCGGTAACATAGCGGTTATGATTAAGTTTTTTGATAGCGGCAATAACTTCTTCCTGTGTTGCTGTTTCCGGCATTGCCAGCACCTTGGCTTCACCGCCAAGACTTTCTACCAGTTTTACCAGACGATCTTTATAAACATGCGAAGCAGGGTCATCTCCCACCACAATGATCGCCAGAGTAACTTTGATCCCTTTTTCCTTTGCGGCTGTGATCTTGGCTGAAACAGTTTCTCTATATGCATCGGCAACGGGCTTGCCCTTCATCAACAAAGTTTCCATTGCTACAACTCCCCTTAAAACAAGCCGCTGATGACGCCGTCATCACTGACATCGATTTTCTCTGCTGCCGGCACCTTCGGCAGACCGGGCATCGTCATGATATCACCTGTCAGCACGACTACAAAGCCTGCGCCGGCAGAGATCCTGCAGTTTTTGATCGTCATGGTAAAACCGCTGGGACGACCAAGCAACGTCGGATCATCCGAAAACGAATACTGGGTCTTAGCCATACAGATCGGCAGATTGCCATAACCCAGACTTTCAAAATCCTTCAAAGCAGTTTCCGCTTCTTTAGCATAAACTACATCGCCGGCACCGTAAATCTCACGCGCCACAGTTGCGATTTTTTCCTTTAAGGTCAGCTCGGAAGCATAGATAGGAGCAAAATCAGCCTTGCCGCTTTCTGCCAGCGCAACAACCTCCTTAGCCAGCTCCACGCCGCCGGCGCCGCCTTTGGCAAAAACATCGGACAATGCAACATTGACGCCATGTGCAGCACAATGGGCACGTACAGCTTCCAGCTCTTCCGGTGTATCCTGAGCAAAAATATTGATGGCTACTACCAGAGGCAGACCGAATTTTTTAATATTTTCAATGTGTTTTTCCAGATTGACGATACCTTTTTTCACAGCGTCCACATTCGGCGCAGTCAAGTCCGTCTTCGGCACCCCGCCATGCATCTTCAATGCGCGCACTGTAGCAACCAGCACAACAGCATCCGGCTTCAACCCGGCATAACGGCATTTGATGTCAAAGAATTTTTCAGCGCCCAGATCAGCGCCGAAGCCTGCTTCTGTAATCGTATAATCAGCCAGCTTCATAGCCGTCTTAGTTGCCATCACGCTGTTGCAGCCGTGGGCGATATTGGCAAACGGGCCGCCGTGAATAATCGCCGGCACATTTTCCAGTGTCTGAACAAGATTAGGCTTCACAGCATCCTTCAAAAGGGCCGCCATAGCGCCGTGGGCTCTGATCTGCCCTGCGGTAACCGGTTTGCCGTTATAATCATAAGCAACAATGATCTTGCTTAAACGTTCTTTTAGATCGTGCAGACTGCTGGCCAGGCACAAAATAGCCATGACCTCAGAAGCAACGGTAATATCAAAACCGTCCTGACGCGGTACGCCATGCGCTTTGCCTCCCAGTCCGACAACAATATTACGCAGCTCGCGGTCATTCATATCAACAACACGTTTCCAAACGATCCGGCGCGGGTCGATATTCAAAGCATTGCCCTGCTGCACATGGTTATCGACCATTGCCGAAAGCAGCATGTGTGCAGATGTGATCGCATGGAAATCACCTGTAAAATGCAGGTTGATATCTTCCATCGGCACCACCTGAGAATAACCGCCGCCGGCTGCGCCGCCCTTAACGCCCATGCAGGGTCCCAGAGAAGGTTCGCGCAAAGCTACGATAACGCTTTTATCAATTTTGGCCAGGCCCTGGGCCAGTCCTACGGTAGTAGTCGACTTGCCTTCGCCTGCCGGCGTAGGCGTAATAGCCGTTACTAAAACCAGCTTGCCTGCCGGTTTATCTTCCATGCGGCGGATCAGATCCATAGATAATTTAGCCTTGTAACGGCCATACATTTCAATGTCTTCTTCACCGATGCCGAGCTTAGCGGCAACCTCCGTGATCGGCAGCATCTTGGCCTGCTGAGCAATTTCAATATCTGATAACATAAATAAACGCCCTCCTCTTCACTTATACCTGTGAACCATCTTGTATATCTTCTGTGCCGACAGATTTTTTCCTGCTGCTCTGACAGCAACCTAATGTATACATTTAAATGTTTTTATTCAAACCAGATTTCCAGCTTCGTACCTTCGGCAACTACTGTTCCCGGAGGCTGCGACTGCTTCCGCGCCCGGCCGCTGCCATGCGGCACCAGTACCAGACGTCCCTGCTGGATCAGTTCAGCCGTCTGCCGCATATCCAGCCCGCTGAAATCAGGCAGTTTGATCTTACCGTCTGCCAGTATCTCCATCTGCGGCATCTTAGCCGGAGGCGGCACTGTCGAATTAACAGCGGGATTATTCCGTACATGCTGCTCAAATGACGGCAGTCCTTCACTGCTGCTGGGCTGAATGCCCTTAGCTACAAGGATCTGCTGCAATGTATCGCGGAATACCGGCGCCGAAACCTGAGAACCGTAAAAAGCTCCCTGCGGCGTATCCAGCATGATTAGCATCGCATACTGCGGTTTATCAGCAGGTACAAAGCCTACGAAAGAAGCAATATATTTACCGGCTGCATAACCGCCTGTTTCCGCAAGCTTTTCGGCGGTACCGGTCTTACCGGCAATACGGTAGCCTTTGATCCCTGCTGCTTTACCACCACCGGCGGCGACAACCTGCTCCATCATTCCGCGCATCTGTGCGGCAACTTCCTCACTCATCACCCGACGCACCACTTTTTTCTGCCCCTGGCGCAGAACGCGTCCATCCGGCATCACGATCTTATCGATTATATACGGCTGCAAAAGCTCGCCGCCGTTAGCAATAGCGCAGATCGCACGCAGCATCTGCAGCGGCGTTACGGCAATGCCCTGACCGATAGACATGGTTGCAATATCCGGCTGATACATATGATCCGGATTATAAAGGATACCCTCTTCTTCACCCGGCAGCTCTATACCGGTCACACTGCCGAAACCGAACTTCTTGCTGTAATCGATCATCCGCTGTGCGCCCAGCTGCATCCCCAGCTGTACCATACCCGTATTGATAGAAAATTTTATAACATCCTGAAACGGTACCAGTCCCATGCCTTCCCCGTCCCAATTGCGTATCGTACGGTCGGCTATCTGAATACTGCCCGTATCATTGATCATCGTGGTCGGCGTAATAATTTTTTCCGTCAGTCCCATCACGCCCACAATCGGCTTGAAAACCGAGCCCGGTTCGTAAATAGTCGAAACCGCGCGATTAGTCCAGCTGGTAGCCGGATATTTATAAAAAGTATTAGGGTCAAAACTGGGCCGATTGGCCATGCCCAGAATCGCGCCCGTATTCGGGTCCATCAAGATGACCGCCGCACTGGCGGCTTTCGTATCCTTCATCGCCTTATCCAGCGCATCCTCCAGCACAAACTGGATCTTGCTGTCCAGGGTCAGATAGACTGAAGCCATCTTCTGCGGCCTGGCTTTATTGAAACCGCTGTCACCCATGGGGCGCCCCAGCGCATCGACGACCTCCTGCTGCTGTGTTTCCGCACCCTTGACTACCGAGTCCAAAGCCAGCTCGATACCGCTGAGACCGTTATCATCCGTACCGACAAAACCCAGCACCTGAGCCGCCATTGATTTTTTTGTATAATAGCGTTTACTTTCTTCTAAAAAATGCAGCCCCGGCAGCTTATTCTCACGAATGATCCGTTCTACTTCTGCCGCTTCTTTAGGCTCCATCGTTCGTTTGAGCCAGATGAAGCGTGCTTCTGTTGTAAAATCAGAATATAATTCGTCTGCTTTCATCTGCAGCACTCCGGCCAGCAAATCAGCGGCCAGCCGCTTGACGTCACGTTCCGGCTTCTCGCCCTTTTTCGTCGGGTTATCCTGCATCTCGACCGGGTCGACATACAGAGATTTAGACATAATGCTGACTGCCAGCTCCTCGCCGTTGCAGTCCAAAATGGCTCCGCGCGGCGAATATTTAGTTACCTTGCCGGTAACCTGATTGGCAGCACGTCTGGCCAGCTCTTCGTTTTGAATGACCTGCAGCCAGATCAGCCGCAGAAACACCGTTCCAAAACCAAAAAAGATCAGCAGGCCGATAATGGCAAAACGTTTTTTACCGTTTTGCAGCGAAAACTTCTTCATCAGCGCTGCCACCTCCCCTCAGCGGGTGAAACGACACGCATCTGAGTCCTGCGTGTATCGGGCGACAGCCGCTCCAGCTTTTCACGTTTACACTCGTCGCGATAAACTGAAAGCACCAGTCCGATCGAAGCCAGAGTTATCAGCATCGAAGTACCGCCATAACTGATAAAGGACAAAGGCACGCCGATTACAGGCAGCAGTCCGCACACCATTGCCATATTGGCAACCGCCTGTCCCACGATAAGCAGGCTGACGCCGGAAACAAGAATAAAGCCCCGTTCATCTTTAGTATTCATAGCAATACGAAAAAATGCCGCAGCCAGTAACAGAAACACCGAAATCAGGATCGCCGCACCCAGCAGTCCCCATTCCTGACAAAAGATAGCAAATGCAAAATCTGTATGCGCCTCAGGCAGATAAAAGAACTTGCCGCTGCCCTGCCCCCACGGCAAACCTGTCAGACCGCCGCTGCCGATCGACATCAGCGACTGTACCATCTGATAGCCCGTATTAGCCTCAT
>ERZ780135.1317-NODE-1317-length-11470-cov-3.008322_pt1 | contig 11470 bp, 10 predicted proteins | sample MGYA00511946_ERZ780135 | MGnify/ENA primary metagenome ERZ780135 (study PRJEB29588, sample SAMEA2151034) | human gut metagenome | biome: human gut; feature: human-associated habitat; material: faeces | place: Denmark | collected 2008/2010 ... | reverse complement strand
CAAGTACAGCCTTATTCAGCCACTTACAGGCTATCAGTCGTGTTATCAACTCAAAAAACTCATTACCGATATTAGATTGTTTTCTTCTGGAATTACAAGACGGAACATTGTCGATGACTGCTTCCGACAATGAAACCACATTGTCTACTTCCATCGAAGTGAACGAGTTCGATGGCGACGGCCGTCTTGCCGTTTCATCAAAAACGCTACTGGAAGCTCTGAAAGAAATTCCTGAACAACCATTGAGTTTCCAAATTAACCCAAGCAATTTGGAAATCACTGTACAATACCAAAACGGTAAATATAGTTTAATGGGACAGAATGCAGACGAATATCCGCAAACACAGGAACTGGGCAGTAATGCCGTACAAGTCAACATTCCTGCTGATGTCCTCATGGGTGGAGTAAACCGCAGCATCTTTGCAACAGCCGACGACGAATTGCGTCCGGTAATGAATGGTATCTATTTTGATATAACTCCGGAAGACATTACTTTGGTAGCTTCTGACGGTCATAAACTAGTTCGCTGCAAAACATTTGCTGCACATAGTGATGAAAAAGCTGCATTCATTTTGCCTAAGAAGCCTGCAAACCTACTTAAGAACCTGTTGCCGAAAGAGCAAGGTGATGTACAAATCGGTTTCGACGACCGCAATGCTTCATTCACTTTAGAAAATTACCGCATGGTCTGCCGTCTGATCGAAGGACGTTACCCTAATTACAATTCGGTAATTCCTCAAAACAATCCACATAAAGCAACCATCGACCGTGCTGCATTTATCAGCGCATTACGTCGTGTTTCTGTATTTTCTTCTCAGGCCAGCAGTCTTATCAAACTGAGTCTGTCTGAAAATCAGATGAAAATCTCAGCACAAGACATCGACTTCTCTACCTCTGCAGAGGAAACAATCATCTGCCAGTATGAAGGCAATGCTATGAGTATCGGATTCAAGTCATCATTCCTGATTGACATCCTGAACAATCTTTCTGCACAAAATGTAGTTATCGAACTGGCAGATCCGTCGCGTGCAGGAGTCATCGTACCGGAAGAACAGGAAGAAAATGAAGATATCCTGATGCTGCTGATGCCGATGATGCTGAACGACTGATAAAAAACTAACTTCAGAGCTATTTAAAGCTTAAACAAAAATATTGTATATGAAACTGAATTTAAAGAACCCGTTGGTTTTCTTCGATCTGGAAACGACGGGAACGAACATAAATACAGACCGTATAGTCGAAATTTGCTACCTGAAAGTATATCCTAACGGAAATGAGGAAAGCAAAACAATGCGTGTCAATCCGGAGATGCATATACCGGAAGCTTCTACTGCCATCCACGGTATTCACGACGAAGATGTTGCCGACTGTCCGACATTTAAGGAAATAGCTAAAGACATTGCTCGCGACCTGGAAGGAGCAGACATTGCCGGATTTAACTCCAACCGTTTCGACGTACCGGTGCTTGTCGAAGAATTTTTACGCGCAGGTATAGACATTGACCTTACCAAACGTAAATTTATTGATGTACAGGTTATTTATCACAAGTTGGAACAGCGCACTTTATCAGCTGCATATAAATTTTATTGCGGAAAGAATCTGGAAGATGCCCATACCGCTGAAGCAGACACACGTGCAACTTATGAGGTGCTGAAGGCCCAGCTTGATCATTATCCGGACGTATTGGAAAATGATATCAAATTCCTGTCCGAATATTCTACTTATAGCAAGAATGTAGATTTTGCAGGACGTATTGTATTTGATGACAACGGTGTAGAAGTGTTCAATTTCGGTAAATACAAAGGAATCTCTGTAGCAGAGGTATTACAGCGTGATCCGGGATACTACGGCTGGATATTAAACGGAGACTTTACACTGAATACAAAGAATGTATTGACAAAAATCAGATTGCGCGAAAGCGGATTGGTGAAATAAGTATAATGAAAGGGAAAAAAATAGTATTAGGTATTACAGGCAGTATTGCAGCCTACAAAGCTGCGGTACTGACACGCTTGTTGATAAAGAAAGGCGCAGAAGTACAAATCGTCATCACCCCGGCCGGAAAAGAATTTATTACTCCTATTACACTATCGGCACTGACTAGCAAACCTGTTATCAGTGAATTCTTTTCACAACGCGACGGAACATGGCACAGTCACGTCGACTTAGGACTGTGGGCTGACGCAATGGTCATAGCTCCTGCCACAGCTTCCACCATTGGTAAGATGGCACATGGTATTGCAGACAATATGCTGGTCACAACTTACCTCTCGATGAAAGCTCCGGTATTCGTTGCTCCGGCAATGGACCTGGATATGTTTGCGCATCCCTCTACTCAACATAATCTGGATATCCTCCGTTCATACGGAAACCATATCATCGAGCCAGCTTCGGGCGAACTGGCCAGCCATCTGGTTGGTAAAGGAAGAATGGAAGAACCTGAAAAAATAGTGGAAGCACTAGAAAACTTTTTTGCCAAACAAGAAGATTTGAAGGGCAAAAAAGTAATGATAACAGCCGGTCCTACTTACGAAAAAATAGATCCGGTACGTTTCATCGGCAACTACTCTTCCGGAAAGATGGGTTATGCACTGGCAGAAGTTTGTGCTGAACGTGGTGCGGAAGTGACACTAATCAGTGGTCCTGTAAACCTGAATGTATCTCATCCTAACATTCACCGCATAGATGTAGAAAGTGCAGAGCAAATGTATCAAGCAGCCAAAGAAGCATATGCTCAGGCAGATGCAGGTATCCTCTGTGCTGCCGTTGCCGACTTTACTCCGGAACAAACTGCTGATCATAAAATAAAGCGTGAGAAAGACGATCTGGTATTACGTCTGAAGCCAACTCAGGATATAGCTGCTGCACTTGGAAAAGAGAAAAAGCCACATCAGCTCTTGGTCGGGTTCGCATTAGAAACTAATGACGAGATTCTGCACGCCCAAGATAAACTCGTACGGAAAAATTTTGACTTCATCGTACTCAATTCCTTGAACGATAAAGGTGCCGGCTTCCGTTGCGATACCAATAAAATTACCATCATCGAACGACAAGGAGAAACTCCTTATCCACTAAAAGGGAAAAAGGAAGTAGCTGAAGATATTATTGACAAACTTGCCTCTATACTTCACTAAGCTCACCGAAAGGAATACATATGTTACAGTCCATTTACATACAAAACTATGCATTAATCGACAAGCTGGATATTAATTTCACATCCGGCTTTTCGGTTATTACAGGTGAAACAGGAGCCGGAAAATCTATCATTCTGGGAGCTATCGGATTATTATTGGGACAGCGTGCTGATGTAAAAGCGATTAAAAATGGAGCATCAAAATGCATTGTCGAAGCCCATTTTCATATTTCAAATTATGGAATGGAATCTTTTTTTGCTGAAAACGATATCGAATATGATCCAGAAGAATGTATTCTCCGCCGGGAGGTTTCAATAAATGGTAAAAGCCGCGCCTTTATCAATGATACTCCGGCTTCGCTGGCACAAATGAAACTTTTGGGCGAAAAATTGATTGATGTGCATAGCCAGCATCAGAACCTGCTCCTTAACAAGGAAGGATTTCAGTTGAACATTCTCGACATTCTGGCACAAGATGACAGACAGCTCGCTCAATATCAGCAAGTATATACCGACTATAAACAGGTATGTCGGGAGCTGGATGATTTTATCGCACAAGCTGAAAAAAGTCGCCAAGACGAAGATTATATTCGTTTCCAACTGGAACAGCTGGAGGAAGCTAACCTACAAGAAGGCGAACAAACAGAATTGGAGCAAGAAGCAGATACGTTAAGTCATGCGGAAGAGATAAAAGCCGGACTATATAAAGCCGAACAGCTGATTGACGGAGATGAAGGCGGTGCACTTTCACATACCAAAGAGTGTATGCAAACCCTGCAAGCCATATCACGTGTATATGCTCCTGCCTCCGATTGGGCTGAAAGACTGAACAGCTGTTATATTGAGCTGAAAGACATTGCACACGATTTATCCGGAGCTGAAGAAGAAATAGAATTTAACCCTTCACGACTGGAATATGTAAACGAGCGGCTAAATCTGATATATAGCCTTCAGCAAAAACACCGGGTAGAATCAACAGAAGCACTTATCGAGCTAACAGCACACTATCGACAGCAACTAGATGCTATTACTTCATTCGACGATCGCATTGCTGAATTGAATCAGCATAAGGAGAAGCTGTATAACGCTGTATTAAAACAAGCCTCCCAACTAACAGCACTTCGCACTGCTTCTGCACGACATATAGAAGAGCATATGAAGTCCCTACTCGTCCCGTTGGGTATGCCCAATGTACGTTTTGCGGTAGAGCTTACTCCACGCAAAGAACCAGATGCCAACGGAATGGACAGCGTGACGTTCCTTTTCTCAGCCAACAAAAACGGAACCTTACAAAATGTGGCTTCCATTGCTTCCGGTGGCGAAATTGCTCGTGTAATGCTTTCACTAAAGGCTATGATTGCCGGAGCTGTAAAATTACCGACCATCATTTTCGATGAAATCGATACGGGCGTTTCCGGCTCTATTGCCGAAAAAATGGCACTCATCATGCAAGATATGGGACGCCAGAACCGTCAGGTTATCAGCATTACCCATCTTCCGCAAATTGCAGCACGAGGCATTGCGCATTATAAGGTATACAAAGAAGATACAGAAACAGGAACAAACAGCTACATTCGTCTGCTGAACAATGACGAACGTATAAAAGAAATAGCCAATATGTTAAGTGGAAGTACGCTGACTGAGGCCGCACTGAACAATGCACGTGCACTGTTGGAAGGAAATTCAAATCTTTAAACGAAATTAGAAAACAGCATATGATTGAAAAAAATGAAATGATATTCGGCGTAAGAGCCGTTATAGAAGCCATACAGGCAGGCAAGGAAATCGATAAGGTACTGGTAAAAAAAGATATCCAAAGCGACTTATCGAAAGAGCTTTTTGCTGTATTAAAGGAAACATTCATCCCTGTACAACGTGTACCGGTAGAGCGTATCAACCGTATTACAAAGAAAAACCATCAGGGAGTAGTTGCCTTCATCTCTCCTATTACCTACCAGCGTACGGAAGACATTGTACCTTTCCTGTTTGAACAAGGAAAAAATCCGTTGCTGATCATGCTGGACGGACTGACTGATGTACGCAACTTCGGAGCCATTGCACGTACTTGTGAATGTGCCGGAGTAGATGCTATTATTATCCCTTCAAAAAATAGTGTCAGCGTAAATGCCGATGCAATCAAGACTTCAGCAGGAGCATTGCATACCATTCCCGTATGTCGCGAAAACAACCTTACAAACACTATCAAGTTCTTAAAAGATAGTGGATTCAAAATTGTAGCAGCAACCGAAAAAGGTGACTACGACTATACCAAAGCAACTTATACTGATCCAACTTGTATCATTATGGGTGCAGAAGACACCGGTGTTCCTTACGAGCATCTTGCTTTATGCGACGAATGGATAAAAATACCTCTGTTTGGCTCCATCGAGTCACTCAACGTATCTGTAGCTGCAGGAATCCTGATTTACGAAGCTGTCAAGCAACGTGGATTCACAAATGAAGAATAAAACGTAAATGCTAAAGACACATGAAAAAGACAATACTCATATTAGCTTGTGGAATGTCTTTCCTTACAGGATTTTCACAAGAACTCCCCAAATGGGCAAATAAGGCCAAAAAGGCTGTATTCTCGGTTATTACCTACAACAAGGATAATCAAATTCTGAATACAGGAAACGGATTCTATATAGATGAACAGGGAACAGCTGTTTCCGACTATAGTCTGTTTAAAGGAGCCGACCATGCAGTCATTGTTACCGTCGATGGTAAAGAACTACCTGTAAAATATATTATGGGCGCAAACGACATTTACGATGTCGTTAAGTTCAAAACGGAATTCGACAAAAAGGCAGCAGCTTTACAACCAGCATTACAAGCTGCTACACCAGGAGAAACAGTTTACCTGCTTCCCTACTCAACACAGAAGTCTGCTAACGGACAGAATGGAACGATTGCCAAGATTGACACGATAGGGAATAACTCTTTCTACTATACGTTGAATATGCAAACGACAGATAAAACTGTAAGCTGTCCGATAATGAACGGAAATGGCGAAGTACTGGGACTTATTCAAAAAAATTCTGATCCGGAAAGTAAAGAAAGCTATGCTATTGGAGTAACTTATGCTTCATCACTATCTATCAGTGCACTATCGGTAAATGATTTTACGCTAAACTCTATCGGTATAAAGAAAGGGCTTCCTGAAGATGAATCACAAGCATTGGTTTATCTCTACATGGCAGCATCTACACTCGATCGTGACAGTTACCTGGGATTGTTAAACGATTTCATCAGCCAATATCCAGAGAATCAGGAAGGGTATCTGCGCCGTGCTACCTGTTACATAAATTTCGGTGATGACAGTCACAATGCACTTGCCGAAGAAGATCTGAAGAAGATGCTCGACATTGCCAAACAAAAAGATGATGCCCATTATAATATTGCCAAACTGATTTACAGTTACCAGTTGAATAAAGGAGACAAGCCTACATATGCAGACTGGACTTTCGAACGGGCACTTAATGAAATCAATACAGCTATCCAGATAACCCAACAGCCCATCTATTATCAGGTACAGGGAGATATTTATTTTGCCATGCAGAAATACGCTGAAGCTTTTACAGCTTATGATACGGTAAACAAAAGCTCACTTGCATCGGCAGCTACATTCTATTCAAGTGCAAAAGCAAAAGACTTGATGGAAGGTGTAGACAAAAAAGAAGTCGTTGCACTAATGGATAGTGCTGTAGCACGCTTTAATAAACCATACGGAAAAGATGCAGCTCCATACCTGTATGAACGTGCGGGAGCCAAAACAGCTGTTAAAGATTTCCGGGGAGCCGTAGCAGATTACAACGATTTTTATGATGCCATGATGGGACAAGTTTCTGCCGAATTTTATCTGATCCGCACGCAGGCAGAAATGCAATGCCGCATGTTCCAACAAGCTATAAACGATATTAATAAAGCTATCGAACTGGATCCTCAAAATGTAAATTACTGGGTAGAAAAAGGAGGAGTATGTTTACGTGTCAACCAAACAGCAGAAGCTGTTCAAGCTCTCGAAAAAGCAATCTCTATTGATTCGCAGAACGCTCCAGCCTATCGTATGTTAGGTTATATTCAGGTTCAGCAGAAACAGACAGAAAAAGGCATTGCTAATCTGAAAAAGGCCAAAGAACTGGGTGATGAAGTAGCCATTGGATTGCTCGAAAAATATAGCAAATAAAAAAAGCAACTAAAGGGAATTCATCAGTGAATTTCACTGGATATAGAAAGAGCCATAGTAAACCTGTTTTTAGGAATACTATGGCTCTTCCGTTATTCATAAAAAAGAAATAATAATCAATGATGTTTGGTAAACTACAAACAATCTAACTCATTAAAGTATTGCTGATGAATTCATCATTTCTCAATCTATAAGATACTGTCGACTTCCAAATTTGTACTCAGAGGATATACATAGAGTAAATATACAGCAAGTAGTTGTACCTTATAAATAAATTATTGGGTTGCGTAACAATCTATTATCTCTTTACTATCTCTTATCTAAAAGTATTTATACTCTTTGTCTGTATTAATGTTAGAATATTTAATACCTGACTAATAAATTCTTACTAGAAACAGAAGTAACTGAATCAGCGTTTCAAGAGTCCTATTTTCAGATTCAGTTTAAAGTAATAAACTCCATTTTCACGCTCCAGATATCCATATTTATCTTTCTCTGTTGAACCTTTTTCTAAACGTGAATTATAGAAAAGGAAATCGGCAAAGACCTGACGGTAAGCACGCTGATAGCATAAAACCTCTCCGTCACCTGTCACAAACAGAAAACCGCATATAGCTGATTCAATTCCATTATACAGTTTGGCCGGACGCATACCTGTAGCAAGTGCCAATAAAAATTCTTTTATCTTATACTCATAAAAACCGTGCTTGTTTATCAGTTCGTCCTTTATTTTTAGAGGATTCAGCTGTTTTATCGCTTCTGTAAGCTCAGATACTTTCGTAATACCATCCAGCCACATCAAACGTGTCATTTCAGCGAGCAAACGTCCCATGTGAAGATCAATCATAGAAAGATTACTTCGGAATATCTTATCTGCTACATCATTATATTTCAAAACTCCTCCTAAACGTTCTATCATCAGCATTCGGGATATGACGTCGTCTTCCTCACCTTCCGCATTAATCTTATTTATTGTTGGTACGGCAAATTTTACTCCTGTTTGCTCAAATTTAAAATTAGCCGTACGCCCTCCATCAAGCAATGGTAACATCATACCCAAGCGCGAACGTACACAAAAACCTGTAAGCGGAGCCGACTCATCGTAAAATGCAACACTAAAGTCGGTACGATCGTCAGTTTTAGCCTCCAAGTCATAAATAGCCACTTCATCAAGAAATTCTTCTACTCCATCTGGAGAAGTTACATCATCCTGACGACTATTACGAATAGCATGCAATATTAGTTCAGCTACTGTTTCGAAATCCTCGCGAGGAACAAGCTTATCTATCTTTTCGCCCTTTATATGGATATTATTTTTTTTCGATAACATACTGACGCGTCCCATCATGTTCCTCACGCTGTACCATAGCTATAGGAATACACTGTTGCTCATTCTTTTTTACATCAGAAGTACCGGCATACACATAACCATTTGCCAATAGGCGAAAAAATGCATATAATTCGCCCCATTCTCTTTTTGTTGCCTCAAAAGCCATATTATTATCAGTTTTAACAGGTGCAAAGATAAGTAAAACAGATGTTAATAAAAAGGTTTACATAAGATACAAATATTAAACAATGTTATACAGCAGAAAATTATATCTTTTTTGTTTGTGGAATAACAAAAAGTACCTACCTTTGCAATGTGTTTTTCATAGTATTAGATTTAAGGTTAACAAAAGGTTGGAGTACAGCGGTACTCCTTTTTTTATGCCCATAAATAAAGAGATTAAATTCTTATAGATATTTCTCTAAAAATCGCATATATTTGCATACGGATTGTTTTCTTCTTTTTATAATGAGTTGATTCATCCAGCACAAATTTCTCTCTAATAATATTTAAATATGGAACAAGAAACTCTACTTAATGAGCATAATAAACAGGAATATCCTCCTATGCATACTTGCGAACATATCGTAAACCGTACAATGGTAAACATCTTTGGATGTGGACGCGCAGTATCGGCACACATCGAACGAAAGAAAAGCAAACTTGATTTTGCTTTACCTAAGGCGCCTTCAGTTGAGGATATTGAAAATATTGAAAAAACTGTCAATGAAGTAATTGCCCGCCATCTACCCGTCACAACAGAATTTATCACACAAGAGGAAGCTGTTGGAAGATTTGACTTAAAACGACTGCCAGACAATGCGTCAGATACAGTCCGAATTGTACGAGTCGGCGACTATGACGAATGTTTATGTATTGGACTGCACGTTACAAATACCTCAGAAATAGGCACTTTCCGCATTATTAGTTCTGACTATAAAGATGGGATATTCCGCATTCGCTTTAAATTAGCATAACTTAAATAACATATGAGTAAGAAAAAAACAAACTCTACAGGTTCACTGAAAGGGTTTATTCTTCTAATTATTCTTGTAGCAGGAGTTCTTTACTTCTACCAAAATAAAGACAACTCTACCATTTCCAAGCAGCTTCAGCAACAAATGAAGGAAGTTGTTGACAACACAAGTCAACAGTTAGAAAAAGAAACTCCTGAAACAGAAGTAGATAAACGTACAATATCACAACTGGAAATACCTGTTACGATAAAAAAACGTAATGAAATCAGACTAAATCGCACAGGATTTACCATTTCATATAATAATTTCTATAAAGTACCTAATTGGGTTGCATGGGAATTGACACGTCAGGAAACAACCGGAAACGAAGAACGTAAAAGTAAATTTCTCCCTGATCCCGATTTGCCCGAACCACGGGTAGAACATTCTGATTACACTCACTCAGGATACGACAGAGGGCATATGGCTCCAGCTGCAGACATGAAATGGAGTGAAAAAGCAATGCAAGAGTCATTTTATATGAGTAACATTTGCCCTCAAAATCAAAAGTTGAATCGTGATGATTGGGGAGATTTGGAAAATGAATGCCGAACATGGGCAAAAAAATACAGAAATGTATATATTGTATGTGGACCTATTTATGACAGTTCCAATCCTAAACGCATCGGGCAACATAAAGTAGCTGTACCCGACCGTTTTTTTAAAGTAGTATTGATTTATAACCGCAAAAATCCGGTTGCTATGGGATTTCTATTCGAAAACAAAGCAGGACATCATAAACTGGAAAAATATATGGTATCTGTCGATTCTATAGAAACAATTACTGGGTTAGACTTTTTTTCCCAGCTTCCTGATAACATAGAAAAACAAGTTGAAGCAAATATACCAGCTTTACCTTAAAGTCCCTTATTTGACTTATCAAATAGATACTGACCTTTTTTCTGTGTTAAACAACTATATTCAATGGCGTGCTTCGGACAAGAATGATAGCACGCCAGACACATAGTACAATGACTCCCCCACTCAGGCTTACCTCTCTCCTTTAAATGTATATTACGCACAGGACAAGCCTTTTCACACAAGCCACACGAAATACATGAATCTGCTGCTTTAAAAGGCTTAGGCGACATTAAAGTATGCATAAAAAGAGGATGAATTAAATAACTTTTTATCCATGGAAATGCCCCCTCATAACAATCGATAAGCCGCGCTCTTGCAGCTAATTTACTTGATATATATTCAATTCTTTCTTTTGCTTCTCTCAACTTCTTCGATACTATATGCAACGGATCAACATCAAATCCGGGTAAAGACACATATGTATTAGGCATAATTACAGAAAATCCTGCGTTACATTCCCAACCTTTCTCTTTAATTGCTTTACAAAAAATATCAGCAGTCTTACCTGAATCATCACCGCAAGTACATACAAAAAATACATACTTAGGAGCTGAAGATAGACGAAGCAAAGAAATAAAATCCATCACAATAGTAGGAGGTGCCCATGCATAAACAGGAAAAACAAACCCTAATATTTCTCCTTCTGGCAGGGTATATTCTTCTTTCTCAATTTTCACATCTGCTATATCCTCTACCGCATCCCCCAATCGTTTTCCAAGAGATTCAGCCACCCATCGCGAATTACCTGTTCCAGAAAAATAAAATATCATATAAACTGCAATTAAAAATCAAGGAATCACTAAAAAGCATGATAAAAAATAAAGCGAAGATTATATATCAAATCGATATAAAATCCTTCGCTTACTATAAAAGGAAAGCCGCACCAGAGGCGTGACGAAACTCCGATAAACATGATTTGAGTGCTCTCCCCCTTTGTAATC
>ERZ780135.1315-NODE-1315-length-11486-cov-4.352638_pt1 | contig 11486 bp, 6 predicted proteins | sample MGYA00511946_ERZ780135 | MGnify/ENA primary metagenome ERZ780135 (study PRJEB29588, sample SAMEA2151034) | human gut metagenome | biome: human gut; feature: human-associated habitat; material: faeces | place: Denmark | collected 2008/2010 ... | reverse complement strand
CCGAAAGCCTGGGCTGCTGCGTTAAACGACGAAAGGCGATAGGGCGACATCGGCAGGTTGAAGAAACAGATACCACGTGCATCGGCGTTCTTGGCCTGCGTTGTGCGAGATCTGATTGCGGTGTCCGAAAGCGGACTGGTCAGGTTTACGAACAGCGGCAGGTATTTGCTAGCCGCGAACGACGAATTGAACCCATAGCCGTTCAGCGAACCCTGGCAGCCCCAATCGAGATGGCTGATAGCCGTGGATGAGAGCGTACCTGTGTTACCCCAATCGAATACGCTGATCGACTTGTTGGTCTTGCCTGCCAGTGCGATAATCATGTTGCTGTACGAAGTGCTGTTAGCATAGGGATAGCCGCGGGTTCCGTACTCCGCCCACTCGTCGTCAAAATCGTAGCCGTCTACGATATTGTCGTAGGCAACCAGATCATCCGTGTAAGTACCGATTTGTGCTGCGGTAAGGTTGGCGAATCCGGCACCGGTGTGGTCGCCGAGGTTGCCCATGATGACCTTGATACCTTTTGCCTGGAGCGGCGCGATGTACTTGGCGGGATTTGCGAGGATTGCGGCGTTGTTCGGGTTGTTGTAGTTGTGAACGTTGCCCGATGCGTCGCCGCGGATGTTGGATGCAAAGAGAATGACGTGCGTAAAGAACGGAGTGCCGTCCGACAGGAGATATTCTCCTGCGTTGAGCGGATTGACGTCGTTTACTTCGACGTAAACAACGCGGTAGAAGTTGCCGAGCGTTGCCGCGCGGGTCATCGGGCCGGCCTGATCGGTCGGGTCGTTTGCGATGGGTTCCTCGGCCTGCTGGCACGAGGTCATCAACAATGCGGATGCAGCGAACAAGGTGCAGGCTGCGAATAAGATTTGTTTTTTCATAAGGCAAATTTTAGTTAAAAGGTTGAGGTTTGAGAATTATAGGTTGTAGTTAAAGTGTTTTTTACCAGTCTTTAGTGAAATTGCCGTAATTTCGATCATCCCAGGTTACGTTTATCAGTAGTATCATTCCGTCGTATTCCCAATCCCAATCGGTAACTGCGTCTGCCACCATATTGAAAGCACTTTTGGGGCCTTCTTCATATCCTGCCGAGTTTGTCGGCATATCCCAGAATGCGAATACGTTCCCCGATTGGGTTTCGCGGTAGAGGGATTTAATAAGGGGAGTTAAAATGGGGTTTAGTTGTGCGCTTTCCTGCGTATTATTCGTTTTCAGCAGCGCGCCGCCGTATTTGGATTGCTCCAGCCCGGCGATGGGTTTGAGTTTCGCGCCGTCGGCATAGGCATCTACGACCTTATCGAAAATTCCCGACCAGGCATAGTCGATGTATTTTCCGGCTTCGATGCCGTCGTGTGCCGTAGCGAGCAGGTCGGTGCTCTCCGCGTCGCAGGCCACGGTGACGAGTTTGTCGTCGCCCAATGCTTCCTTTGTCGCCTTTATCAGTTTGGCGTAGGATGCGGGATTTACACCGGGCATACCGTCTTTGCCGTAGGACGCTTCGATGTCGAAGTAGTTTACGCCGTCCAACTTATATGTTTCCACGACATATTTAAGCTGGAAAACAAAATCAGCGGTCTGCTCGTCGGTCATATTGCAGAATCCAAGTCCCGTATTTCCGCCTGTGATGCAAATAAGCACCTTACGACTGCTTTTCTGCAAGGGCATGAGGTATTTGTCGCGGTTGCTCAAGACGTATTGCAGATCCGGTCCGATGTCGAGCATGGCCCGCCGTGTCGTCTTGTCGAATTTTAGCGCCGCGGGGCGGAGTACTTCGATATCGATCCACGTTTGGGTTATCGTATTGAAATCGGGGTCAAATGTTTCTGCATAAAATTTGGTTCCCATCAGCGGGTTCATTTCCTCGGTATTGACATATCCCACGATTTTGAAAGCATAGGCATCGAGCTGCGTTTCGGGTACGATCTCCCCGACCAGGATCCGGTAGTAGATTACCTGGTCTTTTTCGGACGGGGACATGTCGTTATTGGCAACGGTCGCCCGCAGGGGCAGCAGATAGGCGCCTTTTTCGACCCCTTCGCGGCTCAACGTGACGGTAAGAGCAGGAGAGGTTTTCTCTCCTCTCTTGACCGTCAGCGTTTTGCCTCCTTCGAAAGTCACATTTTCCAACGGAAACAGCGTCAGTTTTGCGTCACCTTGTTTGTCTTTGTTGTATTCGTCCACAAGCGTTGCGTCCGCATCGACCGTAACCGTTACGTCTGCGGCTGCGGGCTGGGTCAGTTGGTAGAACACGGCGTCTGTGGTCGTCTGTTCTTCGCTGAGTTTGAGTGCCGAAATCTGATCGGGCGTTTTTTCCCGGCGCAGCACTCCGCCGACGTTTGCAAGGTCGTCCTTGCCGGGAATATCCCCGGCCGTGCGGGTAAAGTCCTCGGCGTCGCACGCGGCCATCGCTGCGAGCGTAAGGCAAAGTGCCGAAGTGCGCAGCAGACCTGTTATTTTATTCATGTTTTTCATAGTTCAAGATTTACGGTTTATTCTTGCTTGTTGAGCTGCGGAATTTCCACCGAGGTATTCCATTTCAGATCGGTATGCGCTACGGCATCGTTTCCGTACTGCGACCAGTCTTTCCCGACCCCTCGTTGAATTTCCAATAAGCGCGTAATTCGGGCTTCTCGGCCGGGTTTTCCACGTCGTACATGTCGCGCCAGATGTCGGCCTGCGTACGTGCGACGGACCAGATGCGCACCTCTGAAATATCGCCGCAGAGCTGGCGGAAAGCGTCGTAGCTGTACCCGATGAAGAATTGCCGGGCGTCCGTTTCCGGGTCGGGGTCTATGGCCCGCAGTCCGAGGTTTATGACCTTTACGGTCGGCGCTACCTGCGTCTGGCTTTGGAGTTGTCCGTTTACGTAGATGCAGGCGATACCGGTTTCCAGGTCGTATGTGAAAGCGACATGATACCACTCCTCGAGCGACAGAAGTTTACCCTTGTTCTTTTCGGGGAATTTGCCCAGGCTTACGCCCGATCCGTCTACCTGGAGCTGGTCGGCATAGAAATTCGTGTCGCCGATACGCAGCAGCAGGTGTTGTTCCACACCCATGATCGTAGAGAGCTTTTCTTCGATGTAGGACGAAGTGGGACCTGCATAGTGGAAATCGTGAACGCGGACGATAGCTTCATAGGTTACGGCTGTCAGTCCATTTACGCAGTCGGCGGTTCCGGCTTTGTCGAACGCAGGCACGTCTATCCAGTTATCGGTGAGTACGGCGGCGGTCGTGATGGCCGAAGAACGGCGCACAAGATAATAGACGGTTTGGGAACCGGAGAGGGTCGAAAGTCCCCCCCCCGCTGAAACGATAGTTACCGGAAGCAACTGTGTTGCATCTATATCGAGCTGGTCGAGGTTCTTAAAATGGATGGTCAAAGGTTCCGATACGGATTTCCCGGCTTCTACGGTTGCCGTCCGTTCGGGGAACTCGTAGTAACTTTCATCGAGTACCGCATATTTCGTGTCGTGTTTGGCGTTGTAGGTGGCCGCGAGCGACGGGTCGATGCCAAATGTCACCTCGATATTCTCTTTTGCCGGGGAGATCAGCACGGCGGAGAGTTCGCGGTCGAGCTGCGTAACGGTCTTTTTAAAAGTTACGTTGTTGTCGCTTGACGTTTCGGCTACGTCGATGTATGCTGCGTTGTCGAACGGGTAACGGTTTTCATAATCCGATTCACACCCGGCCAGCAGGATAAAGGCAGCCGATACAAAATACAGATATGTTCTTCTCAATTTCATAAGGCGCATTATTTAGGGTTTGCCGGATTCAGCAGGCCGATGGCATGCTTGGTCTGTTTGTAATTTATGTAAGCGTCGTAGTAATCGTCCCCGATGTTGTAAATACCCAGCCCGGCTAACGGCCCCATTGTAATTACGCTTTTGGCGGCTTCGGCGATTGCGGGTTGCTGCACAAGGTTTTCATCCGTGAGTTTCCCGCCCGGCTCGGCCGTGATGATGATTTTTTCGAGCGCAATGCCGGCATAATCGGTCGCGTATGCAAGCTGGCTGCGGATATTGAACGTATTGACGGCATCCGTAGTCGTGAGTACGAAATAGGTGATGGCGTCGTGGCTCTCCTTTGCGATAAAGAGCGGGTTACCCTCCGCCATGAGGATTTTGCCGGTCAGGGACGACAGTTTGCTGACAATCGTTGCTGCGGCTTGGGTCGCCGCGGCATCCATAGCGCCGCCGTAACGTACCGTTACGCCGTCGAACTTATACCGGTTTACGTCCTCGATCACCTTGTCGAGATATGTTCCCAGCGCTACGGCGTCCGTAGATTCCGCGAGTGTGTTGTAATCTACGGTATAGAGGATTTTCGTGCCCTTGGCCTGCGCTTGGGGTATATCCTCGATGTCGTATTCGGTCAGGTTGCCGGCGTTTTCAAGTGCCACGATGTCGAGTGAATCGGGCAGTGAGCGCAGAAATGCCTTTTCCGAACCCGGTACGGCCGGGGCATTTGCCAGGCTTGCGTATACGACGTAGTGTTCGCTTGCCTTATACGCTTTGAGGGCTGCCAGATATGCGGCGTACTGCGCCTGATCTTGCTGGTCGGGTTTTATGATCTGCTGGTCTATCGGCTCGATGTCCGTGTCGCAGGCTGTGAAACAATAGGCCGCGGGAATGAGCAGCGCCAGAATCAGGTATTTTATAGTCTGTTTCATAGCTTCGGATTAATTTAAGGGTTTGCAGTCCCACCATGTGCGCGTGCCGCCGTTGTCGGGGCCGCCGAGCGAAGTTATCGCCGCTTCGACATTTGTGCGGTTCTCGGAATATTCCTCGGATGGGTAGGGAAGTCTGCGCATGCCGTACTTGGAGTTCACCGTTCCACCGGATTTATTGTCTTTGGCCGGCATCAGTTTCGGATAGCCCGTGCGCCGGTATTCCGCCCACGCTTCATTTCCGAGCGGAAAAATCGCAATCCATTTCTGGGTGATGATGCGTTCGAGGTTTTCTTCGAACTGTGCATCTTCTTTCCATTTGATCGTGATGCGGCTTTGCGGTAATGCGGTGTTGTTTTCGATAACGCCGAGAGGGTCGGTGTAGGCTTCGGGGACGTTCGCTTCGTCGGCGATGTAATCCTCCGCACCGGCTACGCCGCGTTCCTCGAATGAAAGCCGTATGCCTTGTTCATAGAAATTCTGTGCCGATACCGCACTTCCCCAGCGCAGTTCATATTCGGAGCGCAGGAACGCGATTTCCGCGGCGTTCATCCATAAGATAGGGTCGGTGTCGGTAATGAGCATCGAGGAGCATGCCGTTACGGCCTTGGACTTGTTGGCCGGTGTCGTGCCGATGCGCAGGCCGTAATAGCCTTTCTCGGCGGCATCGCCCTCTCCGACGGTTCCCTGTGTGAACATCTTTGCCCGGCGCGGGTCTTTGTAGCCGTTCATGTAGCAGAGGATGTCGGCTCCGATGGCGTGATCCTGCCAACTGTTCCAAAGCAATGCCGTGCGGTTGAGTTCGGGCTGAAGCTTCGCATTGTCGGCATTCTCGGTGATGACCCCGGCGGCGATGGCTTCCGCAGCTTTTGCCTTTGCGGTCTGCTCGTCGATATAGGAAAGGCGCATCGCCATACGCAGTTTAAGCGAATTGGCGTATTTGATCCACTTTTTAAGGTCGCCGTTGTAAACCTGGTCGTATTCGCCGAAGGCTTCCGTACTCAAATCCCGGTTGCGCTCCAGCGCTTCCAGCGCGGTGTCCAGTTCTTTGAACATCTGCGTATATGCTTCCTGTTGCGTGTCATAGGGGACGGTCAGGCGTTCTTTTTTGTCCTCTACGATCTTGGAGTAGGGTATCGAGCCGTAAGCGTCGGTCAGGCGGTTCATAATCGCCACGCGCAGGACGTTGGCCAGGGCTACCGCCACTTCGTCGTCGGTTTTGTTGATGATGCCGCGGTAGGCGGGGTAAGTTTCGGTGATGACATCCACGAACGGCGCTTTGAGCCAGTCGGCGGTGGGATTGAACGTTGAGAATTTCGTTTCCCAGCTGTCTACCGTCGCTTCGACATATCCGCCGTAGCTGCCGCCTTCGAGTGCTTCGACAAATTGGTATAGGTGTTCTTCCGAGGGGATCACCATATTTTGCAGTTTGGTGAGTTTCGACCCCACGAGGTAGTTGTCGCGTTCCAGTTCGTCGTCTGTCGCTTCGTTCGGATTACGGTTGTAATCTTCGAAGTTGTCAAGGCATCCCGTCGATGCGCTTACTACTGCGATAAGAGCAACGGCACGAATTATTGTCTTTATTTTGTTCATAGCCGTTAGAATTTAATGTTAATATTGAATCCCAGGTTACGTGTCGAGGGCATCATGAAATAGTCCATTCCCTGATAGAAATTGTTTGTCGATGCCACGGCTTCGGGGTCGAACGGCGCTTTACAATACATCATCCACAAGTTGCGGCCTACGAACGATACGGTGATCGAACATACGTTGTGCAGCCATTTGCGGGGAATCGTGTACCCCAGCGAAAGTTCCTGGAGCCGGACATTGGTTGCCGAATAGGTGTAATACTGGGGTATTCCGCCCTGCGATGCTATGGCCGTATACCAGGTTTCCGGGTTTACCAGGCTGCGGCCGTTTACCAAAGCACCCCCGGCATCGCGCGCGGCAGCCGTTGCTTCGGACACGCCGAATAGATCCATGTTGGCTTGCGTGAGTGAATTGACGATGCCGCCGATGCGTGCCGTCACGAGGAATCCGAGGTTCAGGTTTTTCCACGATACGCTGTTGCGCCATGCGAGGTTATAGTCCGGGAATACGGAACCGAGTTTCATGTCGGGCAGGTTGTCCTCTACGACGACGTTGCCGCCCTCGTCGATCTCGATGTTGCCTTTGTCGTCGCGCCGCAGGTCGGTCGTGGAATAAAGGTCGCCCATCGAACCGCCCTCTTTGAGAATAAATTTCGCACGCCCCAGTTTACTGATCTGGAGTCTGTTCATGGTGATCGTTTCCTCGGTGATCGGGTTGTACCACTCCTTGCAAAGTTCGATGATCTTGTTTTTGTTCCAGGAGAAAGTAAACTGCGAGTTCCAATTCCAGTTTTTCCATTGGTGGTCGTATCCCAGGCTTGCCTCGACACCCGTATTGCGCACGTGTCCGGTCTGAATATAGATGTCGGAGTAGCCGGACGATGCGGACAGATTCGGATTGAAAGTCTGGTTATAGGTGTCGGCGCGATACCACGATGCCGAGAGTGTGAATCCATGCAGGAACCGGGCGTCGAAACCTAATTCCCAGGTTTTCGTCCGCTCCGGGTAAAGCTGCCCGATAGGGTAGTTCGATTTGTCGTCCCAGCCGGAAATGGTGTCGTCGTAAGGGTGTGTGGCGATTGTCAGTTCCCGCGGAAAGGGGTTTGCTACCGAAGCCCACGAAGCACGGATTTTCAGGTAGTTGAACTTCTCCGGGAAATTGAATGTACTGCTGGGCAGCCACGATACGCCGACCGAGGGGTAGAAAAACGACTTTTGGGGTGAGTTGGCAAGTTGCGACGCCCAGTCGTTACGTCCGGTCGTCGTTACGAACAGTTGCGACTTCCAGCCCAGTTCCAGGGAGTAGAAAAACGACTGCGTTTGTTCGTGCCAGCCGGTTTTCGGCGTTTTCTTCTGGCTCTTGTCGAGGTTCACGACATTGAAGATGTTGGGAGCGCCGGCAATGGGGCCATATACCGAGAGTTCGTCGAAGCGGTTGTCTTTGATCGACGCGCCGATATGTGCGTCGAGCGAGAATTTCTCTTTGAACGTCTTGCTGAGGTTGAGCATTACGTCGCCGTAGGTCTGTCGTTCTTCGCCGCGGGTTTCGGTATATTTACCTTTTTTGCTGTTCTCCAGCAGCGTGGGGTTCGATGTGGCGTACAGTTTTTCCGTATATAAACTGTTGGTGTTATCGACGCGGATACGTCCTGCGACATTCATCCAGTCGGTGATTTTATAGGTAATGCCGCCTGTGAACATATAGCGCTTACGGCTGTTTTCGCGGGGGTTGCGGTAGGCGATCCAATAGGGATTCTGCATGCGCAGGTCGCCGCCCTCGCCCTGCGGCCAGAACTGTTCATAGATTTTGCGTGCGGGGTTCCAGCGCTCGAATGCCTTTACGAGCGAAAAATCATCGCCGCGGGGAAAGAGATAAGCCGATACGAGCGGGTTTGAGTACACGCCCTGGTTTATCATGTTGCGGTCTTTCTGGATGATGTAGCTGCCGCTTACGTCCAGTGTCAAACGGTCGTTCAGCAGGTTCGACGTGTTGCGGAATGTAAAGTTATAACGATTATACTTGTTGTTGGGGATCAGTCCTTTGGAGTTTACCGCTGCGGTCGAGAAATAGATTTGGTTTTTCTCCGTACCCCCGGACAGTGTTACGGAGTTCGTCAGGATGTGACCTGTTTGCAGGAAATCTTCGGGCGAGTAGTTGTAACGTGCCGCCTGGTTGAGCGGTGCGCCCCAGCTGTGGATCGTCGAACCGCTGGCTTTGCCTTTACGCCCCGTGCCGTAGCGGGTCTGGAAATCCGGCAGGCGCAGCGGGTTCATAAATTCCGTGTTACTCGAAACCTGTATCTGTGTTGCTCCGGCCTTACCTTTCTTGGTGGTAATGAGCATTGCACCGTTCGCGGCGTCGGAACCGTACAATGCCGCGGCTGCGGCTCCGGTCATAACGGATATGGATTCGATGTCGTCGGGGTTCATGTCGGCGATGGATTCCGTTGTGCCGCGTGATCCGAATTCCATGCTGCCATCGCTGGTGAAGTTGTGCATGGGAATACCGTCGATTACATAAAGTACGTTCGAGGTCTGCATAATCGACTTCATACCGCGCATAATGACTTTGGCCGAACCGCCCACACCGGACGAACTGGTGTTGATAACGGCTCCGGCGACTTTACCTGCGAGGCTGTTTACGAAGTTTGCGGATTTCACGGTCGTCACGGCTTCGGACTTCACTTGCTGCACGGTGTAGGCCAGCGCCTTTTCCGAGCGTTTGATACCCAGGGCCGTGATCACCACGTCTTCAATCTGCTCGGCTGCTTCGTTGAGTGTTATGGTAAAAAAGGTTTGTGTGCCGATTTTTACTGTTACGGGGTCGTAGCCGATGAAATTGATATACAATTCGGCGGTTTCCACAGGTGCGGGGACTTGGAGCGAGAAAGCGCCGTCAAGTCCGGAACTTTCGCCGATGGTCGTTCCCTTTACGACCACCGATGCCCCGACAACGGGTGTCCCTTTGGTGTCGCGCACGACACCGCTGACCTTTGTGGAACCGTTGTTTGCGGTTTTCTTGTCCGGGGCTGCGGAAAGATAAATGTTCTGCTGGTAGATTTTGTACTCGGTATCCGTTCCGGCGACCATTGCCTGCAAAGCGGTATCGAGCGGTTTATCGGCGACATTGATACTGATGGTTCTGTTAATGTCTACGCCTTTATTTACGATGAAGAAATAGCTGGTCTGTTTTTCTATTTCATTCATAACCTGCTCCATGCGAACATTGTCCATCTGCAATGTTACTTTCGCGGTCTGGGCATACGCTCCCCATGCGGAGAACGTGGAGCAAATCATGAATAGAAAAGTAAACCAGCATTTAATTTGCTGAATAAATTTATTATTCATAGATTTGTAGATTAGTGGTTGTTAGATTGGTTCAAATTCTATTAGCCGCTATGCCTGCGGGTGGTTGCTACACCTGCGGGCTTTTTTTGCGACTTTGAAAATTCATAGTCTTATCTCATAGGCATTGTAGGTTTTTGTTAGATAATCTCGTCATAGTTATTTTATGTGGATTACATTGTTTTCGTCTTTCTCATATTGGAACGGGGTTATTTTCTGCAAGGCCCTTAGCGCATAGTCCAGCCCCATATTGACGGGGATTTTTCCGCGGATAACGTCGATCTGCGGAAGTTCGGCCGTTTGGATCTGGATTTTCACACCGTATGTTTTCTCCATTTTGGCGATGATGTCGGCAAACGGGTGTCCAACGAGATTCAGAATACCCTCCGTCCATAAATAGTCGTCCGTATTCTCAATCCTGGTCAATACCAGACGATTCCCGTTTAGGCATACCTTTTCGTTCGGGTCTAATATAATCTGGTCGCCGCTTGCCAGTTTGTTGGTTACTTTGACTTTTCCCCTCAATAATGCAGTCGTGAAGTCGTGTGTCAGTTCGTCTGCCGTTACGTTGAATTTCGTACCCAGCACTTCCACGTCGCAGGCGAAAGTTTCCACGATGAAGGGACGGGCGGCATCATGCTCTACGTTGAACATGGCCTCGCCGGAGAGTTTCACACGGCGATTCCTATTGAACCGTATCGGATATTCCAGTTTTGCCCCGCTGTTCAGGCAAACGCTGGTTCCGTCCTGGAGTGTAATGTCTATACGTTGTCCTGCCGGTGCGGCAACGGACAGATATTGTTTTGCGGTATCTTCGATAATGACGGTTCTGGAAGCGTACCAACTGCCAGCGACCAATAGTAATACTGCGGCAGCCTGGGTACAGATACGAATAAAGCGCTGGCGATACCATTTCAGGCGTCTGGTCGGCAGGTGCAGATGGGGGTGGTGCGGATAAGGGACATTTGCGATAAGTGCGTCCTGCATAGACCATAATGCATTTAGTTCTTTCTGGTTGTTGGGGTTGGCATCGAGCCAGTCTACAATCGTTTTTTCTTCCTGCTCGGAAGTTTGGCCGTTTATGTACTTATATAATAATTCTTTGTCCATTTTTTTACATAGTGTGGCGAGTGCATTATGAATTTGGGCAGCCCGCAGCGAATCCATAATTTTTCCCTTGGTAATTTTTCCCGATAACGAAATTATGCTTTGTCTGTTTACGATTATATGGTGCGTGGGCGCACGACATTTACATCGAAAAAGTGCGTTTTTCGTTAAATAAATTTTCTTAATAAAATGGTAATTTTTTTAATTATCGTATAACGCTGGAATACAGGACGATAATTAAAATGATGAGATAGTCGTTCAGTGCGATTCGCATGATGGCCAAAGCCCGTTGGATATTGGCTGTGACGTTGCGCACATTGATTCCTGTAATTTCGGCGATTTCTTGGTAAGTCTTGCCCTCGAAGCGGTTGTAAAGGAAGATTTGCCGCATGGGTTCGGGCATTTTGTTGATCTGGCTTTCGATGATGGATTTTATTTCCGCCGTAAAGGATGCTTCGGGGTTGGTACTTTCCAAAACGGTGATTTTGGCTTTGATGCTGCGGTAAGCCGTCGTATGTATTTGTTGCTGGATTTTGAGTCTGTTTTTCTGGTTGCGCAGCCATTCAAGACAGCCATGTTTCACGGATCCTAAAATATATGCCTGGATAGTCGTAGTAATATTCAGCTTGTCCTTGTTTTCCCAAAAATAAAGGAAGCTGTCGGTAACGATGTCCTCCGCGGCCATATTGTTGCGGATGTATGACCGGGCGATAATGATAAAACGAGGCTTATACTCGGAGTATAATCGTTCGAAATCTTCGAGCGTGATATGTT
>ERZ780135.1291-NODE-1291-length-11590-cov-3.763589_pt1 | contig 11590 bp, 8 predicted proteins | sample MGYA00511946_ERZ780135 | MGnify/ENA primary metagenome ERZ780135 (study PRJEB29588, sample SAMEA2151034) | human gut metagenome | biome: human gut; feature: human-associated habitat; material: faeces | place: Denmark | collected 2008/2010 ... | reverse complement strand
TCTACTTCATATGCAGTGCCGTTAACGGTAATGGTATATTTTTTCACAGGGAATACCCTCCTTCAAAATTGTTTAAAATATATTAAACTTAAGTGTTGCTAAAACCTAACTTTGTTTTAGAAGCATTCTTTACGTACGCTAATTGCTTCAATACGAGCATTCTGTGTCCAGCCAGCTTCGGGCAGACGACGTACATAAGCGATATCTTCTGCAGAATGGCCAAGAGCAGCTACAGCTGCTGCAATAACAGCAATTACTTCACTGTCATCCTGCACAGGAGCTGCAACAGCAGCAGGTGCTGCGGCAGATGCCGGTGCTGCTACTGGTTTCTCAGTTTTTTTTTGCGTTGGATCTACCAATTGGATGATTTTCATCAAAACACCCAAGGCTGCCAATACGCCAAAAACTATGGTCATATTGATGATAGAAATCAACCAAGGATTAGTAGTTACAGGACCCATTATTTCACCTCATTCTTCTTAATTAATTAAGCACTATACTGCAAGCTGCAAATTACAAAGGAATATTGCCATGGCGTTTTGCCGGGCGAGTTTCACGTTTGGACTGCAACATTTGCAAAGCGTTGATGATGGTGGGACGGGTGTTTTTCGGCTCGATTACGATGTCTACCATGCCGCGCATTGCTGCTTGGTACGGAGTTGCAAAGTTATCGATATATTCTTCCGTTTTTGCTTTTACATCAGGATCATTTTTGAAGATGATGTTAGCTGCACCTGCAGGTCCCATTACTGCGATTTCTGCAGTCGGCCATGCAATTACTTGGTCTGCGCCCAAATCTTGGGAACACATTGCCAGGTAGGAACCACCGTATGCTTTACGGGTTACTACAGTAATTTTAGGTACAGTTGCTTCGGAATATGCATACAGCATTTTTGCGCCGTGACGGATAATACCGCCGTATTCTTGGTTACAGCCAGGCAGGAAGCCAGGTACGTCTACCAAGTTCAGCAAAGGAATGTTGAAAGCATCGCAGAAGCGAATAAAACGAGAGGATTTGTCGGATGCGTTGATATCCAGGCAGCCAGCCATTACTTTAGGTTGGTTTGCAATGATACCTACGGTTTGACCATCCATACGTGCAAAGCAAGTGATAATATTGGTTGCCCAATATTGTTGGGATTCATAGAATTCACCGTTGTCTACGATGGATTTGATTACGTCTTTCATATCATATGCTTGGTTGGAGTTATCCGGAAGCAATGTATTCAAGGAGTCATCAATACGCATCGGGTCGTCACCGGTTTCTACGATAGGAGCGCATTCCATGTTGTTGGAAGGCAGGAAGCTCAGCAGGTAACGGATCTGTTGCAAGCAGTCTTCGTCGTTTTCTGCAGCAAAATGTGCAACGCCGGAAGTGCTGTTGTGGGTCATAGCGCCACCCAGTTGTTCTTGGGTTACGTCTTCACCAGTAACAGATTTTACTACTGCGGGGCCGGTAATGAACATTTTAGAAGTGTTCTTTACCATGTAAATGAAGTCAGTCAGTGCCGGGCTGTATACAGCGCCGCCAGCAGAAGGACCCATGATAGCGGAGATCTGAGGAACTACGCCGGATGCAATAGTGTTTTCAAAGAAGATTTTTCCGTAACCAGCCAAAGCGTCAATTGCTTCTTGGATACGAGCACCGCCGGAATCGTTCAGGCCAACAAGCGGAGCACCCATTTTCAGGGACAGGCGTTGTACTTTTACGATTTTAGCAGCATGCATTTCGCCTAAAGAACCACCTTCTACAGTGAAATCTTGTGCGAATACATAAACCAGACGGCCATCGATGGTGCCGTAACCAGTAGTTACACCTTCGCCAGGAAGTTCTTTCTTCTCTTGGCCGAAGTTTGTGCAACGATGTTTTACGAAACGATCCAATTCAACAAAGGATCCTTCGTCGAGGAGTGCAGCAATTCTTTCACGTGCAGTCATTTTGCCGGCTTCGTGTTGTTTTGCAACGCGTTTTTCGCCGCCTGCAGCCAGAATTACTTCGGACTTTTTGAGCATTTTCTCAATTTTTGCTTGAGTAGACAAATCTTACACCTCCATCATTATTGGGAGAACCTTATTTTATATACATCTACGCGGATGCAGACTCTTTGGTCCGCATCCGTGTAGTATGTAACAACTTAAAATAAAATCTTCAAAAGATTTTTGTAATTCCGTATTTTACGGAATTATTTTTTTGCCGGAGCGCAATACTCAAGCAAAATACCTACGGATTTCGGATGAACGAAAGCGATATCCATTCCGCCAGCACCGCCACGAGGAGCTTTGTCGATCATAGCAGCACCTTTTTCAATAGTGGTATCAATAGCTGCTTGAACATCATCAACGCGAACAGCGATATGTTGGATACCTTGTCCATTTTTAGCGATGTATTTGCCGATAGGGCCATCGCCATTTTCAGTGATATCAACAAGGAGCTCAAGCAAAGTTTCGCCACAGGGAATAAATACGGTTTTTACACCTTGCTCAGGAACAGCTTCTTCACCAGTGCAGCTCAAGCCAAGAACTTCAGTGTAGAATTTCTTGGAAAGATCCAGGTCTTTGCAAGCAATACCTACATGGTCAACACAAATTGTTTTAAACATTTCAAATTCCTCCTAAAAGTAATTTTGGTTGTTTTATCTTAAAACTTTACCAACAATGTCAGCGACAACAGAATACGGCTCAATTTCACGAATTTGAAGTTTTTCAACTAAAATATCAAATTCGGAAGTAGCTACAACATTCTTGTCGATATAACGGTTGACCCTGTCATTAAGCATAGCAGTAACTTCGTTTTTAATACGAGCTTTGCGTATTTTGCTCAATTGATCAGATTCAATCAAATATGCTTTGTGCTCTTCAATAGAGTCAACAACAGCTTCTATACCTTCACCCTTGCTGGCAATGGTCCGATTGATCGGAGGACGCCAGCCAACATGTTCGGGATTTAATTCCAACATCATTTCAATCTCAATGTTCAGCTTGTCCGTACCTTCACGGTCAGCTTTATTGATCGTGAAAAGGTCACCGATCTCAAGTATACCTGCTTTAATAGCCTGAATGTCATCGCCCATACCAGGAATAACAACAACCATTGTAGTATCAGCAGTTTTAACAATATCTACTTCAGATTGACCAACGCCAACAGTTTCAACAATAATAACATCAAAACCATATGCATCCATCAATTTAACAGCATCGCCCGCTTTTTGGGATAATCCACCCAAACTCCCGCGAGTAGCCATGGAACGAACAAAAATGCCTTCATCGGCAGTAAGGTCCAACATTCTGATACGGTCGCCTAAAATTGCACCACCGGAGAAAGGACTTGTAGGATCAATTGCGATAATACCAACTGTTTTACCGCGTTTACGATATTCTTTAGCAAGCTTGTCGGTCAAAGTACTTTTGCCAGCGCCCGGAGGTCCGGTTATTCCGATGACATAAGCATTACCGGTGTGGGGATAAATGGCTGTCATTATTTCAACAGCGTTATCATACTCGTTCTCTACGGCAGTAATAGCTTTCGCTAATGCTAAACGAGAATGGTTTAATACGCCTTCAACAATATTCAATGATCACACCGCCTTGTTGAGGTCCAATAAAAATTGTATTATGCAAGCCGGGACAAGCCCGGCCTGCAAAATTTTTGAGAACCTTAATTATTTTACGTTAGCGTTGATGAATTCAACAATGTTGCCAGTCGGAGTGCCAGGAGTGAATACTTCGGCAATGCCAGCAGCTTTCAAACCAGGAATGTCAGCGTCAGGAATAACGCCGCCGCCGATAACCAGAACATCAGTCAAACCTTTTTCTTTCAGCAGTTCAACTACTTTCGGGAAAAGGGTGTTGTGTGCGCCGGAAAGCAGGCTCAAAGCAACAACTTTAACGTCGTCTTGCAGAGCAGCTTCAGCGATTTGTTCCGGAGTCAGACGAATACCGGTGTAAATAACTTCAAAACCAGCGTCGCGCAATGCACGAGCTACAACTTTAGCACCGCGGTCATGGCCGTCCAGACCCGGTTTTGCTACTAAAACTCTAATATTAGACATTATTTCTTACCTCCCTATTATTGTTGGCTCTAAATTACAGAGCAGTATGAGATTGATATTCGCCGAATACTTTTCTCATTACGCCGCAGATTTCGCCTTCAGTTGCATAAGCACGTACAGCGTCAAGAATCAAAGGCATCAGGTTAACGGATTCGTCAGCACAGCCTTTTTCCAGAGCAGCTAAAGTTTCTTCAACTTTAGCATTGTCACGACGAGCTTTAAGGGCAGCAATCTTATCAGCTTGCAATTTGCCAACGGAGCCGTCAACACGCAGCAAGTTTTTCGGCGGTTCTTCTTCTTGTTGGAATTTGTTTACGCCAACAATAATACGGTCGCCTTTTTCAATGTCCATTTGCCATTTGTAAGCGGAGTCTTGGATTTCTTTTTGGATATAACCTTTAGCGATAGCTTCAGGAGCGCCGCCAATTTCGTCAATCTTTTTGATATATTCCCAAGCTTCAGCTTCGATTTTGTTAGTCAAAGCTTCAACATAGTAGGAACCACCCAACGGATCAACGGTGTCAGCCAAGCCGGATTCGTAAGCAACGATTTGTTGAGTACGGAGAGCGATGGTTACAGACTCAGTGGTCGGCAATGCCAAAGCTTCGTCTTTGGAGTTAGTGTGCAAAGATTGAGTACCACCCATTACAGCAGCAGCAGTTTGCAAAGCAACACGAACGATGTTGTTGTTCGGTTGTTGTGCAGTCAGCATGGAACCTGCAGTTTGAGTATGTACGCGGAGCATTTGAGATTTCGGTTTTTGAGCGCCGAATCTTTCTTTCATAACTTTAGCCCATACACGACGGGAAGCGCGGAATTTAGCAACTTCTTCGAGTACGTTGTTATGAGCGTTCCAGAAGAAGGACAGACGACCAGCAAAATCGTCAACGTTCATACCAGCTTTGATAGCTGCTTCAACATAAGCGATACCGTCAGCGATGGTGAAAGCGATTTCTTGAGAAGCGGTGGAACCAGCTTCACGGATATGATAACCGGAAATGGAGATGGTATTCCACAGCGGTACGTTTTTGGAGCAATATTCGAAAATATTGGTGATCAAACGCATGGAGGGTTTCGGCGGGAAAATGTAAGTTCCGCGAGCAGCATACTCTTTCAAAATATCATTTTGAATAGTACCGCGCAGTTTGTCAGCGGAAACGCCTTGTTTCTCAGCAACTGCGATGTACATGCAAAGAAGTACGGATGCAGGAGCGTTGATGGTCATGGAAGTGGAAACTTGATCCAAAGAAATTTGGTCAAATAAGATTTCCATATCAGCCAAGGAGTCGATAGCTACGCCAACTTTACCAACTTCGCCTTCAGCCATCGGATCGGTAGAATCATAACCGATTTGGGTCGGAAGGTCGAATGCGCAGGACAAGCCGCTGCCACCGTTAGCCAAGAGGTAACGATAACGTTTGTTGGATTCTTCCGCAGTGGAGAAACCAGCATACATACGCATGGTCCAGAAACGGCCACGATACATAGTAGGTTGTACACCACGAGTGTAAGGATATTCACCAGGGAAGCCAAGATCCTTCTCATAGTCGAAGCCTTCGATGTCGAGAGGGGTGTAGAGCCTGTTGGGCTCAAGGTTTGCACGTTCGGGATTTTTAGCAAGTTTAGCTTCTACGCCAGCCATGTACTTGTCAAATCCAGCTTTCAGAGTTTCATTTGCCATTCTCAAATCCTCCTTAAGAATATTGTTTTTGCACAATCCGGTTTGGACTGACCGAATTATGGTGAGAGTGTCCGTCATAGACGGTGTATATGGCAAAGCCCGAAGGCCTCGTCAACAGAATTTATTTACAGATAAGCTGTAAAGTTTGCCGGCAGAACTAGCTATCTGCCGGCAAAATATTTCAGACAACAATCTCAGTCAATCGTCTTGACTAAGAATTATTTTTCCATGGTGCCGGTTTTTACGAAACGATCATGGAAGGAGAAAGCTTCATCCATAATATGCGGAGTTTGGCTATTGCCACAAGCTTCGCAAGCTCTCTTGAAGTAATCAAGAAGCAGCGGTTGATATTTCGGATTAGCAACTTTATCAATGATAACCAAAGCGCGTTCTTTTGGAGACAAACCACGAAGGTCAGCTACGCCGCGTTCGGAAACGATAACATCAACGTCATGTTCAGTATGGTCAACATGAGAGCAGAAAGGAACTACAGAGCTGATAGCTCCGCCTTTTGCAAGAGATGTAGTGAAGAATACGGTCAGATAACCATTACGAGCATAGTCGCCGGAACCGCCGATACCATTCATAATCTTAGTACCGCAAATATGAGTGGAGTTAACATTACCATAGATGTCAACCTCAATAGCAGTGTTCATTGCAATGACACCGATACGACGAGCAACTTCCGGGCTGTTTGCAACTTCTTGCGGACGCAGAATGATATATTTTTTATATTTTTCTACATTGTCATAGAATTTTTTGAGGCAATCAGGGGATGGGCTCAAAGCGGTACCAGAGCAAACGCGGAGTTTGCCAGCATCGATCAAGTCGAACATACCGTCTTGAATAACTTCGGTATATACAGTCAAATCTTCAAAATCAGAGTTAACCAAACCGTTGATAACTGCGTTAGCAACAGAACCTACACCAGACTGCAGCGGCAACAGATTAGCGGGCAAACGACCTGCAGCAACTTCAGATTTAAAGAATTCAACCAAGTTTTTACCCATTTTTTGAGCATCTTCGTCGATTTCGCCCAACGGACGAACTTTATCAGTAATATCGCAGGGAACTACTGCAACGAGTCTGTCCAAATCGCAAGGAATATAAGGAGTGCCGATTACATCTTCCGGTTTTTCAACAGGAATAGCTTTACGATTCGGAGGATCCAAAGGCACATAGGAGTCATGCATGCCTTCCAATTCTACTGGTTGAGAAGTATTTACTTCAACAATAACTTTTTCAGCACATTGAACATAAGAAGAAGAATTGCCCATGGAAGTTGTAGGAATCAAACCAACCTGGCCATTGCCAAGGTCAATGATTTTGCAGGCTTCGACGATAGCAACGTCTACACATCTGCGGTTTTCCATGAAACCATAGCGAGTCATTTGAGCAACATGGCTCAAATGCAGGTCAGTATATTTTACGGAACCGTTGTTGATAGCTTTACGCAGATCATTGTTAGTTTGGTAAGGCATACGACGAGCAACGATACCAGCTTGAGTCATTGCGGTATCCATTTCAGGACCTACAGAAGCACCGGTCCAAACGTTGATTTGGAAAGGAGTTTTTTTGCCTTTTTCTGCCAGAGCAAGAGGCACAGCTTTAGGATAACCAGACGGAGTAAAACCACTGGTACCTACGTTGTCGCCATCCTTTACAAATTCTGCAGCTGCTTCGGCGCTCATAATTTTGCCGGCTACTGCTTCGCATACGCGATCTTTAATGTCGATCATGTTTACCTTCCTCCTTGTAAATAAAACAAATTGTGGCTAATGCCAGCGAAGTCTATTAACTTCACTAGTAAAAATACACTTAGTCGGCTAAATACCAACTATAAAAGCATAAAGTATTATTTGCCGAATAAGATTTTACCCATAAAAAAGGAGCACTTAGAAGTTTTGATTTACTAAAACAAAACATAGCCAAGTGCCAGCTTACTTCTATCCAAAGTGGCTACGCTCTGAATCGCAAACTGTCAGCAGGTAAAGCTTTCAGTTGAACTTCTTCGTTCTTCTGTCTACCAACCGCTAAAACATATCCAAGATATTTAGTTCTGCTTAATTTACTTCGACATTCCAACAAAAAATCCTTCAAAAAAAACTTTAATTGTGATTTCTTTTTGAACTTTTTGTGTCCAGCTCTATTATAACACATAAAGAAGCAGTAAATTTTAGGCAAAATCACTACTTTTTTTAGTTTTTAAACATTTTTTCTTTAAAACGCTATACTACATATGATATCAGTAAAACTGTAACATGGCAAGCATTTTCTTTACAATTTACAAAGAAACACCCCTTGAGCAAAACTACTCAAGAGGTGTTTTGTGGTATCAAATTAGTACTTTCAACGTATCTGTTGATGATAGTGCGTATGCAGTAGACTATGAGCTTTTTCTCCGAGAGGTTTACCTAACCAAGTATCATAAAGCTCTTTAATTTCCGGATTTTCATGTGATTTTCGTAACTCATTGGCACTATCACAATCAAACAACCCTTCTCTACGGGCTCTTCTAATTTCTGCATTAACGGGAATCGGTTGACCGCCGCCGCCAATACAGCCACCAGGGCAAGCCATAACTTCAATAAACTGATAATCTGCCTCACCGGCTCTGATACGCTCTAATATCTTGCGTGCAGAAGCAAGAGTATGAACAACTGCTATTTTTACAGTATTTCCTGCAATAGTCAGTTCCGCCTCGCGGGTCTGTTCCATACCCCGCACATCATTGTAATCAACAGTCTGCAAATTTTCACCTGTTAAAACATCAGCTACAGTACGCAGAGCAGCTTCCATTACGCCACCGGTAGTACCAAAAATAACAGCAGCACCTGTACCTGTACCCAGCGGAGAATCATAGCTGTCTTCAGGCAAATGTTTAAAATCCAGTCCTGCTTCCCGTATCATACGGCCAAGTTCTCTGGTCGTAATAACAACATCTACATCACGATATCCGGAAGCATTCATCTCCGGACGTGCTGCTTCCGCCTTCTTAGCAGTACACGGCATCACCGAAACGCTGACTATTTTTGCCGGATCAATACCAGCTTTTTCAGCATAATAGGTTTTAGCAATAGCGCCAAACATTTGCTGGGGTGATTTCGCAGAAGAAAGATGTGGTAACAAATCAGGATATTTAAGCTCTATCATATTTACCCAGCCAGGACTGCAGGAGGTTATCATCGGCAATACACCTCCGTTAGTCAAACGATGGAGGAACTCATGCCCTTCTTCCATAATCGTCAAATCAGCCGAAAAATTAGTATCGAATATCTTATCGAACCCTAGATTGCGCAATGCTGCAACCATTTTCCCTGTAACGATAGAACCTGGTTCCATACCCAATTCTTCACCCAAAGCCACGCGTACTGCCGGAGCTGTTTGAACTATAACAATCTTATCAGGATCATTGATAGCCGACCATACTTTTTCCGTATCATCTTTTTCCACTATAGCTCCAGTAGGACAAACACTCGCACATTGTCCACAGTAAGAACATTCTACTTTTCCAAGATCCTGTTCAAAAGCAGTAGAAACAATTGTGTCAAAGCCGCGCTCAGCAAAGCTGTAGACGCTCATTCCCTGCACATCACGACAAACACGTATACAACGTCCGCACAAAATACATTTTTCCTGATCGCGCACTAAGCAGGGGTTACTGGCGTCAATAGTATGTGCTTTACGGGCTCCGCCTTCGAATCTGATCTTGCGTAATCCCAAATCAGCAGCTATATTCTGCAGTTCACAGTCACCGCTTTTTTGGCACGCAAGGCAGTCCTTGGGATGATTGGCCAACAGCAATTCTACGACCATTCGTCTTGCTGCGCGGACTTTATCCGTATTCGTTTTCACTACCATACCTTCTGCAACAGGATAAACACAGGAGGCTACAAGCGTACGCGCTCCGGTAGCTTCTACGACACACAATCTGCAGGCCCCTTCCGGAGCAAGTTCAGAATGATAGCACAACGTAGGAATATGAATGCCGGCAGAACGCGCGGCTTCAAGAATAGTAGCATTTTTAGGGGCCTGTACAGTCTGCCCATTGATCGTTAAGGTAATCATTTCCATATCTATATAATCCTCCCTTAACCCTTAGTAATGGCCTTAAACGGACAAGCCGCCATGCAGGCACCGCATTTTATACATTTAGTTACATCAATAACATGTTTCTTTTTCACTTCTCCGGAAATGGCATTAACCGGGCACTGGCGTGCACATAACCCACAGCCTTTGCATGCATCAGTAATTTCATAATTGGCAAGCTTTTCACAGGCACCGGCAGGACAGCGTTTTTCTTTGATATGAGCTTCATATTCATGACGGAAATATTTTAAAGTACTCAATACAGGATTAGGAGCAGTTTGTCCCAATCCACATAAAGCAGTCTCTTTAATATTTCTGGCCAGTTCTTCTAACAGCTCTATATCGCCTTCTCTCCCCTGCCCTTCAGTAATACGTGTCAGGACTTCCAGCATACGCTTAGTCCCCTCACGACAGGGAGTACATTTGCCACAGGATTCAGATTGAGTAAAATTCAGGAAAAATTTTGCAACATCTACCATGCAGGTATCTTCATCCATAACTACCAATCCGCCAGAACCCATCATAGCACCTGCCGCTGTTAACGAATCATAATCTATAGACAGATCAAGCATTGATTCAGGCAGGCAGCCACCAGATGGACCGCCTATTTGAACTGCTTTAAATTTCTTACCTCCGTTAATACCACCGCCGATATCATAAATAATTTCACGCATAGTAATACCCATAGGAACTTCGGCCAGACCTGTGTTATTTATTTTACCAGTCAGCGCAAATACTTTAGTTCCTTTTGACTTTTCAGTACCAAAACCAGCATACCAGTCAGCGCCATTAGTAATAATTGCAGCTACATTACCAAAAGTTTCAACATTATTGATATTTGTCGGCTTTCCCCAAAGTCCGGCAACTGCTGGAAATGGCGGTCTTGGCCGCGGCATACCGCGTTTCCCTTCTATTGATGCCATCAATGCAGTTTCCTCACCGCAAACGAACGCACCGGCGCCTTCCTTGATATGCAGTTTGAAGCTGAACCCGGAACCAAAAATATTTTCACCTAACAACCCCATAGCTTCAGCCTGTTCAATAGCTATGCGCAGACGTTTAATGGCCAGCGGATATTCCGCACGTACATAAATATAGCCTTCATCTGCACCTATAGCATAACCACAGACAGCCATACCTTCTAATATCTTATGCGGATCGCCTTCTAAGACGCTCCTGTCCATAAATGCACCAGGATCACCTTCATCTGCATTACAGATAACATATTTTTTATCACTTACAGACGCTTTAGCAAACTGCCATTTCATTCCTGTAGGAAATCCGCCGCCGCCACGTCCACGCAGACCTGATTTTTTGATTTCTTCAATAACATCTTCAGGACTCATGGTAGTTACAGCTTTAGCTAAAGCTTCATAACCGCCGACAGCAATATATTCTTCAATTTGTTCAGGATTGATAGCGCCGCAATTTTCTAAAACTAACCGATGCTGTTTCTTATAAAAATTTATTTCCGAATAATTAGGTATACTTTCATGAGTAAGCGGTTCATGATAAAGCAACCGTTCAACAATACGGCCCTTAAATAAATGGCTTTCAACTATTTCTTCTACATCCTCAGCTTTTACCTGGCAATAAAAAGTACCTTCAGGATACACTATAACCAGCGGACCATGTTCACAGAAACCATGGCAGCCTGTTTCTACTACCATAACCTCGTCGCTCAGGCCTTTAGCTTCAATAGCCCGACTAAAAGCAAGCTGTACTTCCTTTGAACCGGCAGATTTACATCCTGTTCCTCCGCAAATCAGGA
>ERZ780135.1262-NODE-1262-length-11807-cov-13.167886_pt1 | contig 11807 bp, 8 predicted proteins | sample MGYA00511946_ERZ780135 | MGnify/ENA primary metagenome ERZ780135 (study PRJEB29588, sample SAMEA2151034) | human gut metagenome | biome: human gut; feature: human-associated habitat; material: faeces | place: Denmark | collected 2008/2010 ... | reverse complement strand
CTTTTAAATTGATACAATGAGCTGTTTTTTATCAAGTGGTGATAACTACAAATTAACAATTATTGAGGAGGCATAAAATGAAAAAGCTTATTTCAATTTTAGATTTGTCAATTGATGAAATTGATAAGATATTTAGTATTGCTGATATCGAAAAAAAGCTATATCAGCAATATAACAATGCACTTGAAGGAAAGATGCTTGGAAATTTCTTTTTCCAACCGAGCACACGAACTCAGTTCAGTTTACAAGCTGCTTTTATGAAATTGGGTGGAAAGGTTATATCTTGTTCCGATATAAATCAAACCCGAAGTGGGCCACCGTATTTTGAACCGCTTGACGATATGGGACATATTGTTTCAAGCTATTGCGATATTGTTGCAATGAGAACAATAAATGATATGGACACAAAATTATTTGTAAGGGAAATGACGGTACCGTTTATAAGTGCCGGTAGTGGCAATATAGAGCATCCAACGCAAGCTTTAGTAGATTTATTTTCTATAAAAAAATACTATAAACAAATAAATAACAATAATATCTTAATTATCGGAACTCCTCGGCAGCGCACAATTAATTCATTTATCTTGGGTTTATCAAGATACAAAAACATTAATGTTCATATTTTATCACAGAGCGGAGTTTACTTAATGGATGAAGTTTTCTCGAAATGTTCATCCATTAACATAGCATACTACTCAAGTTGGGAAGAGTTAATAAGTGCTAATATATTAAGTTCAATTTCTATTGTATATGTTGATAAAATTTTCAACGAAACTAAAGAATATAATTATTTTATAATTCAAAAAGATTATCTTGAATTAATGAATAAAGATGTATTGATTTTACACCCGTTACCACGCACAAAAGAATTGCCAAAACACATTGATGTTATGCCTGGGGCATATTATTATAGGCAAGCAGAATTAGGGATGTATGTGCGTTCCGCATTGTTCCTTTACTTTATGAATATTATATAACGTAAAATGCAAATGGAACAACTGAATATGGTTTATAAAATAAGTTGCTGCCTAGGTCGGTTAAATCAATTATTGACGATTCAGGTGTTTCTAAATTATTGGATAACTTAATCATGCCAAGCCTTTTTCTGCGATACTTGTCATCTGATGCTCTGTACTTATGAAACAAAGATTCATTGTAGTATTTTTCAGCATTTTCAAAATCACCTTCAGAAAAAAAGAAGAATCCTTTATTAATTAAGGCAGAGCAATACACTACGGTATCAGAAATACAATCTTTGTTTTCGTGAAATTCGTGTATTATTTTATCAACTAAGTCTATTGCTTGGTCTTTACAATTAGTTTTATACAAGGCCAATGCTAAATTACTGGAGATACATTTTATCATAAATGGATCGTTTTTTTGTAATTTAGAAGCTGTTTCAAATGACAATTTTGCCATTTGATAATCACCAATCATACAATACGCAGTCCCAATATTATTATGCGATCTTGATTCGTCGTAACCGCATGATTTTATTATTTTTAAAGACTCTGAAAAGCAATCCAATGCTTTTTGGGAATTTCCTGAATATAAATACGACAATCCTAAGTTGTTTAAGCACGTTCCTTGAATAAGATAACTATAGCAGCTTTTTTCCATACTATATGAATATTTTAGAGCAGTAGTGTATTCCTTGAATAAATCTTGATGCGGTTTTACTAACCCCATATTACGATAAAATATTGCTTTTAATTCTACGTTTATCTTATCTGATAATAATCCTAATGCCTTTTTATAATATTGTTGTATTTTAGTGGTATCCATTATATGTTCATAAGCTGACATTGCTAAAATGTATATTTCAAATTTTGTGTTAGGTTCATTAATATCGATTTTTATTAGTCTATTCAAAAGGTCAATTGCTGAGTTAATACCGTTGTCAATATTGCTTGTATCAATTTGAACTTTTATATAACGAATCAATATAACTATTAAATTCTGATCTGATATGAGCTTTTCGTGTTTCATTAAACATTCACATAAGCTTTGAGCAGCTTTAATTTCAGCATAGGATACTAATCGATTTAACAACTTGATAATTACATCCGAATTAAAATTTTCTCTTGTGAAATTTCGGATATCACTTGTAAAACATTCCGAAGCTGCAACACAAATATTAATATCCAATTCTTTTAATTTAAACTGCTCGCAAAAATAACTGTAACCTTGCCAACCATCCGCACGTGATAGTATTTTAATAACTATATATAATTCTTGATTGCAATCATGTAATTTTTGGCACATTTCATAATAATACAAAGAGACTTTAATGGCATATGTCTTATATTCGCCGCTCATATCTAAAGCATCTATTACTTTTTCCCTTATTACATCATGAGAAATTTTGTAGTCGTTATTTTCTGTTCTCATAATAACACATTGTGAGAGAAGCTTTTCAATTGAATCACTAAAAATATTGTATTCAATATTTCTGTTTATTAGTATTTTAGATATAGCGTTAAGGTTATTATATGAAACTTCACTTTCTAAAATAGCCAAAATTTTAAGTATATTAGAACTGATAGTATCATTGTTAATTATATCCGTAACTACTTCAACAGTAACAAGTGAATCGGTATTATAATATCTTATATTTCTTTCTAGATTCTTTATCTTTTCGGGATTAAGTTTATCTGGATTCATTATAGCGATAAACAAATCATGAGGATTTCCATTTGTAAGATTAAAAATTGCATAATGATGCTTCTCTAAAACAATTGAACTGTTTTTTCTTAAGTATTCGCTTGTAGTATGTATGTCAAAGTTTTTTATTTCAATTATGTTTATATAATCCACATATTCATTTAGTTCACTATAAAAGCTAATAGTTTTTTCAGCCTCTGATTGAGTTAAGGAGTCATTATTACGTTGTGTGGCAAATAACGAAAAATGGATTTTTCCATTGTTCGTTTTCAATATAATATCAGTTATTATATTTTTGGATTGTTCGTCTATCCATTGTATATCATCTACACACAAAACAATATAACCTGTATTTCCATATGTCTTTATTATGTATTCAACAAATAATTCGGCGAAAAAATCTTTAATTTGTATTTCAGCTAAGTACTCATTTATCAACTGTAATGAGTTCTGTATTTGTGTAACCGAATGTTTGACTACATCTTGAATTCCAAGTAAATTTAATTTTGAAAAAACAATAGCAGCTGCTTCGGTGTTGGTAGTATTGCATAATTTGTTATAAAATCTCACTGAAAAATCGGCAAAGAATTTTGGATTTGATTTTCTTATAGCGTATATACAATTAATGAACATACTATACGATTTATGACTTTCACTTTGAAGGCACTTAAATATATTAGAATTATTAGAGCTTTTAAAACAATTAATATTGCAATCTGAAAGAACTTTTTTCAAAAAAGCTGTTTTTCCACTGCCGGGTACACCTTTGATTACTATTAACCTCGATTCATTATCGAGGTTTTTAACAAATCTTTCAAAGTTTTTGCGTTCATCTTTCCTATCAAAAAAATCCATAGTAATTCTCCTATAAATACATAATTAAACCCATATAATTTGTAGTTATCCTTCAATAACTCCCGTCACATATAATACCATATCACACTTTCCTAAAAAAGTAAATCGGCTTTTGAAAACTTTGTGAAAATTCACAAATCGTCTAAATTTGTCGAACTCAAACAACTCTGATATAATATAAGGTAGGTTTAAAAGCAATTTTATTCGCAAGCCTTTGTGCTTTTTGTGAATGTTGACCAAATTGCTTTGCCTCATAAAATTTTAAGGAGCTGTTTTGATGTTTGAATATAGACCTTTTGTAGACCAATTTCTTGATTATTGCCGTTACCATAAAAAACTTAGCGACAAAACTGTTCGTGCATACAAAATTGACCTTTCGCAGTATGCACTGTTTTCCGATACGCTTTCAAAACAAGCATTGTGGGATTACATCGAGTGCCTGAATAAAAAGTACAAACCAAAAACCGTAAAGCGTAAGCTTGCTACTCTAAAAGCTTTTATCCACTTTCTTTTGCTGCAAGACTACATGGATTTTAATCCATTCGATAAGCTCGAAACTTCGATCAGAGAGCCTGTGCTGCTGCCCAAAACGATACCTCTCGACGTGATCGCTAAGATAATTTCCTTTTCTTATCAGCAGATAGGTTCAGCCCAAAGTGCCTACCAAATGAAATGTGCCGTCAGAAATGCCGCTGTAATTGAATTGCTTTTTGCTACAGGTGCAAGGATAGCTGAGATATGTACTCTTAAACCGGAAAATGTTGATCTTTTAGGACGCTCCGTTAAGTTTTACGGCAAAGGTTCAAAAGAACGCCTTATACCGGTAGAAAATATGGCTGTGCTCAGCATACTTAAAAGGTACAGACTTCTTTTTGAAGATAAGATTGCCGTGTCAGGGTACTTTTTTGTCAATAAGCTCGGCCGAAGAATGACAGAGCAGTCGGTGCGAAATATGCTGAGTTCCTATTGCAGACAATGCGGTGTTGAAATGCACATAACGCCGCATATGTTCCGTCACTCGTTTGCCACTCTGCTTTTGGAAGAGGACGTGGACATTCGTTACATACAAAGAATGTTGGGCCACAGCTCGATAACCACGACTCAGATCTATACTCACGTCACATCGTCAAAGCAAAAAGAGATCTTAAAGACTAAGCACCCAAGAAACAAAATGGATTTTCAGTGATATGTTACAACTAATAGTATTATATCATATAAGAATACATCGTGCTGTGAAATGTCAAAATTATTTGGTGAAATGTAACTTTGCGGTGCTTATTATCATAAGGGAGGTGTAAAATGTCGCAGCTTATCGTTACGAGCCGTTATCTGAAAAACGGAAATCAGAAGAATAAAACTAAACGAAGAAACTATACAAAGTATATTGCTACCCGTGAAACAGTCGAGATACGAAGTCAAAAATTTGTTGACAGAAATGCCAATGCAACTAAAAATCAAGAGCAGCTTATTAACGACCTAATAAATGACTTTCCTGAATCCAAAAGATACCTTGAGTATGAGGACTATGAAAGAGAGCCGACCATTGAGAATGCCGGTGAATTGATAAGCACGATAGTAGAACGCAATGCGGACGTGGTTGGAGACCGACAGAATTTTGTCGGGTATATGGCTATGCGTCCGGGCGTTGAAAAGAGAGGTTCGCACGGCTTGTTTAACGAAAAGGACGAGCCTATAATTCTGAATCAAGCGGCAAATGAGATAGCTGAACATAAAGGCAATGTTTGGTCACACGTTGTTTCACTTCGCCGTGAAGATGCTGTAAGGCTTGGCTTTGATAATTCAGACGCCTGGCGTGAGCTTGTCAAAAGGCATATTTCCGATATTGCAAATGCTCAGCGTATACCGATTTGCAATCTGAAATGGTATGCTGCTTTTCACGACACAACTCATCATCCGCATATCCATCTGCTTGTCTATTCGACAAATCCAAAGCAGGGATTTTTGACTGCTAAGGGTATAGATCAGATACGTTCAGCTTTTGCAAACGATATATTCCATGACGATTTGCAGTCAATCTATCAGGAGCAGACGTTAAGCCGTGACGAATTGAAAGCTGTATCCAAAACAGAGTTTGAAAGTATTGTAAATATGATCGCAAGTAATGATCATACAGATCCACAGCTTGAAGAACTTATCAGAAAACTATATATCCAATTACAGAATGTGAAAGGCAAAAAAGTTTACGGCTATCTTCCAATGGAGATAAAGGAAACCGTCAATAAAATATTTTCAGAGCTTGCAAAAGATGAGAACATACAGCAGCTCTATGACAAATGGTGCAGTCTTGAACGATTGAAATACAAGACGTATACTCAGAAAGAAACGGAACTTCCTGAACTGTCTGCTAACAAAGTTTTTCAGCCTTTGCGGAATATGATAATTCGTACAGTACTTAATATGAAACCCTTTGATGTAAATACTGAAATTGAAGGTTCTGAACCAAATGATGAATACATTGATAATACGCCTCAGAATATGTCACCTCTGTTTGATGAAGCAGAACCGTTGGCAGAGACAGAAACAGACGAATCGGCTGCGGCAATAAAATACTATATCAAATGGAACGATCAATACAAAAAAGCCTGTAAGCTTATCTATAGCAAAGACGCTAAGCTTAATGATTTTAAGAAAGCTGAACAGCTTTTGTTATCTGAATCACAGCGTGGGAATGTTTTGGCTGTTTACGATCTCGGAAAGCTTTATTCTACCGACAAGCTTGGCGAAAGGAACGAAGAAACGTCTATTGCAAAATACACACGGGCTTTGCAGGGCTTTTTGCAAATAGAACCAAACTCAAAGAAATTAAATCCATATGTTCAGTATCGTATAGGTAAAATGTTTTGCTATGGTCTTGGTACGGAGCAGGACTATGAAAAAGCCTTTGAGTGGTTTGAAAGATCGGCAAAACAGAAAAACAAGTTTGCTCAATTTAGCCTTGCAAATCTGTATTACTATGGCAGCGGTGTGGAGAAAGATCTGTCGCAGGCTTTTCTTTGGTATCAAAGGGCATCCTCTCAGGGGCAGCCTTATGCGGCTTATTCTACCGCTCAAATGTACAGATATGGAGAGTATGTAACCAAAGATAATGATACAGCACAGAGATATTACAAACAAGCTTTGTCGGGATTTTTGAAAATCGAAAACGATGATATGGCGAACGACGATCTGTTTTACAAATTGGGACAGATGTTCAAGCTTGGACTTGGAACAGACTCAGATGTTACAAAAGCGATCGAATACTTCAAACGTTCAGCTGAAATGAATAACAAGAACGGCTTTTTTGAGTATGGCAAAGCACTTTTGACAGGTGAACACATTCCGCAAGATACGGATAGTGCAGTAAAATTGCTTGAGAAAGCTGTCAAACTTAAAAACATTAATTCAAAGAGGTTTCTTGCACTTGAATATATTTCAGGAGAACATTTGGAGCAGGATATTGAAAAAGGAATAGCCTTGCTTACCGAGTGTGCGGACAGCGGAGATGTCATTGCTAGTTACAGACTAGGCAAAATTTATTTGCAGGGGGAGATAATGCCTCAAAATCTGGACAAAGCAGAAAAGTATTTGCTCTTGGCAGAAGATAGCGAGTATACGCAGTATGCACTTGCAAAGCTGTATTTGCAGGAAGAAAAGTATGATATACAAAAAGCTGTCAATTATTTTGAGAATTGTGCTGACAAAAATCATTGGGCAAGTTATCAGCTTGGCAGGATCTATCTTTTCGGGGCAGAGGGACTTACAAAGGATAAGGAAAAAGCTGTCGAATGGTTTACAAAGTCTGCAAATGACGGCAACGAGTATGCACGAGATATGCTGGACGACATAGCAAAGTTTGAGAATGATCTGCTTGCGAATACGATTTTTAGTTTGTTTGTTAGTCTTAGTAGGTGTATTCAGGATAGTTATGACAACGATCGTAAAGACTTACAAAGCATAGTTGACAGAAAACTGATGAGGGTTATTCGGAGAAAGAAAATGGAGTTGGGGGAGAAAGAAGAAAATCATATGGATATACAATAAAGAAAAACAGCTGATCTGTGCTTGTGAATGCATAGATCAGCTGTTTTTCTTTCGCAAAATCTGCACCTACAGGCAAAAAGGCAAAAAATCAACGTAAAATCATGCATTATTTACTACCAATCAGATGTTTCTGACGGCTAAAAACTTTTAAGCTACAAAATTGAGTTTTTCAACATATTTCTTTTTTGTATCAAGCGATGAGTGAACATAGCGGTTAAGTGTAATATTAACATTAGAATGACCTAGCAACTCGCTGACAGTTTTAGCATCAAAGCCATTCTCAATACAAACAGTAGCGTATGTGTGACGCAGTAAATGAAAATTAACGTTTCGTATTCCACACTTTTTCAGGACGGATTTAAATCTGTTCTGCATTGTTCTCGGTTCGATCAGCTTGTGAGTTCCGGAAAGAATATAATTGTTTTCATTTTGTCGCCTTTCGTTAAGAATGTTTACAAGAAAGTTTGGTATTGGAATTTTCCGCTCTGATGTCCTGCTTTTTGGTGAACCAACAATGATCTTTGTTTTTGAATTTCCAATTTTATCATTAATACGTTGAACAGTTTTTGAAATACGGATAATGCCACTCTGCAAATCAATATCGCTCCATTTTAAAGCACAAATCTCGCCAATACGCATACCGCTGTACATAGTAAGCAGTATACCAATGTTTGTGTTGTTCAGATTATTAACTAAATGGTTTTGCAAGTTTTTACGCTCGTTTTCGTTCAGTACCGAAATTTCATTTCTTTGGATCTTTGGCATAGAAATACTGCACATTGGATTACTCAAGCCATACTCCTGCTCTGAATACTTAGCAATCGAACGCATTGCTACTATGATATCGTGAACAGTCTTGGCTGACAGTCCGCTATTTTTGTCAGATTTTCCATATTTCAGAAGATATTCGATAAAAGCGTTGATTTTCGGAGTATTTAACTCACAATATTTTATCTTCTCAAAATACGGAATTATATGCTTAGTCACTATCTTTTCATAACAGCAATAGCTAGACTCCTTAACACGCAGTTTAGCGCTGCCGAGCCATTCAAGCGATAATTCATGCAAGGTTTTACCGCAAACGACAGGTGAATACTTTTCAGAAGTCGTATACGCATAAAGCATCTTTTCTTTAAGCTCTGTAAGATTTCTTGAGTACAGATACCTATACTTCAGGTTTCCGTTATCATCTCTTCCAAACGGAATACGCCCCTCGAAACGTCCGTCTTTTCTCTTGTAAATGTTCATTGTATTTCTCATTTTATCGCCCTCCTCGTACTGAAATTCTGACGGCTGAAAACTTTATCAGCCGTGTTTTTTTGATAATTTTTTTTATTTTGACTTTACAAAAACCATTTGATGTGATATAATGTGCTTAAATTCTATCACATTAGTCAAAATAGCGATCAAAATCGCCTTAAATAGTCTTTCGCAAAGGTGCAGATTTTGCGAAAAAATTATATTTTGTTTTGTAAACTATTATACCAGAAAATTGATAAAATATGTATTGATTTTCTGAAAAATGTTTGGTATAATGGCGTATAAAGGCGGTGATCGTATGATCAGAGTTGCAATTTGTGATGATGATAAACATATGCAGGAAAGTTTATCAAAGTATTTGTTAGATTATTCAATGCAATGTGACAGAGAAATTGATCATGCAGAATTTGATACTTGTGAGGAATTAATGGACGAGTATCTCAAGGGGAACTCGTTTGATGTTATATTGCTCGATATTGAATTTAAAAATAATGATGAAAAACAAATGAATGGTATTGAACTTGGGAAAAGATTGCGTGGACTGTATGCCAATGACAACACTGCTATCGTTTATGTGACATCTTATGGCGAGTATGCTATTGACTCCATTAAAATAAGGCCCTATGATTATATAAAAAAGCCAATTACCTATGAAAGAATAGTTGAATTTTTTGAAACTTATTATTTGGATCAGGCTAAGAGAAAAAAGGTGTTTGAATATACTGCACATAAAGTCAAAAACAGTATCATAGTATCTAATATTTGTTATTTTGAGAGTCAGGGCAGAACAATAGTGATTCATACTATTACGAATCAATATACCTTTTACGGAAAACTATCTAACCTGCTTGACAATGAAAGTTTAAGTGATTTTATCAGTATTCATAAATCTTATTTAGTAAATAAGAATTATATTGAAAGATTCACGTCACATTCAGTCGTCCTTATTGGCATAGACCGAGTGGAATTGCCGATAAGCCCTAATAAGAAAATGGAGGTCAGTGAACAGCTGTTGAAAGAATGATATGACTACTTTATTTTATTTGTTTTCAAATGTGTTTCACATATATGCCACTTATCAGTTTTCCAATGTGTTTTTACAAAAGAAAAAAGAATCGGCAAAATCAGACGTTGTTCTGTTTACACTTTATTACATTATAAATAGCTGTGCGTATTTACTGTTTGGTAATTGGATTATAAATCTTTTATCAAATTTTGTGCCGTATTGTTTGATAGCAATTTACCACAAAAATAAATTTATTTATTCGATTGGATCGTCATTCATACTTTGTGCAGTACTTATCGTTCTGGATACACTGGTTGTAGCCATACAATCTGTATTAAATATTCATTCAATCTTTTTTGAACAAGGGTTTGTTTCTAACATAGTTATGGTAGCCTTTGTAAATATCGTATCGCATAGTTTTTTCAAAAAAAATCAACTTAACGTTAGTTTACCTGTGATGTATTATATAACTGTTATAATAATACCATTTGTTAGCATTATTATTGGTTACTTAACAGCGGTCAAATTAAATATTGTATCACTTATCTGTTCTGTGATAATTTTGCTTATTAATGTTGACATGTTTTATTTGTATGATAATCTAATTAATTTGTTTTCTGAAAAATACGAAAATAATATAATTGAGCAGCAAAACAAGGCATATCTTAATCAGTTGCGTTTAATGCAGGAATCTCAGATGAAGATAAGATTTTTAAAGCATGATATGAAAAATCATATTATTAACATGCAAAGTTTGCTTAGTGCTGAGAAATACGATCAGCTTAAAGATTACCTTGCTGAAACCAATGATTATATTTATAGTAATAATGTTATTATCGACTCAGGAAATGAAACGATCGACAGTGTTCTGAATTACAAATTGGCACCGTTAGAGAACAACAGCGTTGAAAAAAGTTATCATGTTGTTCTCCCTGAGCAAATTCTTATTAGTTCATTTGATTTAAATATTGTTATTTGTAATCTGATAGATAATGCACTTGAAGCGTTAAGCCTCCTAGGAGAGAACAATGAAAAGAAGATAACTATCGATATTGTTTATAAGCAGGGCTACATTAAAATATTAGTAGGAAATTCATTTGACGGAATCATACACAAGGATAAAAGGACAAGAAAAAATGATGAGATAAATCATGGAATAGGGTTAAAGAGTGTTCAAAATATTGCGGAAAAATATGGAGGACTTTTAAAAACTGATGTATCTGATAACTGGTTTGAAACATCAGTGATAATGTATGAAAAATAGAGGTAACAATAAGTTACCTCTATTTTTTTTACAAAAAAGACGTTTTTTTTGACATTTACGGTTTTTTATTCTTGTATTATGTATAATCAAGTCATAACTTGTTATGAAAGGAAGAAGATCATATGAAAAGAAATTTAATGAAACTCAGCACAAGAATGGGTAAGGTGTTTGCAGCATTGGCACTTTTGGTTACTGTATCAAACGTGAATTCTACATGCATGTTCATCACTCACCAGCCTGAATTGCCTGCTGATTCTAAGAAACTGCGTAAGTTCTAATGTTTAAGAAAACTGCCTGCAAAATAACGCAACGTCTATGTGAAAAAGGTATTATATCAGAAAGCGATTTCGATTTGTATGAATACGGATTCAATATGGGGATAACGGTTTTACTTAACCTTATCAGCACTATAGTTATCGGCGTTATTGTGGGCAAGGTGTTTGAAAGCATAGCTTTCTTAGTTTTTTATATACCACTGAGAAGCTATGCCGGAGGATACCACGCTAGCACCCCGTGGAGGTGCTATTTTATTTCCATAGTGATTATCATGGCAATGTTATTATTTATTGGTTATGTTGATTTGTCAATAATATACATTATCTTATTATTGGTCGGAATGGTGGTATGCTTTGCTTTTGCCCCTGTCGAAGATAAAAACAAGCCTTTAGACAGAGATGAAATTAGCGTATTTAAAAAAAGAGCCTATTTGATCTTATC
>ERZ780135.1240-NODE-1240-length-11963-cov-9.309456_pt1 | contig 11963 bp, 10 predicted proteins | sample MGYA00511946_ERZ780135 | MGnify/ENA primary metagenome ERZ780135 (study PRJEB29588, sample SAMEA2151034) | human gut metagenome | biome: human gut; feature: human-associated habitat; material: faeces | place: Denmark | collected 2008/2010 ... | reverse complement strand
TCGGATGCGAATCGTTGCTTCGGACGTCTTCTGGAAGTGCTTTTGTCGTAGATTTTTTCTATTACAATTTTGAAGCTGTGTTGTTCCAGTGCTTGTATTGCCTGTTCATGGCTTACTTTTTCGGTTGCAAGGTTTGTGGTTTTGCATCCGCTTCCCAACAAAAGAATGGTAACAAACAAAAAGAGAGAAACTGTGGTTTTCATAATCATAGGTTTTTAATAGGTGAAGCAAAAAAACAGGTTGTCGATAACTTTTAGAGTTTTGCGTTTTCAGAGGCTCTTTTCGGAAACTGATTGCAACTTTTCGAAAAGACTATTCCTTTTCAGTTGCAATATAGTGCTTTTTTTTAAGAAAAAAGTGATTATATGTTTTTATAGACTGTCCTTCTGTATGAGTTGAGAGGAGTTTAGGATGCTCTGAAGTGTAGGTCTGATATAGGAATCGGAGGTGAAATGAACTTGCGAATATCTCCGGGCAGAAGAAAAGGGGTATTGTGAGGTATAAACGACAAAAGGCCGAATCATTTCGATTCAGCCTTAATATCCTTAAAGTGAGCAATTACTTAAGCCAATTTGCTGATGTGAGCAGCCAATTTTGACTTCAAGTTAGCAGCTTTGTTCTTGTGGATAATGTTACGTTTAGCCAATTTATCCAACATTTTCTGTACGTTAGGGAACAGAGCTACAGCTTCTGCTTTGTCAGTAGTTGCACGAAGTTTCTTCACTGCGTTACGCATAGTCTTAGCATAATATCTGTTGTGAAGTCTTCTCTTTTCTTCTTGTCTGATTCTTTTGATAGATGATTTGTGATTTGCCATCTCGACTAATCTTTAATATTGTTCGTGATTTTGTTTATTATGTAGCCCGTGGGGGAATCGAACCCCCCTTTCAAGAATGAAAATCTTGCGTCCTAACCGATAGACGAACGGGCCATCCTTCGATTCAGGATTAAACCTGACTGGCTCTTCGAGGATATATATCTCTCGATTGCGGATGCAAAGGTATGAAGATTTTTCATTCCTGCAAAACTTTCGGTGATTTTTTTGCTGAGTGTCTGGCTAAATTTTCTGTTTGACTACTCTTCTTTGTTCCCATTTTTGTTTTTCTTACTTCTTTTTTATGATTCACAACGTGGTGTAGGAGTGTTTTTTTATCGAATAATGTTGCAGGCTGAATCAGTTGGAGTAGTGTTTGAAATAAAAAAGTAGGGAGTGTAGGTAGTTGTAAGAGAACTGGTTCCTGAATTTGTATGTATTTTTTGTTCTGATAGATACGATTTTTGTTCATTTAGTTTAAGAAAACGATTGTTTGTACTATTCCGATGCTGATTGAATTTGGGTACGAAAGGAGAGCTTGTTACATTTGTAATATTAAAAACCGATTGGATGAGTATCTAACCGGAGTGACTGATGTCAATGTTTTTTTTAATACGGATTCTCTCTCTTATCGTTTTAATAGGTAATGCAATTCCCTGCATGGAGATAGTTGATCTATTTCTCATGCAGGGGTTTCTTTGTTTTTGTGTATCTTTGCTGCGTTATGTTACAAAAATACGTAGGCATAGTACTTCATACGGTTAAATATAGCGACAAGGCGAATATCGTACATATATATACCGAGCAGTCGGGCAGGATGTCTTTCCTTCTGCCGGCTCAGCGTTCGCGCAAATCGGCGGTGAAGCAGGTGTTATTTCAACCTTTGTCGGTGGTGGAGTTTGAAGCGGATGTTCGTCCGCGTTCGGGGCTTCATCCCATCAAGGAAGCGAAAGCATGGTACATTTTTACCTCCCTGCCTTACGATCCTTATAAGTCGGCCATTGCCATGTTTCTGGCAGAGTTTCTTTATCGTGCCTTGAAGGAAGAAACGACCAATATTCCGCTGTATGCTTATCTGGTGCATTCAGTGCAGTGGCTGGATGTATGCGAAACGAATTTTGCCAATTTTCATCTGGTGTTTCTGATGCGCTTGTCCCGCTTTCTCGGTCTTTATCCCAATGTGGAGGATTACGCTCCCAGCGATTATTTCGATCTGTTGAATGCCTGTTTTGTACCCTCTCAGCCTTATCACGGCATGTTTGTCCGTCCGGAAGAGGCTTCTCATATCCGCAATCTGATGCGTATGAACTACGAAACGATGCACTTGTTTGCCATGAACCGGATGGAACGTAACCGTTGTCTGGATATTATCAATGAATATTATCGTTTGCATTTGCCGGATTTTCCGGAATTGAAATCTCTTCCTGTCTTGCAGGAGTTATTTTGAGGGTAAGACTTGACGGAGAACTGAAAATGGTTGTTGGCATCAGGGTAGGGAGCTGAGGCTGTTTTCGTGACTTCTGCCTTTTATCTTTCAAAAAACGTCTGCATGTTTTCTGAAAATTTGTACAAACGTTTTTAGTTTTTGTACAAAAAATATTGGAATGTCGGGTTGCTTGAAGGAAGAGGCGAGCAGGGATAATTGGAAAGAAAGCCATATCTGTTGCCGGAGGTGGAAGCATCCGGAAGATAGAATAAAAAAATACGGAACCTTTGTGGGGTTCCGTATCTTGTTTACCTTTATTTTGTCTTGCAGTTTATGCGATAGTATAATGAATATACCTTTGCCTGCTTACTGCAATAATTCTTTTACTTTTGCAGAAATAGCACGTCCTTCGGCAAGACCAGCCAGTTCCTTGCTGGCAACGCCCATCACCTTACCCATGTCTTTTCCGCTGGTAGCACCTACACGAGCGATGATTTCTTTCAGCTTAGCTTCCAGCTCTTCTGCCGAAAGTTGTTTCGGAAGGTAAGTTTCGATGACGCGTACCTGAGCCATTTCTTCTTCAGCCAGGTCGGCACGTCCTTGTCCTTCGTATACAGCCGCAGAATCTTTTCCCTGTTTTACCAGCTTCTGCATGATTTTCAAAGCTGCATCGTCAGTCAGTGTATCGTTTGCACCCGGAGCTGTCTTTGCTTCGAGAAAGCATTTCTTTATGTTACGCAAAGTTTCCAGTCTGACTTTGTCCTTGGCTTTCATAGCCTCTTTAATATCGTTGCTGATTTGTTCAAATAAGTCCATAGTCGTATGTTATTATAAATTATTGGTTGTTTATCGGTCTTAGAAAGTAATAGTCATGGAACCGTTGTCATTGTTATCCAGCTTAGGCATCGAACTTTCCTCGGCAACCGCTCTCGACTGGATGCTTTCCAGTACAGCCTTCGAGCGTTTGTAGGTTGGGGTTGTTTCCACCATGCTGATGATATCATCGTTATCCAGGTCTTCCTGTGTGAAGATATAGATTTTATAGTTTCCTTTCTTTCTGCTGTTTTTGTAGCTGCCCGGATAGAAGTCGTCACGGCGTTCTGCCTTCTTCTGTTCTTCTTCTTCCTGTTCTTCCAGGCGCTTTTGCTCTTCGGCAGAAAGCTTGTTGCTCATGCCCGGCACGTCTTTGATGCCGAATCCAGTAGCAAGGATAGTAAATTTCACTTTTTCGCCCAGGCTGTCGTCAATGTACAAACCCCATTTGGTTTCTACATCCTTTCCGAAACGGCTCATGAACTCGTGTACCTCGTTCATTTCTTCCATCATCAGGTCGCTGTTCATGCTGTACGAGATGTTGAAAAGAACCTTTTTCGAGTTGAAGATATCGTTGTTGTTCAGTAATGGAGAATGGAGGGCATCGGTGATGGCTTGTGTTACTCGTCCTTCTCCTTCACCATATCCTGTACTCATGATGGCTACACCTCCGTCTTTCAATACGGTCTTCACGTCGTTGAAGTCGAGGTTGATCTTACCACGTATCGTAATGATTTCGGCAATACTCTTGGCAGCGACAGAAAGTGTGTCGTCGGCTTTTCCGAAAGCGTTCATTACGCTCAGGTCAGAATACACGTCGCGCAGGCGTTCATTGTTGATTACCAGCAGGGCATCTACGTGCTTACTCATTTCTTCTACACCGTCGAGCGCCTGGTCTATCTTACGGTTTCCTTCGAACAGGAACGGTATTGTGACAATGCCGACTGTAAGTATACCCATGTCTTTTGCTGTCTTTGCGATGATAGGTGCGGCTCCGGTTCCGGTTCCTCCTCCCATACCGGCAGTGATGAAGGCCATCTTACAGCCGTCGTTCAGCATTTGCTTGATATCTTCCAGACTTTCGTTGGCTGCATCGCGTGCACGTTCCGGACGGTTTCCCGCTCCCAGACCTTCGTGTCCCAACTGAAGTTTAATAGGTACAGGCGATTCATCGAGTGCCTGATTATCTGTATTGCAAACCACGAATGTAACGTCGTGGATACCTTCTCTGTACATGTGGTTGACTGCGTTACCGCCGCCACCGCCTACACCGATAACTTTAATGATACTCGGTGTTCCACTTTGGAAATCGAATGGCATAATTTTTTCGTCAGACATAATTCTTCCTTTTCTTTATGCGGTGAATATTAATCTTTCATCATCTCGTCGGCTCCGTTCTTGAGTGCATTTATCAGTCGTTTGAACGGGTTGTCTTCTTTCAGTTTTTCTATTTCGGCAGTCAGGGATGCAATTTCTTCTTCCTTTTCCTGCACATTCAGGCTGCGTGCCTGTTCCAGTTTCGCCAGTGCATCTTTGTATTTCTTGCGGTTCATCTGGCGGGTTGCTTCTGTAATCAGGGTTTCGCAGTCGTGTAAACGCTTTTGTGCACGTTCCTGTTCCTGACGTGCCTTGGCTTCTTCCAACTGGCGGAGTCTTTCAGCTTCTGCTTCTTTTGCAGCCTTCTCTTCGGCAGCCTTACGTTCTGCCTCTGCTTTCAGGCGAGCTTCTTCCTCTTTCTTCTGCAAGTCATCGATAAAGTCCAGTTGATGACCTTTGCGGGGATCAATTTTACAACAGTTGTCCTTACCCGTAGCTAAGAGCCCGATCAAGGTGTTGCTGCTGCCATCTTGCGGAATGGTAATATCACCTCTCAGCTCAACATTTCCGCTTTGGGCAATACGTATTTTCTCTATTTTAGTGATATTGAAGAGAGCCTTATCCAGGTTAGGCAGTTTCGATGCTCCTCCTGTCAGGATGATTCCGGCAAGTAACTTGTCGCTGTATTCAGATAAGATAATCTGGTTCCATACATTTTCCAGAATCTCTTTTACTCGGGCCTCGACGATATCCTCCAGTTTATGGGCGCGGATGGTACATTTTCCATCAATGCTATATTCTTTGCTCAACTCGTCATCGTTGTCTGTCGGCTCTGTATAAGCACTGGCATAATGAAGTTTCAGTTGTTCGGCATCTTCCTCTTCGATTTGGAGACTGCAAATATCCTTGGTAATATTGTTGCTTCCCAATGGAATGACGGCAAGGTGGCGCAGCATATTGTTCTTGTATACCGATACGGTTGTGGTATCTGCACCAAAATCAACGAGTGCACATCCGGAACGTTTCTCGCTTCCGGTCAGTACTGCATTGGCTGTAGCCAGTGGAGAAAGCAAGTATTCGGCTACTTCGTATCCAGCTTGGCGGAAACATTGGCGGATATTGCTCTTCAAGGAGTTGCGGCCTATGATATTCAGAAAGTTTCCTTCTATGCGGTCGGTCTGGATACCAACAGGTTCGGTTGTAAGCTGGTTGTTCCCGATTTTATATTCCTGAGGTTCGACAGCCAGAATCTCCTGATCCATCAGGGCAATGTCTCGGTTATTTTCCATCATGGCATCAATCAGAGCCTGGGATATTTTGGTTTCTTCCGTCAGTTGTTTTGTTTCTGTATTCCGAATACTTCTTACCGACTGTCCTCCGATACCTACATATACCTTCTTGATGGATGCGTGTAATGTCTCTTCCAGTTGGCTGATAACTGCGGTGAGGCACTGAGTCGTTTTATCCAGATTGTAGATAGTTCCTTTCTTGATACAATCGGATGAACGTTCACTGGCATAAGCGAGAACCTGAATGCTTCCATCTGCATTCTTCTTTCCTGCAATGCCTGTTATTTTTGCCGATCCCAGTTCTATTGCTGCTATAAAGTCTGTTGCTGCCATATCTTACTTCTCCTTTTTGGTACAAATAATCTGATTGTTAAATTCTATGCTGATCCGTTCGTACTTGTTCCATCCTACCCGGTTCAGCGCACTTTTGTAGAATGTTTGCAATTTACTGAATTTTTCTTTATAATCGCCTGGTTTTCCCAAAAAGAGTATGTGATCGCCTACTCGGGGAACCAATTCCAGCTCTTGTTTGGGAGTTACGTTTATCTGTTCTATCTGTGACTCCCAGAACTTATCTCCCTGCAAGAATTTGCCTAATGGATATAATTCGTTTTGGGCAAACTTGCGGTCGATGAATCCAGTTGCTACGACTACATGTACTGATTTGCCTGGAGCATTCATTATCTTCCCGGCATTGTCCAGATAGTAATCGTCGCCGTTGCTGCTCATCACTCGCATGACAGGTACTCGTTGATAGATATCAATGGCTACCTTTCCTCCGGAAGTCAGATAACATTCTGCATGCTCAATGAAAGGATGATTTGAAAGGGCTTTTTCCAACTGGCGGACATTGATGTTTACCAGTTCTTTCCCTTCGGGATATATCTTTTTCCTTTTCAGAATATTTGTAATCTCCTTTTGAGTGACAAAACCATAGTCGACGCTATCTTTGACAGTCAATTCCATACCCTTGCAAACCCTGTCATCAGGCTTGCTGTTGAATGTGGTAACAGCCAGTATAAGATAAGCTGCTGCCAATGCTAAAGCACAGAGTATGAGAATTCGTTTCATCATTTGTCTTTCAGTAATTCGTATATTTGTGGAACATAATTTTCTATATCACCGGCTCCCAACGTAATGAGAACTTCTATTTTCTTATGTTTCAAGACATCCATCAGCTCTTCCTTGGAACACATGCTTTTCTCGATACCCGGGCGTAAGTTGTCGTATATCAGCTTGCTGGTGACACCCTCAATCGGTTGTTCGCGAGCTGGGTAAATATCAAGCAAGATAACCTCGTCAGGCAATGACAGGCTGTCTGCAAAATCTTTGTAGAAGTCGCGAGTACGTGTGTACAAGTGAGGCTGGAAAATAGCCGTAATCTTTTTGTCCGGATAAAGCATGCGTACAGAAGAAATGCTCTGCTTGATTTCTGCCGGATGATGTGCATAGTCGCTCATGAATGCGATATGATCATTCTTCAGCTTGAAGTCGAAGCGTCGGTCTACGCCTTTGAATCCGGGCATAGCCTGTTTAATCTCTTCGGGAGTAGCTCCGCCTATTTGTGCCAGAGCCATAGCCGCTATTCCATTTTCGATGTTGACATACACAGGTACTCCTAACTGGATATCTTTGATGTTTCCCAGTGGGGAGATAAAATCGAAGAAGATCTCTCCGTTTCCTATCCGTATGTTCTCTGCATGAAAATCGCCTTCTTTTGTAGAATAAGTGTATACAGTCACTCCCGGCTGTACGTCAGGAACCAGGTCTATTCCTTTTTTCATGATAAGAAAGCCCTCCGGACGTATCAGGGAAGTATATTTTCGGAAACTTTCCACATAGGCTTCATGGGTTCCATAGATGTCCAGATGATCGGAATCGGTAGCCGTGATGACTGTCGCATACGGAGTCAGCCAGTGGAAAGAACGGTCGAACTCATCGGCCTCTATAACGACATATTCACTTTTCTCGGATAATAGCAAATTGGTACCATAGTTTTTGGAAATACCTCCCAGAAAGGCATTGCATCCTACGTGAGAATGATCCAGCAGGTAAGCAGTCATGGTAGAGGTAGTTGTCTTTCCATGAGTTCCCGCTACGCAAAGTCCTTTTTCCGTACGGGTAAGCATACCCAAGACCTGGGCACGTTTCTGGATTTCGAATCCATGTTCACGGAAGTAAACGAGTTCTTTATGCTCAGCCGGAATGGCTGGTGTATAAACAATCAGTGTCGTTTCCGGATTCAGAAAATCTGTCGGGATGAGTGAAACGTTTTCTTCGTAATGAATAGCTGCCCCCTCTTTAATCAGTTTCTCGGTCAGCTCGCTTGGAGTACGGTCGTAGCCACCTACCTTTTTCTCTTTCGACAAAAAGTAACGAACCAGAGCACTCATTCCTATACCTCCTGCTCCGATAAAATAAACAGCTTTCAATGTATTAACGTTCATGTTCTTTTTTATAATTGACAGCCAGTTTATAGACTTCGTTCGCTATAACGTTTGCAGAGTCTTTAAAAGCCAGCTTAGCGATGTTTGTACTTAATTTGGTTAATGTATCAGCTTGTCCTACTGTTGCAATGGCAAGATCGAGCAACTTTTGTGTCGCCTCTGAATCTTTAACATATAAAGCAGCTTCCTTGTTGACTAAAGCCAGTGCATTTTTTGTCTGATGGTCTTCCGCAACATTCGGAGAGGGTACCAGAATAACTGGCTTTTGCAGCAGACAGAATTCTGAGATGGATCCAGCTCCGGCACGGCTGATAACCAGATCGGCAGCACTATATGCAGCGGCCATATCAGAAATAAAGTCGGTGGTATATAGCATGGGGAGGTTCCCAGCCTGAGCCACACAAGCTTTTGCTTCATTGATATAGAATTTACCCGTCTGCCAGATAAACTGTACACCTGAATTCTTTATCTTTTCCAATCCCTGCATGACACAGTTGTTGATAGTACGGGCTCCCAGACTTCCTCCGATAATCAAGATGGTTTTCTTCTGTGGGTCTAGTCCGAACGACCGGATGGCTTCTTCACGACTGATGGTGTGATTCAGCAGCCCCTGGCGGACAGGATTACCTGTGAGGATAATTTTCTCTTTATCGAAGAAACGTTCCATACCTTCGTAGGCGACACATATTTTGCACGCCTTCTTGGCAAGCAACTTATTAGTTACTCCGGCATATGAATTCTGCTCTTGTATAAGTGTTGGTATACCCATCATTCCAGCCATTTTTAGGGTTGGTCCGCTGGCATATCCGCCAACTCCTACTGCGGCATGTGGCTTAAAATCTTTGATAATTTGACGTGCTTTTAACTGGCTGCGTAGTAATTTTATAAGTACACTAATATTTTTCAGTAGGTGTTTTCTGTCGAATCCAGCGACGGGCAGACCTATTATTTTATATCCTGCGGCTGGAACGCGTTGCATTTCCATGCGCCCTTCTGCACCGACAAACAGAATTTCGGTGTCAGGATGCTGTTCTTTGATTGCATTGGCAATAGAAACAGCTGGGAAGATATGTCCGCCAGTTCCTCCTCCGCTGATTATAATCCTCAAATTATCCTTCATATTTTTATATTTTCCTGCAAAGTTAGGAATAAACTTGTAAAAATAATTATTCCAATTCTATTTATTTAGCTGTATATAAGCGAGAATAATGAATCAATATTATTCGTTTTTTGACGTTTTATCTTTAGGTTCTGATTCGTTATTCACATGTTCTTTAGCAATAGTCGCAGCATTTTGCAATAGAGCTATTGCTGCATCTTGTATCTGCTGTTGTTTTTCTGCCTCTTCCTGCTCTTGTTGTTTCTTAAGTTCATTGACGTGGCGGCTAATACTTAGTATAATGCCAATATAGGCACAGTTTACAAGTGTGGCAGTTCCTCCCTTACTGATTAAAGGAAGAGGCTGACCTGTTACAGGTACAATACCGACTGCTACCAGCATGTTGAACATAGCTTGAGTTACCAGTAGTATACCTATGCCCATTACTAAAAACGAATAGTACGATTTATCGCAGTTCCGGGCTATTTTCCCGATTCTCATCAATAGCCATATGTAGAGAAAGGCTACGGCACCTCCTCCAATCAGTCCGAGCTCTTCGATGATGATGGCATAAATGAAGTCGGAGTAGGCTTGTGAAAGGAAGTCACGCTGTACACTGTTCCCTGGACCTTTTCCAAGAATGTTGCTGGTTGCTATTGCTATGTTGGCATGAGCAATCTGTGCGTCAGCATCAATGTCAAACTTTTCAGGAGGTACAGTTGCTGTATTGAAATGATTATCAAGACGGCTTTGCCAAGTTACCATACGATGAAGTCCCACTTTATCCCATGCTTCAGCAGGGACATATTTGATTGTAGCGATGGATAATACTAAAACTCCGCAACAGATACCAGTAAGCATTCCTAATTGCTTGAAAGGAACTCTGCCTATAAACATCATTAGAAAAACACTTCCAGCCAGCAGAACTGCAGTCGAAAGGTTTTCTGTTACAATAAGTCCGCAGGTGATGCATGTAACCCACAGAATGTATTTAAATGCTTTTGGATTTGCTTGCTTTTCTTCCTGCATTTTCGACAAAATGAACGCAACGGTGATAATCGTTGCCATTTTGGCAACTTCAGAAGGCTGAAACTGGATGATTCCTAAATCAATCCAGCGCTTTGCACCATTGGTCAGTGCTCCTATTATAAATACAGCTATCAGCATCAGCCACGATAAAGGTAACAATACAATGAATGTTTTAAACCAGCGGCAAGGAATATTGTGTGCAATGAGTACTACAACAACTCCTACCGCCATCAATATCATGTGCATGGTGATAGGCTTCCAGTGATCTCCGCTTTTATAAGTCAGTGTACTGGAAGCACTGAATACTTCAATAATAGAAACAAGGCAAAGCAATAGAAAGATTATCCAAATTACTTTGTCACCTTTGAATAAGTTTTTTAGCAAATCCATTTTCCCAGGATATTTTTATTATAAGTTTCTCACACACTCTTTAAACTGTTCACCACGGTCTTCGTAACTCTTGAACAAGTCGAAGCTGGCACAACATGGACTGAGAAGTACGGTTTCTCCTTTCTTAGCCATGTGGTAAGCAGCGTCTACTGCATCTTTCATGCTCTGGACATCGGCGATGGGTAAGCCGAATCCGTCGAAAAAGGCATGAAGCTTTTCGTTGTGAAGACCTAGAAATATCAGACCGGAGCATTTTTCTTTTACCAGTCCTGCTATCTCGTTGTAATCGTTCCCTTTATCCTTACCGCCCAGAATCAGGACCGTTTTGGTCTTCATGCTGCTCAATGCATACCAGCAAGAGTTCACATTGGTTGCTTTTGAGTCGTTGATGTAATCCACACCACGCACGCGGGTAACTTTTTCCAGGCGATGTTCTACTCCCTTGAAGTCGCTCAGTGCTTCACGGATACATTCCTTGCGGATACCTGCGATGTTGGCAGAGATACCGGCAGCCATTGAATTGAACAAGTTGTGCGTACCTGTCAGCGCAAGTTCTTCCTGCTCCATGTTGAATTCAATCGGCTTGGTGAAGTATACTTTATTCTGCTCTACGAAAGCAGCCAGTCCTTCTTCCTTCTTTTCGGCAAAAGGATAGTAGCGTCCGTGTATTCCATATTTATGCAATTCCTTTTGGATGACAGGATCATCATTCCAGAAGATAAAAGCATCGTTGTCTGTCTGGTTCTGTATGATGCGGAATTTAGCATCCACATAGTTCTGCATCTTGTAATCGTAACGATCCAGATGGTCAGGAGTGATGTTCATTAAGACAGCAATGTTGGCATGGAACTTATACATGTTATCCAACTGGAAGCTGCTTAGCTCGATGACGTAATAATCGTAGTTACACTCTGCCACCTGATAAGCTAGGCTTTGTCCGATGTTTCCAGCCAGTCCGACATTCAACCCCGCTTTCTTAAAGATATGATAAATAAGAGAAGTAGTCGTTGTCTTTCCGTTGCTTCCGGTGATACAAATCATCTTGGCATTGGTATATCGTCCGGCAAATTCAATTTCTGAAATAATAGGGGTTCCCTGTTCTTTCAGTTTCAGAATCAACGGGGCATCGTTTGGTATACCCGGACTCTTGATAACCTCGTCTGCGTTCAGAATCAGTTCTTCAGTGTGATGTCCTTCTTCCCACTGAATACCTCTTTCGTTCAACATGTTCTTGTATTTGTCTTTTATCAAAGACATGTCAGAAACAAAGGTATCGAAACCTTTTTTCTGTGCCAGCACGGCTGCTCCCGCACCGCTTTCGCCAGCTCCTAAAATGACA
>ERZ780135.1212-NODE-1212-length-12272-cov-6.179750_pt1 | contig 12272 bp, 11 predicted proteins | sample MGYA00511946_ERZ780135 | MGnify/ENA primary metagenome ERZ780135 (study PRJEB29588, sample SAMEA2151034) | human gut metagenome | biome: human gut; feature: human-associated habitat; material: faeces | place: Denmark | collected 2008/2010 ... | reverse complement strand
CGAGGGGCAGAAGCAGCTGGTGATACTGGCGCGCGCCCTTTCGCAGGATACGCCGGTGATGCTGATGGACGAGCCGGACAGCGCGCTGGATTTTGTCAACCGGCATATGGTGCTGGGGAAAATAAGAGAGGTGCTGCATGAGCGGCAGCAAGCGGGGCTTATCACCCTGCATGACCCCAACTTTGCCCTAAGCTACTGCGACCGCCTGCTGCTGATGCAAGACGGCACCATAGTGACCGAAATTGATATGAGAAATACCGACCGTGCGACGATAGAAGCGGCACTTGGTATAATATACGGAGAAATAGCCGTGTTGGAGTATAAAGACCGTTATATCATGACCAGGCGATGAAAACCCAATAGATATTTGAGGCGGGAGGATACCCAATGGGTGTCCTCCTGTTTTGACTTAGGATACAGTATAATGATAGATCATATGACCACAAAATTCTAAAAAAACACCTTGAGGGAAAAGAATCTATCTGTTATAATTTTGTAGTATAGACTGATGAAATCCTATAAATCCAAATGAGGAAATGGCGTAAAAATGGCATAAGCCCAAAAAAGCCGCAAAACCCCATAAAACAAAGATTTTTTAAGGAGATGTAGAGATATATGAAATTAGGTATCGGAGGACCGCTACCTGATTTTATATCTCAATAATCCTCAATAAATACGAATATTACTTGATTTGAAGCGGATTTTGGAACAAACCAACCATATATAACTTCATGTTTTCCTATGCTACTCTATACGAAAATGGCGTAAAAATGGCGTAGAGAAAACTTACACGAGGGATATAGGTACGCCGCTGCTACAAATCAGTTTTCCAACAGGTGTGGGACGCTAACAACTCCCACGCCTGTTTTTTTGTTGTCCTTCGGGGCAAATATCGGGGATATTATCGCTTGTGCGCCGTTTATTTTTCTCTGCCATATTACCACCCTACATTTCACTTATCTGCCCCTTGTGCGTTACAATCTGCAAATACCCGCCTTTATTTAAGCAAGGGGCAAGCCCATAATGAGCTTGCCCCACTGTCATTCGGAAGTTCAGACGGTGAACAATCCGTTCACCGATTTATTCCTCGCTTTCATTATCGCTGGCGGCATTTCTATAATCCTCCTGCACACCCTCGGAGAGGTCAAAACACATCGTTTTTGCGTCTGCGACCCAAAAGCCACGCACACGATAGCGTTTATCGCTTTGCCAAACGCCCTCCATAGCGGCACGAATGGGGTCAACCAGATTCTTGTTGGTGATGCTGACCGTGGCCTTCTGCTCACCCTTCGGCTTGGAGAACTTGTAGCCCCTCTGCTCACTACTCTTACACATACGAACCGCAAAAACCTTGTTTTTTGCGTCAAGCTGGCACAGGACAAAAGCAGGATAGTTCAGGTCATCAAGTACCTTTTTCGTAAAGGTGACACCGTTCTGGTTAATGAAAATGTCGGGGTATGCGTTGGTGTTCGCATCAAGGATCTCAAAGTTCAGTGCGTTAAAATCAAATTTCATAATGGATTTTCCTTTCGGTATTAGAGATTTTTCAGCTCTTTCAGCAGTTCGCGGCGTTCCGAAGCTGTCCAGCGCGGGTCTAGAATGATATACCCTCTGAAATACTTGTCTTTAGAACGTGTGACCGTGAACCGCTTTGGCATAGCGTGTAGCCTTGCCGATTTGCCGGGTAGTGGCTTTTCATCTAAAATCTGTTGCACCTTCTGCCAATCGGATTTTTTTATGATTGCTGTGTGGTGTTCCTCTTTGAAATACTTGTTGAGCATAGTGTTTTTCACTGACTTATGCTCCCGAAAATCAATCGTACAAGTTTTCTGCATGAGTGCGTCCCCGCAATATTTCTCGTTCCGGAGAATACCGCGAATAGTAGCAGCCCGCCAAAAATCTTTCCCTTTAGGCGATTTGATGCCTTGCTCGGTCAGCGCGGCGGCAATTTCTGCGGGGGTTGCACCTTCCAAACAGCTTTCGTAGATGTACTCAACAATCTTTGCTTCTGTTGGCTCGATCAGCAATCGTCCGAAGTGGTCCCAATAGTAGCCAAGCGTGTTTATCACCGAGAATTGGTAGATACCCTCTGCCATGCGCCAGCGAATACCGTTTTTGATGGCTTCGCTCTTTTGCTGTGATTCCAATTCTGCAAGTGCTGACAAGACCGCTATCAGTAGATTGTTGCTGCCATCCCCGATAGAGGACAGCCCTTCGCTTTCAAATCGCACCGGGACAGGTGGAGTCAAGGCGTTCAGAGTACGCAAATTGTTCAAAATATCAACCGTATTTCTACCAAAGCGATTTATGCCCTTTGTCAAAATTAGGTCAATCTTGCCTGCTTTTGCGTCATCAATCATGTCCTTAAATCCCTGCCGCTTGTTCGTGGAAGTGCCGCTTACGCCGTAATCTTGATAGATTTTTACTAACTCCCAATCGGGATTGCTCTCAATTTTGGATTTGAAATAGACAATTTGCATCTCAAAACTGCCTACTTGCTGTTCTTCCTGTGTGCTGACACGGACATAAGCTGCAACACGCATTTTTCGGGGAGTCTGCCCTTGCGCTTGTACGGCTGGGGGTGGCGGTATTATAATTACACCGCCGCTTTCCCGATTCTTGCGGATTCCGTCATGTATGCGCTCCTTGCGTTCCTCCCGATTATCGGCGCGAGTCTTTTTTCGACGGGACTGCTCTATCTCTTGAGGGTCAAGTTTCTTTGCCATATAAGCCCTCCCTTGCAGATATACGGATATTCCCGATGTGGTTCATAGGCGGCGCACCTCCTCGCTTACTGTTTTTCATTGGACAATTAACCTCCTTGCTGATTGTTATTTATGACTACCCTGCGGCGCATGAGCCAGGGGGTCACACAAAAGAAAACGAGCAGCAGAATTGCTCCTGCTGCCCGAATCGGCACTGCTTCTTATCGGGGGTAGATTTTATCGCCCCCTGCAAGTGACGGATATATGGTTATTTGATTTACAATGCCTTAACCGTGTCGATAAACTGGCTCATGCTCACCGCACCCGGCAAGAGGTTTTCCTCATTCTCAAACACCATGTAATAGCGGAAATTCTTGCCCGCTGCTGTGCGCCACGCTTGACCGAGTGCGATTTTCTCCCGGCTGTCATCATTTTTCAGATGTTCGCCCTTAGTTTCCGCACAGATGAGCTTGCCGCTCTGGGTCATAATCAGAATATCGGGGTAGTGCTTGATAAAGCCGTTAATTGCAAAGTCTTGACGTGCAATATTTCTGTGCCACCAGCGGACATTCGGCAGGGCGGTCAACTCTACAATCAACTTCTGTTCCAGTTTGTTCATGTCACCGTCCTCTGCTGCATACAGAGAACGGGCATATATGTCGGTATATGTGGCAGGATGGATAGAGGGGCGCAGACGGAAATAGGGCTTGCAGACGATGCGCTCCGTTTCCAGCCACCTTTCAAAGTTTTCTCGATAATGGGATTCCAGTAGCGTTTCAATTTTGGCGCGGATCTTTGCCGCATAGCCCAGCGGGGCTTTCTCCATAGCGGCAAGCTGCGCCTTATCCATATCGCTCACAATGCGGTCTATGTAGGCTTTCAGTTCGGCGGCGTCCACCATGTTCAGCTTGTTAAGCTGATTGAACATCATTTCCTTGCATTGACGTACCCGGCTTTCCGGCGGCAGATTGTTGAACCACTCTTTGAAGTACCGCTGTTCGGCGCTCTCCATCTTGAACACCTTTGGCAAACCGCCGTCCTGCTCCCGCACGTCGATTTCGCGGATTTCATCGTCTGCGGCGGCAAAGTCAATATCGTATGCCTTGCCCTTGAGGGTAAAGCCCTCTGCCAGCATTTCCTTGTCCAGCAGTTCAAAAGAACCGTCCGTAAACAAAGATTGCTCAACTTTCAGGAAAAACTGCGGGATTTGCAGCGTTTCAATATCCTCCCGGAACTGCGGGTTTACTTGGAATGATTTCACTTTATCCCGCACCTCCCACGGAAGATTGTCCATCATCGGGTCATTGTCTGTCTGTTGGATAGCGTCTGTATATGCCTTTTCGACCTCTGCGGCAGCGTCCAGCATGGTGTCGGCTTTCGGGGCAGTTTCAGGCGTTTGTGCCTGTTCTCTGCGCCGCTCCAACTCTGCCCCGATAGATTTCCCATCCAGCCCCGAAAAATCGTCCTCGGCGGTTTCCAAAGGGGGTTCCATTTCAGGACACCCTTGTTGATCAGGCAGCGTGATTTGTTCTGCTGGCTGTTCGGGAACCTGCGGTTTTGCGGACTCACCGATCCGATAGTCCTTATCGCTGAATCCTGCGCTGTTCAAGCCCTTGACTATATGCGCCACAGTATTGTTGAAGTCGTTGGAAGAAGTCAGCACATAGGACATATTGAGTGCGCTCTGTGTGTGCTGGCTCGTATGGGGCAGACGGAGAATCCGTCCTAAAATCTGCTCCACGTCAACCTGACTTGTCTTATTGGCAAGAGACGCAAGGATATAGGCAAAGGGGCAATCCCAGCCCTCTTTCAGCGCATTGACCGTGATAATGTATCGAATCGGACAGCTTAGGGACATCAACTCCACATTTTTCAGTTCGTTCACATCAGCGGTACGAATGGCAATTTGCTCGGCGGGAATCCCGGCGTCCACCAGTTTGTCCCGCAGTTTTTCAAAGGTGGTCGCGTCCTCCTTGCCTTTCGGCTGTGCCTGAAACAGCGCGATAGGGCGGATATATTTCCCCGTCTTGGCGTACTCCGCGCTTGCGATTTCTTCCAGTTTGTTCCGCAGGTCGATCGCGTCAATCAGTACCTCGGATTGGCTGTCCCGGTTATAGACGATCACGGGCAGCTTTACCATGTGTTCGTTTTTCAGCTGCACCGCGTCCACATAGGAGATGATATTGCTCTCCTTTTTCGGCGTGGCGGTCAAATCCAGCACAAAGCAGGGATTGAAGTTTTCCAGCATTTCAAGGCTCAATTCCGACCGGGCATGGTGGCTCTCGTCCACGATGACAAGCGGGTTAAGCTGGTTGATGATCTGGAACAGTGCGGTTTCATCCGCTTTTTCAATGGGGCTGTCGGGCTTACCCAGCACCTTTGCAAACTCGGCAAGGTTGCTGTTCTCCTGATAGGCTTTCAAGACCTCCTTGCCGCGCCCACGGAACGAATCGTAGGACAGCACCATAACCGACAACTGCTCCGTTACGGCGGGGGGGGTGAAGTTCTGACCGTTCAAAAGCTCCTGCTTGGTGTAGACCTCCACACGCCCGCCGAAATCCACGTCGATTTTTTGACGGTAGGGGTGCTGCGGGTTCTTCAGTGATTTTGCCGTTTGCGTCAAAATCGCGTCCGACGGAACAAGCCACACGACCGCCTTTGTCTTGGTAGCGGGGAGCGCGTCAAAGATGGGGCGAACGGCGTTGCAGGCAATAAAGGTCTTGCCGCCGCCTGTCGGCACCTTGAAGCAGAGGTTTGGAACACCGGGTATAACGTTTTGGTATAGCCCTAAAGTCGGGGCTGATTTTTCCTGCCAAAACAGGCGAAACGCCGCTGCGTCACTCTTTGTTTCGTTCAGCAGTTCCAGATAGCGGGTCAGGTCCGCTATAACCTTTTTCTGATATGATTTCAGTTCCATACAGCGAACACCCCCTTACAGTCTGCTAATATCGCGCGGAATTTTCTTAAATGTGATGCCCATTTTTGCCAGCTTATCCTCGCTGATAGAGCAGCGGTCGGCGTAGATCACCGTCCCATCAGCTTTTTCCGTAATGGTGGAGAGAAACGCATAATCCAGTACCGTCACGCGCTGCGGCTCGTAGTAGAAGTAATAGCCTGTGCTGTTGTGCTTGCCGAGGTAATACGGATTGTCGCTGATAGGTGGGGCGTAGGGCTGCTTGGTTTCCATGAACCAGATGTATTCCCGGATTTTCTCTGGGGCAACCGCTTCATTCAGGCAATCGCCCACAAGCAGCGGTTCGCCCAAGTCATAAAAGCTGAAATTGCCGCCCGTACCCGCCACGGCATTCTTGCCCTCGCCGTAGCCATTGATAACACGCTTGACGCGTTCGGCGGTGATGCTGTCAGCATAGTCTCCCATTTCAACAAGGATGATTCTTCTGCATCCACCATCATGCTTATTCATGTTAAGAACCGCTTGCGCTGTTGTACCAGACCCAGCGAAAGAATCAAGTACAATCGAGTCTTTTCTTGTAGCAATTTGAATTATACGCTGTATCAATCGAACAGGTTTTGGATAGTCAAAAGCTGTTGGCGTACCGAAGATTTTTCCAATCTCTTTTGTAGCTTCCTGCGAATGCCCGACGCCCTTGTTATCCCACCAAGTCCAAACGTTTTTACCCTCCCGTTCAGATAAGTAGGTCTTTCGACGCGGTATGCCCTTTCCGTCAGCTCCAAACCACATTCGTCCTTCATCACGTTGCTTGATAAACTCACTCTCCACGTTTTTCCAACAACGACCTTCTGGGGGAGTATATCTCGCTCCGCCTGGTGTAATAATTTCATACATCTGGTTCGGACGAAAACCCTGCGCTGTAAAATCGCTCGATGCCCACGGACCACGGGGGTCATTATCTGGATTTTTATAATTCTCGGCATCTTCTTCGCTTAATGCAACTTTGCTTATTGCGTTAGGGAGATAAGAGATGTCTTTACAATACGCGCATACATATTCGTGGGCGGTACTTACCAATTTACGCATATCGGGAGAGGTGCGTTTTTGCCAAACAAATTGTGCCAAGAAATTATTTTCACCAAAAATTTCGTTACATATCATCCGTAGTAATACTTGCTCTCTGTCATCAATGCTGATGAAAATAACACCATCGTCCGCCAGCAGCTTTTGCAGCAGCTTCAAGCGCGGGTACATCATGCACAGCCACTTGTCATGGCGGGTCAAGTCCTCGCCCTCTTTGCCGACAACCTCACCCAGCCACTTTTTGATTTTCGGATCGTTGACGTTGTCGTTATAAACCCAGCCCTCGTTGCCAGTGTTGTAGGGCGGATCGATGTAGATGCACTTGACGCGCCCCTCGTACCGGGGCAGCAGGGCTTTCAGGGCTTCAAGGTTGTCACCCCGGATAATCATGTTGTCGCTGCCGTTGTCCTCGCTATGCTCCCCGTTTTCGTCAAAGCTATACTTGCGCTCCAACACCCGGAACGGAACTTCCTGATGATGATTGATAACCTTGCTCTTTCCAATCCATTCAAGTGTTGGCATGGCTGATTTCCTCCATAATCGTGTTATCCTCATTTCAAATGAGGGTTTTTCTACCCTGACCCTCAGCAGTAATGAGGGTCACTCCTGTCTATGCCTGTGCAGTGGTTATTGTGGTGAAAGACCTATCCTGTCTCGGAAGGACTAAATCTTTGTCAAACACTGTCATCGTTTGTCGAATCGACGATTTAGGTAGATTCGTGACAAGGGATCAGTGCGCCCATTCGCACCCGCGAGGTGGAATAGACCCCATTATTTCGAGTTAGAGTCGCTGATATAATCTGCGGCTTATTTTTCATTTTCGGCAGTTTTTTTTGATATACTTGCCGTTCTTGATTCTCGCGTCCGCTGGCTTCTCTGCGTCCTCTGGAATCCCCCAGACCGAGCCAATGCGGATAGCACCGGGGACGCGCCCCTCGCCGCACAAAATCTGAATACGGCGGGTGGAGATGCCCCAGCGTTCGGCGGTTTGCGCGATAGATAAATACTTCATGGGTAGCACTCCTGTTGCAGTTAAGTTCCGCGTCTGCTTATAAAATCACAGTATAATTATAATCGTCAAAGCGAATAAAAGCAAGGGCTTTCTGAAAAGTTCAGGAAGTATTTTCAATTCAGACATGAAAGGGGTGTGGGGATTCCCCAACAACAAAATGAGCAGTTCGGGCGCAAGGCTGAACCGCTCATTTTTCCGGTGTGTACGGACACCGGATGTGCTTGCTACTCTCTCAAATCTCATATCCGCAGATACAACGCGCTCCCGCTTTCGCAAAAGCAGGGGCGCATATTTTTTGAAAATCTTCCGTTTCGATACCTGCGTTTTGACTTAAAAATGTCCGTTGTAAAGTGAAAGGAAAAAATTTTTGCCGCCATACTCAACAAACGGCAAAAAGGTGTCCGTTGTAAAGTGAAAGGAGTTCTTTGATATGCCAGACCGCACACGACCCATCCGCAAGGAAATCTGCCTAAATGAGCAGGAATTGAGCGTAGTTCGCCACAAGATGAATCAACTCGGCACCCGCAACTTCGGCGCGTATGCCCGGAAAATGCTGATTGACGGGTACATCATCAAGGTCGATTACACCGAGCAGAAAAAGTTAGCTGCCGCTGTCAGCAGGATTGCCACAAACATCAACCACGTCTGCCGCCGCATCAACAGCACCGGGCATTTCTACGATGCCGACGTTGCCGAGCTGAAAGAACGGATGGCTGACGTATGGGAGATGCTGAAAGTACAGCAGAGAAACGAATTGTAATTCGGGAAAGGAGTACAGATATGCCGCGCATGAGCAAATCAAAAAAGCTGGAATGGTCGTTCTTCCTGAATGACCGGGGACGCAAGGCGTACAACACGCTCTGCCGCCGCTGCGTCCACGATTGCAAGCAGAGTTTCCGGGCGGTTGTCGTTATTTGCCCGCATTATCAATCCAAGAGGGCAAAAAAGGGTGGTACATCTGCGTACTCCCCTCGCGGACCCGATGGAACGCCACCATGAATACCGCAGACACCGAAAGGAAGTGATACGCCATCTATATCAAGATTGATACCTCGCTCCCACCGTTCATTCCTTTGCCACAATTTATGGTAGTCAGCGAACATTCCATCAACGCTAAACTGCTGTATGCCCTCCTGCTGAATCGCACGATGCTTTCGCAAAAATCGGGGTGGGTATCAGAGGACGGGAATGTGTATGTCATCTACACAATCAAGCAGATGGCGAATGACCTGAATCGGAGCGAAAGAACGGTAAAAACCGCCTTGTGCGAACTGGAAAATGCCGGGCTGCTGACTCGCGTCCGACAGGGCTTGACCAAGGCTAACAGGCTGTTTCTGCAAATACCCGATGGGGTGCAGCTTTCTTCCCCTCTGATGGGTAAAGGCTGCCTTTCAGAAGTGCAGAAAACCGCCCCTCTTGATGGGCAGAAATTGCCCACAAGTAATACTAATACAGAATATAAAGAACAGAGTAAGACCGAAAGAGTAGAGAGTACGCGCCGCCGATATGGAGAGTATCAAAATGTTTTCCTGTCAGGAGAGGAATATTCCCGGCTGGAGACGGCTTATCCCGGCAAAGCTGCCGAATACATTGAGCGGCTGTCCCGGTACATGGCTTCCAATGACAGGCACTATGCCAATCATTACGCCACCATCAAGAAGTGGTTGGACGAGGACAGCAAGGGCAGGAGAGCGAAAAACTACACTTACGACGATAACGAGGGAGAGTGTCTATGAATCCGATTTTTACAAAAATGGTTGATGCCGTTGAAGCGGCTAATGCCGCACCTGACGATTACATCAATTCCGCTGATGGGCTGAAATACTGCGGCAAGTGCCATACGCCGAAAGAAGCCTTTTACCCCGCAGACCTTCAGGCACAGGGCTTTACCAAGCACCCGGTTATGTGCAAGTGCGTCGCCGAACGCCGAGAACGGGAAGAAGCGGAGCGTCGGGAATATGAGAGAATGTCTTACATGACGATGCTCCGCAGCGAGGCGTTCCGCGATATGCCCGCCGCTGGCTGGCGGTTTGAGTCAGCCGCAGTTACAACGCCCCAGCTTGCAAAGGCGAGGGGTTACGCGCAGAACTGGGACGAGTTCAAAAAAGCAGGAATCGGGCTGCTCCTGTTCGGGAATGTCGGCACGGGAAAATCCTATGCCGCTGGATGCATTGCCAACGCTCTGATTGACCGTCTGGAGTCCGTCCTCTTTGTGGGAATGTCTGATGTAGTCAACCATATGCAGGGTAACTTCGGTTCGGACCGCGACAATTACATGAAATCGCTTATGCGCCCCGACCTCCTCATTCTGGATGATTTGGGGGCAGAACGTAACACCAGCTTCGGTAAGGAGCGAGTGTTCGATGTGGTTGACAAACGGCTGCTGACCGGCAAGCCCATGATCGTCACCACGAATATCCCGCTTTCCGTTATGAAGCAAGCTGTCGATCTGGATGACCGCCGAATTTATGACCGCATCTTGGAGGTCTGCGTCCCGATCATGTTCGATGGAGACAGCTTCCGCAAAAGCACCGCTGCCGACAATCTGAAAACGGCGGCTCGTCTGCTCGGCTGATAAACCCAAGAAAGGAGCTTTTACATGGAGAATTGCATCGGCACCGTTCCGATCCATCTGAAAATGACACTGACCACCAAGGAGGCGGCAGAATACAGCAACATCGGCATCAACAAGATCGACAGTATGCTCCGCTCGCCCAACTGCCCCTTCGTTTTGTTTGTCGGCACAAAGAAGCTGGTCAAACGAAAGGAATTTGAGCAATTCATCAGTGAGAAACTGGTGATATAAGAAGTTCCGAAAAATTTACAAATTGCCGGAGAGTTTTTCACAATAACTACTTGAGGGAATGGACAAAATCTGCTATACTTATCGTGTAGCAGTGCGTCCATTTCCCTTCAAGGGAAAGGAGCATTTCATGGGAAAAAATCTCAAAGGAAAAGACTGCGGTAAGGGTATCTACCAAAGAAAGGACGGTTTATACAGCGCACGATTTGTTGATAAAACAGGAAAAAGGCATGAGAAATATTTTCAGACTATTCCCGAAGCAAGGAATTGGATGGAAGAAGCGAAATATGCCGACAAGCACGAAGAAGTTTTTGTTGCCACCGAAACAACGGTTGACCAATGGTTTAGTTTCTGGATTGAAAATATAGTAGGTGACTTAGCCCCTAATACGCTCCGCAATTATCGGGAGCGATATTCCAAAAACATTCAGCCCGTTATCGGTAGAATGGCGATTGCCAATGTCAAGCCCATGCACTGTAAGCAAGTCTTGATTCGGATGGACGCTGATTATGCTGGTTCTACTATCCGACAAGCCTATATTGCTATGGGCACATTGTTCAAGGCGGCGAAAATGAATGACTTGATTGCCAGACACCCAATGGATGGTGTGCGGTTTACAAAGCCAGTTCGTGCTGTGGATGATATAAAGTTTCTTACTTGCGATGACCAACAACGTTTTCTTGAAGTTGCCCAGCGTTCCCACAACTATAACCAATACGCCCTTATCCTCGAAACAGGCTTGCGTACTGGCGAAATGATTGGATTAACTTGGGATGCGATTGACTTTGAAAAACGAACACTTACGGTCAACAAGACTTTGGAGTTTAGGCACGCTCAAAAATACTGGCGTGCAGGTCCTCCAAAGACTCAACAGAGTTATCGCACAATTCCCTTGACGAACAGAGCCTACGATATTCTGAAAAGCATTTGGGATAGCCGGGATAACAGGAAAGAGTCTCCCTTGCTTTCACAGACGCTTGAATACATAGACAGGCGCACAGGCACAACCTCACAGCTTGTTATGCGTGACCTTGTTTTTATCAACTGGCGTACAGGAGAGCCAGCGAAGAACAGCTCCTATGATACCCACCTTTACAAGCTCTGCGACGAAGCAGGGATAAATCGCTTTTGTATGCACGCTCTACGCCATACTTACGCCACAAGAGCCATCGAAAGTGGTATGCAGCCGAAAGTGCTGCAAAAGCTATTGGGTCATGCCAGTATCAAGACAACGATGGATAGGTATGTTCATGTAACTACCGATTCGCTCGACCAAGCTGTACGGCAGTTTGAGTCAAAAGGGTTTTCTGACATAAAACTCAATGCGAAAATGGCGTAAAAATGGCGTAGTAGCCGAAAAGCCAAAACCCGAAAACCCTTGCAAATCAAGGAAAAATCGAAGGAGAATGAGTATATATGAAATTAGGTATCGTGGGACTGCCGAATGTTGGCAAGTCCACCCTGTTCAACGCCATCACCAACGCTGGTGCTGAAAGCGCCAACTACCCCTTCTGCACCATTGACCCCAACGTGGGCATGGTAGCAGTGCCGGATGCACGGCTGGACAAGCTGGCAGAGATCTATGAGCCGGACAAAAAGACCCCGGCGGTCATTGAGTTCGTGGACATTGCCGGTCTGGTGAAGGGTGCCAGTCAGGGTGCAGGCCTTGGCAACAAGTTTCTGGCCAATATTCGCGAGACCGATGCCATCGTCCATGTGGTCCGTTGCTTTGATGACGAGAATATCATGCACGTG
>ERZ780135.1209-NODE-1209-length-12340-cov-2.789174_pt1 | contig 12340 bp, 9 predicted proteins | sample MGYA00511946_ERZ780135 | MGnify/ENA primary metagenome ERZ780135 (study PRJEB29588, sample SAMEA2151034) | human gut metagenome | biome: human gut; feature: human-associated habitat; material: faeces | place: Denmark | collected 2008/2010 ... | reverse complement strand
ATCATCGGAGAATGTCATAGTAGACTTCTGTAACCTGCTGTGATACTCGCCGGCTATTGAAACGTTCCTGAATGGTGGACATAGCTGTGACTCCGTAATCTTCTTTCCATTCGGGATGATGAAGATAAGCCAAATAGCATTCTGCCAATTCTTCCGGTTTGCCGAAGTCTACTATTAACCCGCTTTGCTGGTGAGTGATAACCTCTTTGGTACCGTCTGTCGGGGTTACTACCAACGCTTTTTTCATTGCCATAGAGCAGGGCAATGGAAAGTCCCTCCCATAAGCTGGGTAAGCAAAAAACATCGATAGCGTGCAATACATCCGGTACGTCACTGCGAAAAGGTGAGGTCCGGATGTGTTTTTCCATTCCATACAGGCGAATTGCTTCTTTAGTCTCTTCTTCCATGTCACCCTGACCCACTAATAGCGCCTTTATTCTTTTGTCTTTCTGCCGTGCAAGAGCGATACTCTTTACGAAGTCCAAAGGAGCTTTCTGCAAGGTGATCCTGCCCACAAAGCCTATCACGAAATCCTCGTCGGTAAACCCGAACTCGTTGCGGAGATTGCTGAACTCCCGGTGGGGGTTGAACTTTGTCAGGTTAATGCCGTTTTCTATGACGATCGAATGTTTTAATCCGAAAGTTTTCTGCCCGGTAATCCGGTTACTTTCCGAGACACAGATTACTTCTTTGCTCAACTTGCATATTATTTTTTCACTCCATGCCCGGAGACGTTTGATGAAAAACGACTGGTCTTGGTGAAAACTCCACCCGTGAACGGTATATACCATGGGGATGTGTAGCTTCCGGGCTATAAAAGCGACATTGGATGCGGCACGACTTCCGTGGGCATGGATCAGTTGTATGTTCTCTCTGAGAATCAGCTCTTTGATCTGCCGGGTGATGCGTACGTCAAATGGGTGAGAGGTGTTGACAACGTGGCACTTGACTCCTCTTTGCGTGAGCGCGTCAATCATTTGTCCGCCTGTGAATGATAGGACAATGGGATTGACACGGTTGTCGAATCCTGCTATGAGATCGAGGAGGTGAGACTCGCCACCACCTACCTGACCTTGTCTGATTACTTCTAATACGTTAATTGCCATGCTCGGTATGTATAAATTTTTTGTTAACTCCTTTTAATTTGAACAGATTACTTGCAATGCCGAGCAGTAAGGACGGTAGCTGGAAGATTGCCCGTAAGAGTTGCTTGTTCAGTAAATGTCCGGGGATTGCCGTAAACAGTGCAAGAAATAAAGCAAAAGCGAGTATCCACCATTTAATGCTTGAATAGGGGGAAACCAGGGTGACTAGTATGGTGAAAAAAAATGTGCAGAAGATCAGGATGATACGGGGCAGCAGTGTCCATTGAAAAACTTTGTCACAATAGTCTATATTGCCGCGCAGTAGCTCTTTTGGAAAGTCGGGAAGTGCCCGTACTAATGAGTCAAATTGGGCAGCTATCCAGCGTTTGCGCTGGTTTTTGATTCCTTCTTTCTTTTGGGTCTTTTCGTCTTTCACGTAGACGTGTTCCAGATATTCTATATGGATGCGCTGTTTGAGCAGGAGGGCTTCCATTTCCTTATCCTCTCCTGCCGTTTCGAGCAGGTGTATATGTTGGCGGAACCAACAGGCTTCCAATGCCATGCCTGAACCGATAAGGGCAGAAGACAGTCCGAGTGCGATGTGCCCGCTGCGGAATATTGAGTTGTTGATTTCTTCACTGGCCGCATCGAGAACGGCAATATCCGTATTGGTGTTTTTCGCGGTGCGGTGTGCCTGAACGGCTCTGGCTCCTGACTGAAAAACAGGGTTGAGTTCGGATAGAAAACTTGTACCGGCAGTATTGTCCGCGTCCATAATGACCACTGCGTCGTATGGTATGTCTGCGGTGGCGTTCATTGCCAGACTCATTGCTTTGGCTTTCGAACTGTCGGTATAGTCCGCTATCAGTAGGCGGACAGGCAATTGTCGCAGAGCTTCGTTCGTGCTTTCCTGCATCTGGTCGGAAATCACGATAATGTCATATAATTCCCGTGGGTAATCTTGCTGTAAGAAGGAATAAATGGCGGGGATAATGACCTTGTCTTCTTTATAGGCAGGAAAGAGCACAGCAAACTTGGTCCCGGGAGCCGTGCGAGGATAGATACGGGGGCGGCAGAACTTTGACGCTATGGCAAACAATAACAGGTAACCTGTGTTGAAGGCCAGGATTATGTAGAGTATAATTTCTGCAATGTGTAGTATGGTTATCATTTTTGTTCTTTTTTATGAGGAATACGGATGAATGCTGATATACCTTTTATGGTAGCCGTTAAGAGATCCGGCCGACCTTTTAATAAAAAAGACAGTCCGTTTTTTCCGGCAGCCAGCGTTGTCTGGTAAATGATAGAAAGCCAGCGGTTGCTCCCCTCCAGATTCCGCCAGGCATAGAGCAGGCGGTTACGCGTCAGATAGTAGGTGCGCAATTTGCTTAGCTGCCCGGTGCTTTGGCTTTCTTTGTGGAAAACAGTGCAACGCGGTTCGTACCATAATTCATAGCCGGCACGTGTTATATGGGTGCTCCAATCCAGTTCTTCATAATAAAGAAAGAATATTTCCGGCATCAGCCCTACTTTTTCAATCACTTCGCGTTTCACCAGCATAGCTGCCCCATGCAGATAAGGGGTGGGATGTGGGGTGTCGAATGTCCCGTTGTCCGGACAACCGAAACCTATGCCTGCATTGCGCAGTGTGATAGGGGTCAGTGGAGTGAACCCTGCGAATTGTATATTCTGAGGAGGAAAAGCGAAACGGATTTTGGGAGATACACCTCCTATTTCCGCACGGCTTTCGAGTCGCTCTATCAAAAAAGAGATTGTATCCTGTTCTATGTATGTGTCATTATTTATCAGAAAGATATATTTCCCTTTTGCTTCTCGGATGCCTATGTTATTGCCACCGGAGAATCCTTTGTTTTCATTGCTGCGGATAGCAATGACGGAGGGGTAGCGTTCACGTATTTTGGCAGCTTCGTCTTCACGTGATGCATTGTCTACCACGATCGTCTCATAACGTATGGAATGTATTTTATTTTGCAATGATTCTATCAGTTCACAGGTGTCTTTGAACCCGTTATAGCAGATCGTGATAAAGGATATCTCCGGAATATTGTTTGTCATATTTGCTCGTCGGTTTCTGGGGTGGATACTGATTGGGTGTTTTCTTCTTCACTGATACGCTTGTCTATATGCGGTGCGGCAAAACAGAGGGCAAAGCCTATATAGACAGGCAACTGGTTGGGATATTGCATCACATCATTGACATAGGCGGCTATAAAGAACCCTGCGTCCATGCAGAGCCAGGCCGCTACGAGTCCCCGCAGGCTTTTATTGCGTACCTTAAACATCAGTATCCAGGAGCACCAGGCGAAAAGGGTGCCGTGTATGCCGAGATAAAGAATCAGTCCGACAATCCCTGTTTCTACCCATACACTGACCAACCATGAATCAGGAGGATAGGGCATCTGCTCTTTTGAATTGAAATGGCCTGATTTAGACAGCCCGATACCGTAACCAATGGGTTTCTTTATCATCAATTCTTTCATCCTTTGTCGATTCTCGACACGCACATTGTAGGAGGCGTCTTCGGTTGGGTGGAAAGAAGAACGCATTTTATGGATGTATTGGTTGCCGCTTCCTATGTTAGTGAAATAGAAAAAACAAAAAACTCCGATAGAGACAAAGATGCCTGCCAACAGCGCTTTCCAATTTTTGGCCAAAATGGTTATCATCAGCATTCCGCCCATGATAACTCCCATGGCTGCTCTGGTTCCGGAGATTCCCACTCCGTAGAGCCCTCCCATTGCAATGCACAGAAAGTAGATGCGTTTCCATTTTGAGTCTACGAAAAATGCGCTAATGGTGAAAACTACGGTTGCCATAGCGCAATGTACGCCGTAATTTGCCGCATCTGTAAAGCAGGAGAAATAGCGGATGCCCGACCAGATGATATGGGTTCGGGCACCTCCCATTGAAAATAAAAAATAAAGGTCCTTGGAACTGAAACCATGGCTTTTCTGCCAATATCCTTTGATTGTAAATATGATGACGAATACAGACCATACGATCAGTAGCAGTTCGATGTCTTTTTTGGTACGAATGACTATCGGAACTATAAAGGCACATATCAGGCCTATGAGTGTATATGGGGTGATGTTGATATTCCATGCCTCCATTACATTGTTGGGATTCAGTAATTCCAGAAAATAGAATAGGAACCAGGCTACAAACAAATATGTCATTATGTTTCGTCCGGGCTTCCAGTTTGTTTGCTCGTCATTGTTAAGCTGTATCAGGCAAGTAGTCGTTAACAACAAGATAAGTATCATGGAAAAAAGACCTATCTTGATATTCATTATAATGTTTGCCGCAACCAGTGCAAACTGTGCGGCAAGCAGAATATGAAAAGTTACTATCCTGTTATTCATCGTCTTCGTCTTCTACTTCTTTGGTCTTATTCTTGAAGTTGAATATGATTTTTTCAGTTAATGATAATTGGCTGAGATGATAACCGATTTTACGTAATAACGTATACGGTGGCAGCTGACCGGTGAAATCTTCTACTGCTCCCCGTCCGGCATTGGTCAGGCAGATACGGAACGGAACATCTGTTGTTCCCAGCTGGACCATAAGCTGGTCACAAAGCTGTTTGTCGAATGTTTTCCAACCATGATTCGCCGAAGCTATCAGGATGTTGGCATTGGCATCGTGCAACAGTGCACTGGGTATGCTGCTCTCCGATAACGGCGGATAGGCAACTATCAGGATGTCTTCTCCTTGTAAAGTGTAGAAGTCTGTGATGTTCTTAGCTAACAAATATTGAGTGGAATTGGTGTTGAAATCCACTCCGTGGGTGATAAATCTTGTATTCAACATACGGCTTTGCATATATCCGCAGACAAGGTTGCCTATTGTTTCTTCATCGGAATCTTCATTGATACTGAACAAATTGATGATGAATACACCCGGAGATTTCCGTTTGTCCAGAAAACGAAGCAGCGAATTGGTCAGCTCACTTGCGGAATGTTGCACGTAGGTCTTGGTCAGCCCTCCGTAGCGGGAAGCCGAAAGGCTGGGGACAGCACCTACCACTTTATATCCCGTCACTCGCTTGGTGCGACCGGCATCTCGCAATGTTCTGTCAAGCATTTCTATTAGCAGCAATAAGGCAACAATTATTAAAAAACTGCCTATACACGCAGCTATGACGATTTGTTTCCGGTTTGTTGAATGGGGCGAGATCGGATAGGTCGGTTCATTCAGCACCTTCAGTGTAGCGGAGGTCATTTCCAAATTTTTCTTTCTTAATAAGGCCTCGTTATAGCTGTGCAATACGGTTAGATAGTTGCGCTCGGTAAAGTTAATCATACGCTCTTTCTGTTTAATCGTAGTACCTACCGGTGCAAAGAATACGTATCGCTCGTTCAGCTCTTGGCGCGAGTTCTGTGCAATTAGCAGTTCGGCTTTGGCCTTTTCATATAACAGGGTTTGTTCGAGCCACTGGTCGATGATGTTTGTTCGCAAAACACCTTCTTTGCTGTATTTATGTCCTACATAGGCATCTGTCAGTTCGCTTAGCTCTTTTTTAAGTTCACTCAATCGCTTCTTGTTGTTATTGAGAGCAGTAATGTCTTTATTATTGGAATCGGACATTGCTTCGACCTCCGAGATTCTTCCTGTTATATCGGAAGCTTCTTTTATTTTTCCGACAAACTCCATGTTTTTAATTATCTGTTTGGCGTTGCTGTCCATGTGCCGTTCTAATTCGTCGAGCATGGACCTGCTGCTGTTTAATGCAAACATTGCGTCCTGCTCTCTCAATGCGTATTCTTTGTTGATAGCGGCTATTTCCTTCGTTTCATCAAGATAATTGATGACGCGTTTTTCTACGTTGTATTTAGTTAAGTCTTCTTCTTCTGTACTAAGTTTCTTCCCGATCCTTTTCAGTTCTTCATCAAAGTATTTGATAACTTTGTCGGTCTCTCCATAACGGATACGGCGATATTCTTCCACAAACTCATCCATTAAGATACTTACTGTGTTGTATGCGATACCCGGGTCGCTGGATGAGTAGCTGATGTCCAGCAGATCGCTGGTCAGGCGGCGCTGTACTTTTATATTTTTCAGGGCATTATAGCTATAAAACGGATGAATATAGTAAAACAGGCCGTAAATATAGTTCTCTTTATGCGGCCGCATATATTTTTCCAGATTGGAGACTGTTTTGTCTTCGCTTGATTTGTCTATCAGCTTTAGAATTTCATTCCCGTTCGGACTGTTTTTTAAATGGTTATATGTGGTGGTATAACTGGAAACAGTAATACCATTGGTTTCCCTGTCCGGATTTCCTTGGATAAGAACTCTGGCAAATAGTCGCAGGCACACTCGTTTTAGTGTACTTTCAGCTTGCATGATACTGATCAGATTGTCCATTGAATTTTGTACGGTAGCCCAGTCTGTCCGCTTGTCACTTTCCAGATTATATCCTGAAGCGACCCCGGTGTACAGAGTGGCCTTTACATCATATCCGCCCTGCATGTGGCGTGTATAATAGATGACTGATAGAGTGAAGAGGGTGGTTCCAATCAGCAATAACCACCGGTGGCGGAATAAAGTCTGTATGGTAGAGATAACAAAATTCATATCTTCTGTTTTTATTTTCGTATAATGGGGGTACGTGAAATAACCTCGAGTATCATCAGGCTTTTTGTTAACTCATATTTACTCTTTTCGTATGCTTCACGGGCTTGTGACTGTCTTTCTTTATCTGTTGACAGATCGGCCGATTCTATGGTTCCGTTGGCAAAGTTCTTTTCGGATATTTCGTATTGTACATTGGCAAGAATCAGGCTTTCACTTTTCATTTGAAGAACTCTTATCTGCGAAGTGGCCATGGCATACATCTCAATAATGTTTTTCTTAATCTCATCGTATTTGATTTCCTGCTCCAGTTGCGCGCTTTTCAGTGTAAGCCTTTGTCGGCTGACACGTCCTTTGAGATCAAATAAATCATTTAACGGAATGCTGACACCTGCCCCCAGCGTATAACCGTTTTGCGCCTGAGTAGAATAGGTGAGGTAGGGGGCTATCGCCACATCTGTATAGGTAGATTCGTTGCCGAACATACCATATTGATAACTTCCCCTCAAACTGAAGAAGCCGAGAAATGCCCATTTTTCCTTTTGTAATAATTTACGCTCTATTGCTGTTTTAGCGTCTGCCAACTCATAGATAGGATTGTTTTTGGCATTTTCGAATAGAACGGACAGGGGAGGAAGATCTATCTTACTATAATCTTCGTCATTCAGTTGAGAATAGTCGCCGATTTCTTGCGCAACTACACGGGGGGTAGAGGCAAACAAAAGTAGTAATCCCGAAAAAAGATATATAAATTGCTTCATAAAAAAATCATATTATTTGCTCTTGCTGTGTTATAGCTTGCGCAAATATAAGGATTAATTTTATTTATGAGCAGTCTTTTACTATCTATTTTGCAATCTTTCTTGTTAATTGTGCGCGGATTACCGGTTAAAATGCCTCCGTCATATTGAAATAGAACAAATTCTGTTTGTTCACCATATCTCTGCCGTAGTCGAGACGCACATTCATACGGGGTTGGACTTCGATGCGTAACCCCAGTCCGAGGTTAGGAAGCACACCTTCTATCTTGCCAGGCGTAGGACCCATGAATCCGCATCCTCCCCATGCTACATAACCTACATGATTCAGCATTCTTTTCACCCACGTGCTTTTGTCCGTGTTTATCATCTGACGATATTCAGCCATTATTACATGAGAGGACTTGTCGCGAAACTGTCCCATATAATATCCGCGAAGATCAAAAGGGGTTCCGCTGAGTGCATATTTCGTCAGTGGAACATCTCCGAAGACGTTCTTAGTCTGTACCGTCCAGGCAACCACCTTGCGTCTGCCGACAGTCTTATATTGACGGTAATCGATCTCTAAACGGTAAAAATTGTCATCACCTCCGAATACTTTGCTATACATCATTCCGCGAAAATCAAGATATGTTCCCCGGTAAGCATTTGCCGGAACATCACGTGTGTCGTACGTCAATAAGAATCCGAGCCCCGAACTGAAATTTGTGTATCCGTGCTCTGTCCCTCCGGCTGCAATATACGAAGGTTGCTCGATCATTCCGGCGGCGGGTTTCGTGATCTTATCATAATTCAAATCAATCTGAGGGCCTGCAAAGAAGTTGCTTTTTCCCAGACGGAACAGAAACCACGGATTCACCTGAATGCCGCTGTAACGGTATTCGCTGGTGTCTTCTCCGCGAGGATAGTCTTTGTTGGTGCTATATCCGATGCCATAGAAGTTCTCAATCGTATTTTTGTAGGAGAAGGTACCGAAGATACGGAAACGGTCACCTTTGAAGAAAAGCTGCGGCTTGGTCATCAGGTTCAGACCGCCTTTAAACATCAGGGCAATCGCCATAGGGACGATCGAACGCCGTTGGGTAGTATCGCTGGGATTCATCCGGAATGTCATTAAAGCGCTACCACCTACCAACAAGCCAAAATCAGGTGTGTAACTGGGACCGCCCAATATATTATAGTGAAGATTTCTCTTGGCTACACGTTCACGTCGTAGTTCACGTTTGGAAAGGGTGGGAGTGGTATCTGTCGGGAGAATTTCACCAGCAGACATTGAATTCATAGAACCTTGCACTTCGTCGTTTTTTACTATCGTGCGATCTGTTTGGGCTAATGTAAAGCTGATGGGCAGAACTGCCAACCACATACCTATTATATATCTTTTCATATTCTTTCTTGGAATCTGACTGCAAAGAAAACGCTTTTATTTCGATTAGTTTTCATCTTCATAGATAATAAATCTAAAAAAGAATTGTATTTTTGCCAAATAATATATGTAAAACCAATTTGCCAATATGCTAATATCCGGTGCGGCAAACATAAACACGACACGTCTATCTATTAGCATACCGGCAAAGTAACTTAACGAATTATCTATAATGAATAAACGAATCTTACCAGTTTTTGTTTTCTGTGCCCTCTGCTACTCGGCACAGGCGCAAAACGCGAAAGGAGGCATCAGTGACGCTATGATGCAGCAAATCAAACAGAGTTACCAGAATACGTCTGCCGACAAAGCTATCCGCAACGCTATCGGCAGCAACGACATCCGCAAACTGGCTCTCAACCAGGATAATATGAAAGGTATGGATACGCACTTTTCAGTTAAAGTGAACTCCAAAGGTATCACGAACCAGAAATCATCCGGACGTTGCTGGCTCTTTACGGGGCTGAACGTGATGCGTGCCAAAGCGATTGACAAGTATCATCTGGGTTCTTTTGAGTTCTCTCAGACTTATCCTTTTTTCTTCGACCAACTGGAGAAAGCGAACCTTTTCTTGCAAGGTATCATCGACACCAGTGACAAACCGATGAACGACAAAATGGTGGAATGGCTTTTCCGTAATCCTCTGAGTGACGGCGGAACTTTCACCGGTGTAGCCGACATTGTAAGTAAATATGGTCTTGTACCCAAAGATGTAATGCCGGAAACGAACAGTAGTGAAAATACTTCCCGCATGGCCGGTCTGATCACCCTGAAGCTTCGCGAACAGGGGATTCAGCTTCGCGATATGGCTGCTAAGGGCGCTAAACCTGCTGCTCTGGAGAAAACGAAAACTGAAATGCTCGGCACTATCTACCGGTTGCTCGTTCTGAACTTGGGCGTTCCTCCCACAGAATTTACATGGACTGAGTATAATGCCCAAGGTAAGCTTGTTTCTACCGAAAATTATACCCCGTTGTCTTTCTTGAAGAAGTATGGTGACGAAAACCTCATCAGCAACTACATTATGCTAATGAACGATCCCAGCCGCGAATACTACAAATGCTACGAAATCGACTATGACCGCCACCGTTACGACGGCAAGAACTGGACATACGTCAACCTACCCGTTGAAGATATCAAGGAAATGGCAATCGCCTCTCTGAAAGACAGTACGATGATGTATTTCTCTTGCGATGTCGGCAAATTCCTCAACTCCGACCGTGGCTTGCTGGATGTTAAAAACTACGACTACGAATCTCTCATGGGCACCACTTTCGGCATGGACAAGAAAGAACGTATCCAAAGCTTTGCCAGCGGCTCAAGTCACGCCATGACTCTTATGGCGGTTGACCTCGATGAAAATGGAAAACCGACCAAATGGATGGTTGAGAATAGTTGGGGACCTGCTTCCGGTTATCAGGGGCATCTTATCATGACTGACGAATGGTTTGACGAATATATGTTCCGTCTGGTGGTTGAAACGAAATATGCGTCTTCCAAAATACAGGAAATACTCAAGCAGAAACCGATTCGTCTCCCTGCCTGGGACCCGATGTTTGCCGGAGAAGAATAGTCTTTTTCTTCTTTTTGAGAACAAAAGAAAGGCACTCTAAAGAATATTGTGTGCGACCACGAAAGGAATTGCGGATATTTTTCCGTAATTCCTTTCTTTTTTCCTCACGAATCCCAATCTTATTTATTACTTTTGCGGCAAATTTATGAAACCATTATTTTATATAGCATGGCAAATGTAATAAAGTTACGTAAAGGCCTTGACATAAACCTGAAAGGAAAAGCTGCTGAAACGTACGCAACAGTAAAAGAACCGGGATTCTACGCACTTGTACCCGATGACTTTCCTGGAGTGACGCCTAAGGTCGTTGTGAAAGAGCAGGAATATGTAATGGCTGGTGGACCCTTGTTTATCGACAAGTATCATCCTGAAGTGAAATTTGTTTCGCCGGTGAGCGGCGTGGTGACGAGTGTAGAACGTGGTGCTCGTCGTAAGGTATTGAACATCGTAGTAGAAGCTGCTGCAGAGCAGGACTATGAAGATTTTGGGAAAAAGAATGTTGCTTCGATGGATGCTGAAGCTGTGAAATCCGCTCTGTTAGAAGCCGGACTTTTCGCGTTTATCAAACAGCGTCCTTATGACATCATTGCAGATCCGACGGTAACCCCGAAAGGAATCTTCATCTCCGCATTCGATACCAATCCATTGGCTCCGGATTTCGAGTTCGCCCTCAAAGGCGAAGAAGCAAACTTCCAGACAGGGCTTGATGCTCTTGCCAAACTGGCAAAAACCTACTTGAACATCAGTGTGAAACAGAACGCTGCCGCACTGACACAGGCTAAGAACGTTACAATCACCGCATTCGACGGACCGAACCCTGCAGGTAATGTAGGCGTTCAGATCAACCATCTCGACCCCGTATCCAAGGGCGAAACGGTATGGACTATTGATCCGCAAGCCGTAATCTTCATCGGTCGCCTCTTCAATACAGGCCATGTAGATTTCACCCGTACAGTAGCTGTGACAGGTTCCGAAGTGTTGAAACCTGCATACTGCAAACTACAGGTAGGCGCATTGCTCACCAACGTGTTTGCCGGCAATGTAACAAAAGACAAAGATTTACGCTACATCAGCGGTAACGTGCTGACAGGAAAGCAAGTATCCCCGAACGGATTCTTGGGCGCATTCCATAGCCAACTGACTGTTATCCCCGAAGGTGACGACATTCACGAAATGCTTGGATGGATCATGCCGCGTTTCAACCAGTTCAGTGCCAATCGTTCTTATTTCAGCTGGTTGATGGGTAAGAAGGAATATACGTTGGATGCCCGTATCAAAGGTGGCGAACGTCACATGATTATGTCGGGTGAATACGATAGAGTATTCCCAATGGACATTCTACCCGAATATCTGATTAAAGCAATTATCGCCGGTGACATCGACCGTATGGAAGCACTCGGCATCTATGAAGTAGCTCCCGAAGACTTCGCCCTTTGCGAATTCGTCTGCTCTTCAAAGATGGAACTGCAACGCATCGTTCGTGTCGGACTCGATATGCTCCGTTCAGAAATGGCGTAATCGAATAAGAGATTAAATAATAAAAATTAAAATAAGCGATAGTTGAAATCTTGCGAAACGGCTCTCTGTGGATACAGCATAAACCCAGCACAGCCAATTTTCAACTCTCAACTTTCAATTTTCAATTAAATAAATGAAAGCGTTAAGAAATTATCTCGATAAGATAAAGCCGAACTTTGAGGAGGGCGGCAAATTCCACGCATTCCAGTCGGTGTTCGACGGCTTCGAAACATTCCTGTTCGTGCCCAGCAAGACTGCGAAAACGGGAACGCACATACATGACGCAATCGATAGCAAGCGCATCATGTCGATTGTGGTTATTTCGTTAATACCGGCTTTGCTGTTCGGTATGTACAACGTAGGTTACCAGCATTTCACTCACACA
>ERZ780135.1203-NODE-1203-length-12409-cov-3.465598_pt1 | contig 12409 bp, 8 predicted proteins | sample MGYA00511946_ERZ780135 | MGnify/ENA primary metagenome ERZ780135 (study PRJEB29588, sample SAMEA2151034) | human gut metagenome | biome: human gut; feature: human-associated habitat; material: faeces | place: Denmark | collected 2008/2010 ... | reverse complement strand
ACCGGACTTTTTTATAATGAGGAAGACTGTTTTTGCAGCGAAATAGCAGACGGAAAGTAGAGGATGGTTGCTTGAGTATGTGTATCTTTGTGAAGAAATATGATAGATAAAATTGATTATGAAAAAGAAACTGGTTTTTGCAACGAATAATGCACACAAGTTAGATGAGATACGTGCCATATTAGGAGATAGGGTAGAGGTGCTGAGTCTGAAGGATATCCATTGTGAGGCAGATATTCCGGAAACGGCTGATACGCTGGAGGGAAATGCTGCTCTGAAAGCTGAATATATTTATAAAAACTATGGTCTGGATTGTTTTGCCGACGATACGGGTCTGGAGGTTGAGGCCCTGGGAGGGGCTCCGGGAGTCTATTCGGCCCGATATGCTGGAGGAGAAGGACATGATTCGGAAGCTAATATGAAAAAACTGCTTGTAGAGCTGGAAGGAAAGGCCAACCGTAAAGCGCAATTCCGTACGGCTATTTGCCTGATCGAGGGTGGAACGGAGCATCTCTTCGAAGGAGTTGTAAAAGGCGAAATAATCGAAAAAAAACGCGGTTGTTCAGGATTTGGCTATGATCCTGTTTTTGTCCCCGAAGGTTATACTGAAACATTTGCCGAGATGGGCAATGAAGAAAAGAATAAAATCAGCCATCGGGCAAGGGCAACACAGAAGCTTTGTGATTATTTGAAATGTGAATAATACTGATAATCTGCGGGACTGCATCCAATCGAAAAGAACTGCTGAATGATTGATTCAGGCTGGTTCTGAATAGGATGAAGTCCCGTAGTTTTTTGTGTATGATTATTTGCAGATTTCCTTGAGGTATTGTTCTACTTTCTCAAAGAAAAGTGAAATGTGTGCTCCGTCTGTAAAAGCATGACTTACAGTCAGTGCAATAGGCATGATACGCTTGCCTTCGCGTATGATGGCCTTACCGGCATTCATCAGCGGATAATCCAGCGGATGTCCTACTTCCTGTTGGGTGTAGGTTATCGAAGTGAAATATAGTTTTGGAGTGGCACTTAGCAGGATTACATCAAAATCTCCTTGTTTATAAATGCTTTTATCGGTTCCGTATGGATCACCATCTTCAGGAATAGATGTGACAATGTGTCTGGCTTCGGTATAAAATGCTTCGAAATCAACATGATAAGGGATGCGTACCGTATAAAATGTTTTGCCGGGTACAGCAATAGGAGAAATGACATCCACTGTATCATGATAGACCACTTGTCCGTTTTTATCCCAGCGATAACGGAACTCTTTTATCTCGTTGGCAGCGCGCAATATGGCATAAAGATAATACAGAAAAAATGATTTTCCGTTGGCTTTGGCGTGGTTGTAAGCTTCAGTACAGTCTACTTCACTGGTGATAGCTATCCATGAATTCGCAAATCCACGGAAAAAGTTATAGTTGTCTTTCCGTTCCCAGGTTTCAATATCTACTATATGTTTCATTTATTCTTGAATTTTTGAGCTACTTTTTGATAGGTAGGCATAGATATTCCCAAACGCTCACCCAAATCAATCATATCGAACAACATACCTTGTATCTCCGACGCATGTCCTCGGGCAAGGTCTTTTTGCATGGATGCTGTACTGTGCGGGTCGAGCTTATCTATTACTTTCAAATTGTAAGAAACAGGATCTTCCGGATAAGAAATTCCCATCTTGTGTCCGATTTCTGCACTTTCTCTGGAAAGTCCGATAAATGTATCTCGTACTTCACCTTCGTGTTGTACTTCTCCCATTGGTACATCGTGATATGCTCCAGTACATGCCATTGCCGAAATAAATGCCCATTTGATAAATGTGTCGCGGTTGATATCATCGGAAACATCGACTTTGATACCGCAATTTCTGACATCCTCTGCAATTGCTTCAATACGTTCCTGAGAAACTCCCTGCTCCGGACGTGCTCCGAATACCAGCCGGAAAATGCTTCCCATCTGAGTGATTTCGCCTTCACCTGAAACAAATCCTACGATGTAGATACAGCCATCGAGAACAGTTACTTCAGGTGTCAAACGACCAATACGTGGTCCTGTACCATAAACATTTAAAATAGGAATAACCAGTGTATGAGGTGCTGAAGCACGTTCTATTACCTCCTTGACAGAGTCGATGGAATATCCTTTTACACAGACAAATATCACATCTGCTTTCCCTTGATATTCTTCTGCTGTACAGGCGTTTACTTTCAGATAGTGTTCGCCTTTCAAATCTGATTTCAGATGCAGCCCATAATTACGGATATTCTCGAGGTGTTTTCCCCGTGCAATGCATGTGACTTCTTTTCCTGCCAGAGCAAGAAATCCGGCGATACTTCCTCCTACGCCGCCAGTACCTATAATAAGATAGTTCATGGTTTTTTGTTTTAGGATTAAAAAAAGAAATCGGTCGCTGATGAGCGGCCGATTTTCTAAAATGGTATATTATACGTTAAAGCGGAAATGCATGATGTCTCCGTCTTCTACGATATAGTCTTTTCCTTCTACATTCAGTTTACCAGCCTCGCGTACAGCTGCTTCCGAACCGTATTTGATAAAGTCGTCGTACTTGATGACTTCTGCACGGATAAATCCTTTCTCGAAGTCAGTATGAATAACTCCGGCACATTGAGGAGCCTTCCATCCTTTATGGAATGTCCATGCGCGGACTTCCATCTTTCCAGCAGTGAAATAGGTTTCCAGATTCAGCAGCTTATAGGCTGAACGAATCAGACGACTGACTCCCGATTCTTCCAGTCCCACTTCCTGAAGGAACATCTGACGGTCTTCGTATGTTTCAAGTTCTGCAATGTCGGCTTCTGTCTTGGCTGCAACAATTAATATTTCTGCTCCCTCTTCTTTGACAGCTTCGCGTACTTGCTCTACATATTTGTTACCATTTACAGCACTAGCTTCATCTACATTACATACGTACATTACAGGCTTGGAAGTAAGCAGGAAAAGTTCATGAGCGATCTTTTGTTCGTCTTTAGTTTCGAACTGCACGGTACGTGCTGATTTTCCCTGTAATAATGCTTCACGGTAGCGAACCAGTACTTCATAAGTTTGCTTAGCTACTTTGTCGCCTCCGGTCTGAGCTTGTTTCTGTACTTTTTGAATACGGCTTTCTATTGTTTCGAGGTCCTTCAGCTGAAGCTCTGTATCAATGATTTCTTTGTCGCGTACAGGATCTACACTACCGTCGACATGAGTAACATTTTCATCATCGAAACAACGCAGTACATGAAGAATTGCGTCTGTTTCACGGATATTTGCCAAGAATTTGTTTCCTAATCCTTCACCTTTGCTGGCTCCTTTTACCAGACCTGCGATGTCTACAATTTCTACAGTTGTAGGTACTATACGGTCGGGGATAACCAATTCTGCCAATTTGTTAAGACGTTCATCTGGAACAGTGATTACACCAACGTTAGGTTCTATTGTACAGAAAGGGAAGTTGGCTGCTTGAGCCTTTGCATTCGATAAACAGTTGAAAAGAGTCGATTTTCCTACATTGGGCAAACCGACAATGCCACATTGTAATGCCATAAAACTTATATATTTCCTTATTAATTATCAGATTGTATTTCAGTTTGCAAAGGTAGTCATTCTTTTTGTCATTTACTAAAAAAATAATTTTTTCGGAAAAGTTGATATATTCTTATCTTGTTTTTAGTAACAGATTGTTATGTTTTTTGCAAAATAGATTGTCTGATTAGAAGAAGAAATAAAAAAAGAGGCACTTCTCACGAAGTACCTCTTTTACTAGAGAGTTTATGAAAATATTGTTTTTTTGTATGTTGTTTTTACATGTCCATAGTTACAGTCATTTCCGGAACGAGAATGTAATCTTTCTTATTTTTGTTCCATTTGTAGTATTGGATTGTGGTGCTGTTTTCATTATATGTATATTTGATACACATATGGTTACGCCATGTTCCTCTACCTTCGTCCCACTTCTGTAACACGTTTTCTACAACTTGTTTCTTATCGTTGTATTTATAGTTATATTTCTCAAAGTTTGTCAGAATACCTTCATTCATTTTATATACAGTTTCCGACATCTTTACTCCATCTATTTCCTCAGTATTGTATATCAACTCAGTTTCTGGGTTGCTAGCAAAAACTGTAAGGTTAGCAGCGAAAACAAATACTGTTACAAATAAACTCTTGAGTAAATTCATTTTTTTCATATTTCTTTAATTTTAAGGTGTTACTATCTTTTTGTTTTTGATTACGCTGCAAAATTAGTAAAACCTTTTGATGTTGCTAACTTTTTGGCAAGAAAAAATGAATATTTTAGCAATTTGTTGCCATTTAAAGATATCTTAACAATTCAAAATATCAATGTGCTTCCAACCAGTTCTTACCCCAATCACAGTCTGCCTGCAAAGGAACTTTCATTTTGTAAGCTGCTTCCATTTCCGAAATCACAATATGCTGTACTTTTTCCTTTTCTTCGGGCACGACGCTGAAATTTAATTCATCGTGTACCTGAAGAATCATTTTGGAACGAATACCCTCTTCCATGAAGCGTTTGTATATACGGATCATTGCCACTTTGATAATATCAGCAGCACTTCCTTGTATAGGAGCATTGATTGCGTTTCGTTCTGCATACCCACGGACCACAGCATTGCGTGAATTGATATCAGGCAGGTAGCGCTTACGCTTGAATATAGTTTCGATATATCCTTTTTCTTGTGCCAGACGGATACTTTGATCCATATATTCTTTTACATGCGGATAGTTTTCGAAATATCCGTCTATAAGTTCTTTGGCTTCTTTACGTTCGATGTTCAGTCGTTCTGCCAGTCCGAATACTGATATACCATATATAATACCGAAGTTAGCTGTTTTAGCTTTACTTCTCTGTTCGCGGGTTACATCTTCCAGTTTCTCCTTATATATCTTGGCAGCAGTAGCAGCATGAATATCCTGTCCTTTCTGGAAAGCTTCTATCATGTGAGGGTCCCCACTCAGATGAGCCATGATACGCAGCTCGATTTGTGAGTAGTCGGCAGAAAAGAATTCACAGCCTTCGTCAGGAATAAAGGCGCGTCGAATCTCTTTTCCATCCTCATTACGGATAGGAATATTTTGCAGGTTAGGGTTGCTCGAACTAAGTCGGCCTGTAGCCGTAACAGTCTGATTGAATGAAGTATGTATATGTCCCGTCTTGGGGTTGATTAGTAAGGGAAGTGCATCAATATAGGTTCCCAGTAACTTCTTCAGTCCACGATGTTCCAGTATTTTCCCTACAATTTCATGCTTTCCTCGTAGACTTTCCAATACTTCTTCGGAAGTAACGTATTGGCCGGTCTTGGTCTTTTTAGCTTTGTCTGTAATTTTCAGACGGTCGAACAGTACTTCTCCTACTTGTTTGGGCGAAGCAATATTAAATTCCATTCCGGCAAGCTGATGTACTTCCTCTTCAAGCTGCTTCATACGTGCAGTAAAATGCTGTGATGTTTCTTTCAAGGCTTCGGTGTCAATGCGTACCCCGTTGCGTTCCATATATGCAAGGACAGGAACCAGTGGCATTTCGATAGTCTGGAACAGTTCGTTCACATTATTTTCTATCAATTCTTTCTCTAATACCTTTTTCAGTTTCAGTGTAACATCAGCATCTTCACATGCATATTTGTAGACAGAAGTAGGAGGGAGATCGCGCATGTTTTTCTGATTCTTTCCTTTCGGACCTATCAGCTCTTCTATTTTTATCGTTTCATATTTCAGATATACTTCGGCCAGGTAATCCATGCCGTGGTGAAGTTCAGGCTGAAGTACATAATGAGCAATCATGGTGTCGAACATCGGGCCACGGACCTCGACACCATAATTACCCAGTACAAGCATATCGTATTTTATATTCTGTCCGATTTTCAGTGTTTTCTCATTTTCTATGATCGGTTTGAATTTTTTAACTATTGCCAACGCTTCTTCACGATTTGCCGGAACTGGTACATAAAATGCCTGATTTTCGGCAAAGCTGAAGCTCATTCCTACCAGTTCTGCAGTAATTGGGTCGGTTCCTGTGGTTTCCGTATCTAGACTGAAAAAATCTTTTGTAACGATTATTTGTAAAAAATCGTCTATTTTCTCCTCTGAATCAAGTAGTTGGTAGTCGAAATCAAGGTCTTCTAACCGCGTGAGATTTGAATTTTTTGGCTCGTCTGTATTCTCGCCCGCAAAAAATCCAAAGAGATCGCTTTGTACAGGAGCCGAAGGAGCGGCAGTTTTCTTTTCAGTTTTGAGTATACGATCCAGCAGAGTACGGAACTCTAGTTCCTCAAAAATTTTACGGAGTTCTTCTTCATCGGGTTGTTCCCGTTTCAAGGCTTCCATATCTAGTGAGATGGGAACATCCGTTTTGATTGTTGCGAGGAATTTGGAAAAAGTAATCTGCTCGCGGTTATTCTCTACTTTTGTTTTGATAGCTCCTTTCAACTGGTCGGTGTTGGCAAGCAGGTTTTCGATGCTGCCGAACTGGGCAATTAACTTTTGTGCTGTTTTCTCTCCGACTCCCGGACATCCCGGAATGTTGTCGGCCGTATCTCCCATAAGTCCCAACATATCGATAACCTGTGAGGGTGATTCAATATCGAATTTTGCTTTGATTTCGTTTACCCCCATGACTTCAAATTCTTTGTCGCCATATTTAGGGCGATACATGAATACATTTTCCGAAACCAATTGCCCGTAGTCTTTATCCGGAGTCATCATGTATGTCGTAATACCTCGTTTTCCCGCTTCGGTTGCGAGTGTACCAATTACGTCGTCCGCTTCGTAACCACTTACCTCAAGAATAGGAATACGATAAGCGCGGATAATATCCTTAATGATAGGAACAGAAAGACGAATTGCTTCGGGAGTTTCCTCACGCTGAGCCTTATACTGCTCGAAAGCTTCGTGACGGAATGTAGGTCCGGCCGGATCAAATGCAATACCTATATGAGTAGGGTTCTCTTTTTTCAGTACATCCTCCAGTGTATTGACAAATCCCATGATAGCAGATGTATTGAAACCTTTAGAATTGATACGCGGATTTTTGATAAAAGCATAGTACGCGCGGTAGATAAGTGCGTACGCATCGAGTAGAAACAGTTTTTCCATTCGTGTAAAATTATTAAGTTTTCTACGTAAAAGTACAAAAAAATACCGTATTCGCTGTTTTATTATTACTTTTGTACCCAAATAAATCTCCATGGATAAATTAGAAGTAATCAAGAAACCCATAGAAAAGGAATTAAGCGAATTTAAGGCTCTTTTCGATGCCTCACTGAAAAGTTCTACCCCGTTATTAGACGAAGTTTTAGGCTATATCAAGCAGAGGAACGGAAAGATGATGCGTCCTATTCTGGTTTTGCTTATGGCAAAACTTTATGGTGGAATTAACGATTCCACCCTTCATGCTGCGCTTTCGCTCGAGTTGCTTCATACTGCCAGTCTGGTACACGATGATGTGGTAGACGAGAGTAACAAACGTCGGGGACAGTCGTCGGTTAATGCATTGTATGACAATAAGGTTTCTGTGCTGGTAGGCGACTATATGCTGGCAACCAGTCTGCGTCATGCTTCATATACCAATCATATTGAACTGGTCGGCCTGGTAGCACGTTTGGGACAGGATTTATCGGAAGGAGAGATTATTCAGCTGGTGAATATCAGTAACCGTGATTTTTCGGAAGAGATTTATTTTGACGTTATCCGTAAAAAGACAGCAGCCCTGTTTACTGCAAGTGCAGAGAGTGGAGCTATTTCGGTAAATGCCCCGAAAGATGAAGTGGAGAAGGCTGCTCTTTTTGGTGAAATGATAGGTATTGCCTTTCAGATAAAAGATGATATTTTCGATTACTTCGATAATGAAGAGCTGGGTAAGCCTACTGGAAATGATATGATGGAAGGTAAGCTGACTCTTCCGGCACTGCATGTATTGAATACTTGTGCCAATGAGGAAAAGAAAGAACTTGCATTGCGTATCCGTTCACTAAGTGTTTCGAAGGAGGAAATTGCCAGCTTTGTAGATTATGTGAAGCAGGAGGGAGGTATCACTTATGCGGAACAGGTGATGTATGATTACCGTAACAAAGCATTGGCCCTGCTTCCTGAAGCAGCAGATGAAGCGGTCCGTACGGCACTTACAGCTTATATTGACTATGTGATTAAGCGGAATAAATAATATTTCTATTATTGTAACGAGATCTCGAATAATCTTTGATATAAAGAAATGTCCCTTTACTCATGTTGTTATTTACTTGAAAACAACGTGAATAAAGGGATTTTTTTTGTACAAATTTTCTAAAAATATCAGGATGTTTTGGGGCATTCTTGAGCATAAATTGGGAAAGATTTCTTGATTTATTGGGGTGAATCTTTGCATAAAATAAATTTTTGATACGTTATAGTAGGGCGTATATTGGTAAATAATATATATATTTATTGTAACTTCCTGTCTGGTCGGATTTTTTAGCTATAATTTTCTATTCTATTCTTTATCTCACTTATATAAAATGAAATATATCTGTATATATTTCCTAGATAATACTGTATTTCTCTTTGTTTTGTAAAGAAAATATGATAAAAATCTTTGATTAGTGATAAAAAATATATAATTTAAGCCTCAGTTATATCTTTTATGTTATAAGAAAAATTTTCACAATTAAAAACCTTAAATCTATGGACACTTTGTTTCGTTGGGGTAAAATGCATTGCATGCAAAAAGCTCTGTTTGTATTGTTGTCGGTGGTCTTGGTAGCTTGTAGTGGAGAAGAGAAAGTTAATCTGCCTGATGAACCTGAAACTCCAGAAGCTGAGATTACACTTGCAGAAGGTACCGATAAACATCCATTGTTGGATGCTTCTGGCGGAACTGTAACATTACATTTTACATCTACTGCCGATTGGAAAGCTACGGTTGGCAATGTACGTGCTTCCAGTTGGATTACCGTTTCTCCTACATCAGGTAAGGCCGGAGAAGCATCGGTCACTATTTCGGTTGCCGCGAACGATGGTACAGATGAGCGTACTGCTTCTGTTTTTCTGGACTGCGGTGACAGTCGGGAAACGATTGTTGTTACTCAGAAGCAGAAAGATGCTTTGATTGTTTCACGCCAAAGTTATGAACTCTCTGCCGGAGAATCTCTTATAGAGGTGGAGGTAGAAGCCAATGTGACATTCGAGGTGGAGGTTTCGGATACATGGATTGAGCAGATTTCGACACGCAGTCTTGAAAAGTCGGTATTAAGTTTCCGCATTTTGGCGAATGACGGCTATGAAAAGCGTAGCGGAAGCATTCTTGTGCGAAGTGGAGAATTGCAGGAAACTGTACGGATTTATCAGGAGGGGAAAGAAAAAGAAGTGTTGCTTCTCTCCGAAGATATGGTTGAAGTAGGGGCCTTGGGAGGTACAGTAGACGTGCAGTTGCAGTCGAGTGTTTCATATATATGTAAGCCTGTGACAGAATATACATGGGTAAGCGAGATCACTTCGAGAGCTGTTTCTACGCACACGCTTCATTTCGCGGTACAGCCTAATGATACGTATGATATGCGTGAGGCACGGTTCGTTTTCATTGATGAAACGGAATCGATATCAGATACGCTTACTATCCGGCAATATGCTGCCGACGAAATACTTGTTCCTTCAGATCCTATCATCTGTGAACCGGAATCCGGAACTTTTTCATTTGAAGTCAGTGCGAATATTAGCTATGATGTAACGACAGACGTCAGCTGGCTGAAGCAGGTAGTTGGCAGAGGAATGGAGCGGTCGACCTTGCATTTTAGTGTAGAAGAGAATACCGGATCGGCTATGCGTGAGGGTAATATTATACTCTCTGGAAATGGTGTAGAACGTACGGTAAAAGTAATGCAAAAGGGTAAGGAAGAGGCCCCCTATCTAATCGTATCACAAGAGCATTTTAATATTTTGCCAGAGGGTGGTACGGTTCGTTTTACTGTAAAAGCGAATGTACCTTATCGGGTAAATACGGATGCAGACTGGATGGTTCAGGCTGTGTCGGGAAGTTCAGACGAAATTGTATTTACGGTAAGTGCCAACGAATCGACATCTTCCCGTGAAGCGACAATTACGGTCACATCCGAAGACGGTAGTCTGGTGCGTACGGTGCAGGTCGTTCAGGAAGGTGAAGATGTCTATCTGGACGTATCTCCTTCGAATATTTCTGCGACTGCCGAGGGAGGAAAATTCACTTTTACCGTTAACAGTAATACCCAATATACATTCACATGCAGCGACAACAGTTGGATTAGCGTAGATGGTAACTTAATTGTTATTGGGGCAAATATCTCGACTTCCCAGCGGAAAGGAAATGTGACAGTCTGGGCTGCGGAACTTGTTCGTGTTATAGAAATAACTCAGGCTGGGAAAAAGGAAGAAACGCCTTCTGCTGGTGGCAGTATAGAAGACTTTACAGAGAATGAAGAAGACTGGTAATAATCTTGAAAAACACAGTAAATTATGAAGCATATAACTCTTTTTTTAGGTATATTTCTGTTGTTACTTGCCGGATGCCAGCAAGATGATCTGGTGCCTTCTAGAGATCAGGATAAAAGCCTGAAGTCGGTTCGTGCTACGACATCATCGGTTGTAAAGAGCCGTACATCTCTTTCGGGTAATTCTGTAATATGGGAGAATGGAGACGCGATTGGTATTTTCAGTGATGTTTCCGATTCTATAGCCCGTTATGATTTGACAGGCATGTCGGGTGACGAGGCTCAGTTCGAAAGCAGTAAGCCCGTCAGAGGTAATACGTTTTATGCCTTTTATCCGTATGCAGCAGATGCCATGGTATCTGGTACGAATGTTTCTTTCTGTCTTCCGGCGGAACAGTCGTTTAACTTCGACAGTTTTGCTTCCGGTGTATGTCCGATGGTGGCTCAGAGTACCACCAATTCTTTCCGCTTTTTGCAGGTTTGCGGACTGGTACGTCTAAACCTGAAAGGAAACATGAATATTCAGTCTATCTCTTTGTCAGGCAATAATGGAGAAGCTCTAGCCGGACTTGGTTCGGTTAACATTGCATCGGACGCTCCGGAGTTTCGCCTTTCAGGGGGAGGGCAGGAGAGTTACGGTGAAATTGTACTTCAGGGAAATGTTACCTTATCTCCTTCACAAACTACTTCGTTCTATTTTGTTGTTCCACCTCAGGTCTTCAGCAAAGGTATGACTTTTAAGATTACAGGAACTGTAAACGGTCAGCAACAGACATTGACTAAGGCAACAGAACGGAGTATTACGGTGGGTCGTTCTGTTATAACCAGTTTCTCGGCTGTTGATACAAACGACTTGCTGGAACAGGATGAGATGACAGAAAGAGATATTTTGATTGCATTGTACGATGCTACGAACGGCGATGAGTGGACGAATAATACAAACTGGTGTACGGATGCTGATTTATCGGAATGGTATGGCGTTTATACAGATTATCAGGGCAGGGTTATGTCAATTGACTTGTCTTCGAATAATCTGACTGGAAGTTTACCGGATGAAATTGGAAATCTTGAAGTATTATGGACTCTGAATTTGTATAATAATGAGTTGACGGGAGAGATACCTGTTTCTATAGGAAAACTGACAGAACTCAGAAATTTAGATTTATCTCAGAATCAGTTGACTGGAGGATTGCCATCTGAGGTGGGCAATATGCAAAATCTGGTGTATAGTTATCTGAGCAATAATCAACTGACTGGTACAGTACCTGAATCTCTTGGCAGATTGACTTCGTTGGAGTATATGAACTTTGGCAAGAATATGCTGTCGGGTGATTTACCTCAGGCTGTTACTTCTTCTTCCTGGTGGCAGAAAAGTGGTTGGGTTTGTATAGGACAAAATTCTCCGGGCGGATTTAACTTCGATACATTTAATCTGTATATGCCCGATTTTACTGCAACTGATTATAAGGGAAATACAATAAATTCTACTTCTATTGTAGCCTCTCATAAGGTAACGTTGTATTATATCTGGGCTTCATGGTGTCCTTTCAGTGAGGCTTTCCATCCTACAGTATCATCTATTTATCAGCGATATAAAAATCATTCTTTAGAAATCATCGGGTTTTGTCATGATGGAACAAACAATCCTGATGCACTCAATATGATAGAAAGTTATAATATGGAATGGCCTACGCTGCTATCTAATCCGGGCGTTATTTCATTTACTGGTTTCCCTACTATTATGGCTTTCGATGAGAATGGTAAATTGATATTTCATAGTAGTGTAACATCGAGAAATTTGCTTCCTGACTTCTTGAAAGAAATCTTGGGTGAGGGAGATTTTCCGTACGAATCTTCCGATTTTTCGGAGGATGGAAAGGTGTATACCTTACAAAAGGCTTCCGAAGGAAACGGCATTAATGTGGTATTGATGGGGGATGCTTTTTCTGACAGGCAGG